>Ga0208316_1002017_pt1 | contig 10850 bp, 21 predicted proteins | sample MalvireepMed_231_FD_184240 | JGI IMG/M metagenome (GOLD analysis project Ga0208316, IMG submission 184240) | Marine viral communities from the Global Malaspina Expedition - Malaspina viral metaG DeepMed_231 (SPAdes) (version 2) | ecosystem: Environmental > Aquatic > Marine > Oceanic | place... | reverse complement strand
GGGGAGAAGGACACGGACTTCTACACGCTATGTACGTATTTGGTGCATTTATAGGGACTATGTTTCTATACGTGTGCAAGACTATGAGATGGTGGATCAGAGATAACATATGGAGAAAGTAAATGGAGACACAGAATATAAATGCGGCTCTCTATACATTGTTAGCATCTAATAATGTAAAAGAAATTAAAGCCGTAAGACTAGAGACATCTAAAGATATAGATAGTAATATATCTATAGGTACAATTAGATTCGAAGATGCACGTGGTAGAGAAATTGTAATGAATGTAAAGATAGAACAAGATGCAGACATTCCTACCATATAGAGACTTCACTCTCTCTGCACAATCCCTAGACTATAGACGTTTAGGTAAGCAAAGAGTAGAAGCTCTACAAATATTTAACGCTCTATCTGGAATACCTACAAAGACAGGTAGAAGCTATAGAGGGTGGCTAAATCACCCTGCTGTAACTATGTGGCGAGGCTACGAAGAGGCTCTGCTCCTCTACAAGAACAAAATGATAGAGGAATGGATTCTCAGAGGCTATAACAATACTATGGAAATGGTAGGAGTCTCGGAGAACGTAGAGATGCCGCAGTGGTTAGGAAACGAGAAGCTACACGCATCTCATAGAAGCAACCTACTTAGAAAGGACTATGAGTTCTATTCAAGGTATGGTTGGAGTGAACCAGATAACCTAGAATATTATTGGATATAGAGGAATATATATGATAGTATTCTAACTAACAGAAAGAGGGAAATATGTGTGGAATATTTGGCATAGCCAAACAGAAAAACGCACAATCAGAGTACCAGATAAAGCAATTGGAGAGAGTTCTAACTAAGCTTACTGCACTATCAGTAGTTAGAGGTGAACACTCTACAGGACTTGCTTTTATCAGTAATGGGAAGAACCCTATGATATTCAAGTCTCTTAAAAAGTCAAGTAATCTTGTCAAGCATAGAGACTGGGATACGATCATAGAAGAGCTTACCCCAGAGACATCCGTAGTGTTGGGACATACTAGATGGAAGACCCACGGAAAGATAACTCTGGAAAATGCTCACCCCTTCCACATTGGCTCTGTTATTGGAACTCATAATGGAATAATACATAACCATAGAGATATCTCTGTAAACAAGAAAGAAGTTTACGAAGTAGATTCTCAGGCTGTATTTGCTCTATTTGATTCTAATAATAACCTTCAAGAATGTCTAGATGAAATATACGGAGACTACGCACTCGCCTGGAATAAAGGCAATAGAGATGTACTACATCTACTAAAAGAGAAAGGTAGACCTTGTTATTTTGGATATTGGAAAGAAGCTAGAGTATTACTCTATGCCTCTCAACAAGACATTCTAGAAGAAGCTATTAAAGGTACAGAAATATCTATGAAGATATACGAGTTGAAGAATGATACTCTATATACTATAGATACTAGTAAGTTTAATAGATTTATGAACTTCACTAAGAAGTCATATGATACAAATGTAATAGCATCTAACTATATGTTAGAGACTAATTACTTCGGAGGACATTATAACGAGTTTAGTAGTTATAATAGTAGTTTCGGAGGAGACTCTAGAGATAGAGATTGTGATGTATGTAATAAGCATACAGATTGGTGGGATATTATCTACAATGCAGATACTAAAGAGTATATATGTGTAGACTGTGAATATTCTGTCAAGAAGAACATCTCCAAGAGAGAGTATGAAGATGGAATAGATTGTGGATACTGTGGAGAATGGGCTGACAATCCTATTAAGACTCAAGGCTACTATATATGTCCTAGCTGCTATGAGTTTGACAACCATAGAGCAATAGATGTTGAGGAAGGGAGAAAGTCTGATGATGATAGACAAACTTGTTTCCTCTAAGAAGAAGCGATCAGCGATGGTAGTTGGCATAGAGAGTCCAATACGTATAAAATCTAAATTATATGTAATGAAGAAGCTCTATAAGAAAGCCAAGAATAACCCTTTTGTAGATACAGATTCATTTGAATCTTATCTTAACTATGTAGCCAAGCAGATAGAACAACAAGAAGGCATAATAGTAGAATCAGTAGAGCCAGAGAGTATATATAAGACTCTTAAAAGAATAGGTTGGCTTAGAGAGATTAACTATATGGCTTTCTATATGATAACTGCTAACTACGCAATAGCTTAGGAGGGTTTATGCCGACAGAAAATAATCCCTCTACAGAAGTAGAGCCAGATGAAGTGCTGTGTACCTCTTGTGAAGAGATTACTGATAGTTACCAAGAGGATATAACAGTAGATGGAGAAACTCAGGAGTTTCTATGTGACTCTTGCCAAGAGGATGTTTACGAATGTGAGGATTGTGGTCACTCTATGTGGTCGGAGTCTAATAACCTTCGTATGACAGAGTATGGCGATTGTTATTGTGAAGATTGTTACTATGAAGCTTATGGACATTGTAATCAATGTGAGAATGAAGTTCATAGAGATGACCTGATTTGGAGAGATTATGATGAAGAATACTACTGCAACCAATGCTATGAGGAACATAATGAAGTAGACTTAGATAGTTACTCACAGAGAAATATGGGAGAAAATGCTAGGTCTAATCGCATTATTAAATCTATGAGGTTAATAGGTCTAGAAGTAGAGAGTATATCAAGTGGTTGGAACTTCTGGGAAGATGAAGATGGAGAGTATCCTTCTACATTTAGACCTGTACACGATGGTAGTATAAGTCCAGAAGATAATGGTAGTGGTGTAGAGTGGGTAATGAAAACTCCCTCTAATGGAGATGACTTGTATAATCGTATAGCAAATCTAACTGAGTACCTTAAATACGCAGACTTTGATGTTAATAGAAGCTGCGGTTTACACGTACACGTAGACGCTAGAGATTGCGAGTGGAGACAGCTTAAACACATTCTCTTACTAGGTAAGGCTGTACAAGATGTAATCTATAAGATGTTACCACCTTCTAGAGACAATGGTAGGTGGTGTAGAAGAATACCTATGTCTAGGTCAGATATACTTGCAATAGAATCTAATGAGGATTTCATAGAGGCTTGGTATAACTCCTGGGGTGTGAACCCATCTATGGAGAAGTACAACGATTCTAGATACTGTGGTATGAATATGCATTCTAGAATAATCAATGGCTCTATAGAGTTCAGATACCATTCTGGTACTATCAATCAAGAGAAGATACTTAATTGGGTTAAGATATGTACAGCTATAGTAGATGTAGGTATAAATACATCTAAAGTAGAATGCAATTTATACAATATAATAACAGGTAGAGACCTTACTTATGAAGAGTTCTTTAAGTATCTTAAGTTAGATGATGACGTAAGAGAGTATGTTGATCAGAGAATGGCTAAGTTCTACAATAAGAGCAAGGCAGAGGATTATAGAGTACTAGAATATAGTATATAGTATATAGTATATCTAGCCCAACGAACAACGTACTTACAAAATAAGTGGTTTATCTAGAATTGTCAATGAAAAAGATTATTTTCTTGCATTTATTGGTAAATCAATAGTAATTTCAACCAAATTAAAAGGATACATATGAAGGAATTTAACAATCACACTTTCACAGTTAGTCCAGAGGAGAGCGTTAGAGACTGTATGAAGAAGTTAAATCTACAACTAGATAGACTAGATGTATTAGAAGCAGCTAGAATTAGAGTAGAGATAATGAGACTCATTAGCACTCTGGCTAAGACAATGAATCTAGATAAAAGGATATAGAATGAATAAAGCAACGTTCTTAATTAATTGGTTAGAGAAAGAGCCATTAAAATTCTCAGAAATGAATAGACTAATGAAGTCTGTAAAGAAAGGTTTGCATGGAGGTTGGGAGATAGAATCTAAGTGGAGAGGTGGTAGATGGAAACTTAGAAGAGACTATCAAGGTTATTGGAATACTAGTCTATGTAGACTTAGAGGAGGAGACAATCCTTTAATCGAAAAAGATGAGAATGGAAGGTACACTCCTACTAAGAGAGGATTAGATAGAAAACTACATCCATTTAAGAGAGATAAAAAGACTCTTGAAACGCTTAAGAGAAAAAGAGATTCCTATTATAGAGAGTGGAAAGAAAATAACTCTAATAGGATTATTGAGTTTGTAGAGTTTGAGAATGCAAATTACAAGCTTATCAAGAAAGTAAGGATAGAGGATATTTAATGCCAGCTATAGGATTTAAATACCCAGAGGGAGATACAATCTCTTTTGAAGATGCCTTAGAAAATAAAAAGCTAGACATAGAGCGTATGGGAGTATACCCTACTGCTCTTAAAGAAATGTCTAAACAGCGAGACCCAGACAGAAAGCCATCAGTAACAGAGCTTATCAATGGTACTTGTCAAGCATATCTACAAAGGACTGAGACATATCATATCAATCCACAGGAATATGCATTCTCTCTTGCAGGAACTCTACATCATAAGAAATTGGAGGATAATGCAGATGATAGCGAAGCAGAGATATCGCTAGAGGGAATAGATATTACAGGAATTGTAGACTTGTATGACTCGAATACAAACTGTTTGATAGACTATAAAAATACTGGCTCTTACAAAGCCTCTCAGATACTAGGTATGGATTTCTATCTAGAGCCTGATCCGAGTGGTGCATTGTATAAGAGAAGTGGTAGATGGGGAGCTGCTGGAACTCCTAAGAAAGTAAAGAGATACTTTAGGAATCCAGAGAAAGCAGACTTTGGAGACTGGTCTTGGCAGATAAATATGTATAGATATATGCTAGAATCTAAAGGTAAGCAAGTAGATAAGATGTATGTGCAGATGACAGTTAGAGATGGTGGGATAGCTGTTGCTAGAGATAGAGGTATAGAAAGAAATATCTACCTAGTAGAAGTTCCTTATATACATAATGACCACCTATTGGAGTTCTTCAAAAGCAAGAGAGATAGGCTAGTAGAAGCTTTAGATACTAAAAGTACTCCAGAGAAATGCAATGAAACAGAAACGTGGAATGGTGTCAAGTGTGAGAGATACTGCGATGTAAGACACCTATGTCCACATATTAACTAAAGGATATATATGAATAATAATGTATTTAATATACTAGATAAAGTAGATGTCTCTGCTAAGTCTGAAAAGAAAGGTATGTTTACCTATCTTAGTTGGGCATGGGCAGTTAGAGAACTACTTAGAGTTGCTCCAGATGCTACGTGGGAGGTACACGAGTGGGGTATGGAAGGTAATAGACAACCTTATATGCAGACAGAAGCTGGCTGCTTTGTAAAAGTATCTGTTACTGTTAACGGAGTAACTAGAGAACAAGTACACCCAGTATTAGATAATAGAAATAAACCTATAAAGACACCAGATGCGTTCCAAGTTAACACCTCTATACAGAGATGTCTAGCTAAGGCTATTGCACTACATGGCTTAGGTCTATATATATTTGCTGGAGAAGATTTACCAGATAACTCTTTGGACGATTCGTTAATAAAAGAAATTATATCTCTAGCAGAAAAAACTGGAGATAAAGATGTCTTAAAGACAATCAATTCAAAGTTAGCTAGTGGTGAAGTAAACAAATCTAATCTAGCATCATTCAGAGCTAGGTTAAAAGATTTAATTAAACAAAAGGAGACAGAAGATAATGAGTGATGTTGCAACAGTCTTAGACTCAAGCTCTTCCTCTAACGCTTGGTACGATCCATCAGCAGACTTCTCTGGAGTTATGCCTGTAGGAACTTACAAAGCCTATGCTAAAGAACTGATAGTGAAAGAGAACCTAGTGGTTAGAGGTAAGTTCTTAGCAGATGTATACGAGGTTAAGTTCGAAGTCGCTGAAGAGAATGCAGATAATGTGTATGATGTAGACGGAAAAGAAATCAATGGTAAGAATTTTGTAGGTAAAGAAATTAGGTCTAAAGGTTTCTTTAGATTTAAGACACCTGACAAATCTATATACCCTAACCTAGAAGAAAACAGTGGTTCTAATAAATCCTATATGGAGCTAATAGAATCATTTGGTGTTGAGACAGAAGCAGACAACGAAGGTAGGTTTTTTCTACCTAATGTAGACGAGAGTGATATCGTTGGTATGCCTGTTATTCTAGAGGTCTTTCACGATGAGTGGACAGACAACCAGGGTAATAATAGAACTACTCCAAAAGCTGGAGCGATTTTTACTTGGGATGGTCAAAAGAGGAGATTAGCTGACTTACCTTTTTAGTTAGTTAGTTGTGTTCATAATGGTAGGGGTGTAGTTTTTTGATTTTTCTGCACCCCTATTTATTAATATGGAGTTACTATGAGTAATAAAATTTGTAGAGATTGTAAAGAATTATATAACAAAGATGATGTAAAATTCGAAGAAGATAAATGCCAAGAGTGCCTCGAAGAGACAGATGAATATTGGGAGGCTGTTTGGTATAACATAGCTGAAGCTGAGGCTACAGGAAATTAGTCTAGCTGCAAGCATAATAGAATAGGAGATAATAGATGAAAGTATTCTCAATGTTCTCTGGTATAGGAGGATTTGAGTTAGGAATAAAGAATACTATTCCGAATGCCGAATTTATAGGCTACTCGGAGATAGACAAATACGCAACACAAATATATGAAAGGAATTTTAAAGGTGTTAAGAACTATGGAGACGCAACAAAGATTAATGAGAGAGAACTTCCCGACTTCGACCTCCTCGTTGGAGGATTTCCTTGTCAAGCTTTCAGCATTGCTGGAAAAAGACTCGGATTTAGAGAGACGAGAGGTACTCTATTTTTTGATATCGCACGGATTCTCAGCCACAAAAAACCCAGACATTTTATACTCGAAAATGTACGAGGTTTATTTTCTCATGACTCTGGAAGGACTTTCCAGACAATCCTTAGGGTTCTCTCCGACATTGGGTATATGGTGCAATGGGAACTACTTAATAGTAAGAACTTCGGAGTCCCTCAAAATAGGGAAAGAATCTATCTTGTCGGACATCTTAGAGGAAGAGGTAGAGAAAAAGTATTTCCTATCGGACAAATCTCTAAAGAAGATAGTAAAGAAAGTAGACTGAAAGAATTGACTGAGAATAAATCTCAAGCTTATCGTGTCTACGATCAAGATGGTTTAGCGACTACAATAAAGTCTGTTGGTGGTGGGGTAGGAGCTAAGACAGGATTATATAAAGTTAAGGAAGCTACTAAGACAGGCTATGCTATAGCTCAAGAAGGAGATAGTATTAACCTATCTGTGCCTAGTTCTAAGACTAGGAGAGGTAGAGTAGGTAGAGGAGTAGCTCAGACACTAGATACTGGTATGCAACAGCATACATTACAGAACTCAAAGATAAGAAGATTAACTCCAATAGAATGCGAGAGGCTGCAGGGTTTTCCAGACGGATGGACTGAGGGATTATCTGATACTCAAAGGTATAAATGTCTTGGAAATGCAGTAACAACTAACGTAGTTTCTGAAGTAATTAGGAGTATTTATTTATGAAATTTAAAATGATAGATGATGTAGAATCTATATACATAGAAAGAGGTGATGATACGCTTCAAGAAGATATAGACGATTTTATTAAATTTATATGGAGACACGCAGAAAAACGTGGTCTCATAGTTAATAATAAGGAGCGTTATAGCAATGAAAGTAGAGAAGTGGGTAGAGATAGAGGAACGAATGTGCAATCTAATGGGGTGGGAGAAGGGCATTAATGAAATGGTCGAAGCAAAAAGAGAGGTTGCACCGAAAGTCCCAATCTATGAACTCTCTACAAGAGAAGATAAATTATTATTATTCAAGCTCAGAAAGAGATACGAAGGATTTAGAAAATCTAAAAAATTCTACGGGCTTGAAGAATCATATTCTTGATGAGCTAACAGAATTGGTGGAGAGAGTATAATAAAATTTCTATTAAAACTAAACTAATGAAAGGTCTTTTTGGTGGTGGTTTGGCTATTGATAGAAAAAGTGATACTAGGTTTGGCGACACTCTCCACCTAATATTTTTAAATAAAAAAGGGATAGACAATGAATAATCAAAGAACGGAAAAGAGAGAAGTAAGGAATATTTTAACTGATAATGAAATGAGAGTTATGTCTAATGAAGAAGCTAGTAATTGGGTAGATCCATCAGATTCGATATCGTGGAAGATAGACGATAAATATATAACTGCTCATAAAGGAAAAGGTAAATTTGAGTTCTATAATATATCAAAAGATAGATGTCTTACAGAAAAAGAAAGAATAGAATGGGTTACTCACATGTGTGAAAAAGTATGGGTTAAAAAGTATGATTTCGGACAATTAATGATAAAAGCAATTAAAAAATGGAATCTCTAATAAAAAAATGAAGAGTAAAAGAAAAAAACCCACAGTCAAAGAGTTATCTGAAGACTTGCAGACAGTATATAAAGTGGTAGCCTCACATAGCTATACAATAGATACTCTTCGCATTCTTCTGGAGAACTATTTAGAAATGAAGAAGGATACCAAGAAACTGGCTAAGTTTATGGAAGCCAAAACGGAGAAAATAGAGAATGAAAACGACAGAGATGCGGTTCTTAAAGAAGACGAGGCTGCCAAATAATTGTTCTATTTGCGAGACAGATCGGAGTGAGAAATGGACTCCAGTTCTTTTGTGCTGTAGAAGAAACCCTAAGCATCTATTGATGTGCGTAGACTGCTATAGGTATTATAGTAACTCTGAACCAGACTATAGATTCTGGATAGAAAGGAATACAGAGATACACAAGCCTTGTGATTGTGGTTCTCAATAATATTATGCCTAGTAGAAGTAAACAAAAAGGTAACAGATTCGAAAGAGAATGTGTTGATATAGCAAAAGAAAAAGGATTTAAATCTAAGCGAGCCTGGGGTTCTGATGGTAGGTCTCTTGGTGAGACAGCAGAAGTAGACTTGCTTATAGATAAATATAAAGCACAATGCAAAGTTAGAAAGAGAGTAGCTAAATGGCTAAAGCCAACAGAAGAAGTAGATATTCAGATAGTAAAGGAAGACCGAGGGCAAATCTACGTGATCCAGAAGTACGAAGACTGGTTAGAGATGGCAAAATAAGTATCTCTTCTAGCATGAAGAGAGTGCTAGAGACTAGAGCAAATGGTGCTGATTATAGTAGAGATGCTATGGTAAAACACTATGCTTTTATGGAGACTCTATTGTATTATTTTGACGATGAATGGTTTGACCTAGATAAATTACTTCAAGATAATTTAATTAAAGGTCTGACTAGTAATACAAACTTTAATTCTGGTAGTATGTCTATACCTAGAAGGTGTAGTAAATGCAGAAGAGCCTACCATGAATATAGAGATAGAGCTGAATTATATATAGAGTACCTTGCTAAAGATGTATTTGGTAATGTACCTATGGAAAAAGAGGATTGCTTAGAATGCCGAAATCAAAATGCCCAACCTGTGGCAGCGCAGTAAAGAAACAGACTTATACTAAGCAGATAGAAAAGAAAAGAATGTCTTATAGTAAAGAAGCTTTGCTATTAATAGATACAAGTGTAGAGACAGTTAACTCATCTAGAGATTTAAAACTAACTGATTCTGATATATATGGATTCTTATCTGAGATAGATAATTGTGATAACGATATGGTTATAATGTCTATCAATAACTATTTAAAATCTAATGCTCCTAAAGAGGGTAAAGGATTGAAGTATCTATCTGCTATTATTATTAATAATAATTCTAGTAAGTCTGCTAGGAAAAGACATGAGTATCTATCTATGGATAGGATACCACCAAAAATAGATTAGAGGAAATATGCATAACGTAGAAATAGAAGAAGCTGTATTATTCTCAGTTATAAATAAGCCAAGTAATATTGATATTGTCAAGAGGTGGATAGAAACTGACGATGTTTTTTACAATGACTTTAACAGAGATATATGGAAGACAGTAAAGAAACTAGAGGCTAAAGGAGAAGATATAGATATGATATCTATAGCTCACAACTTTCCTTCTAAAAATTATCAAAGCAGACAAGTTACTTACGAGATAACTGCTATATGTACTAAGGAAGCTACAACATCTAGAGCAGAGTACTATGCTAGACTAATGCATGAGCATTGGTTAAGAAGACAGATGGTAAGGCATTCTCATACTATAATAAAGAATGCAGAAGATAATTCTATAGATATGGATTCGCTTATAAATCAAGTGAACACAGATTCTAGTAACTTAATAAACCTTAGACCATCTAAGAATGATTTTAATATAGATAATTTACTTGATGAGACAAGTGATTCTATATTTAACAGTAAAGGAATTATAAAAACAGGACTAGGTAAACTAGATTCTGTTGTACACGGAATGACTAGAGGTGAGATAACTATTGTAGCTGGTAGACCAGCCAATGGAAAGACTACAGTAGTAGCTAATATGGCTAGGCAGCTAGTCTTATCTGGTAAGAAAGTAATGATGTTCAATCGTGAGATGCCAAATGTAGAGATGATGAAGAAGTTTATAGCTATGGAATCAGATACTATATCATATAGAGGTCTTAGACACGGAACTAAAACTGTCAAGCCAGAAGTAGAAAGAGCTATGGAATACATTAGAAAGAACTACAAAGATAATTTATTTATGTATGACTCTATTAGAGATATGCATGAAACATTTAGTGAAATAAAAAGATTAAAACCAGATGTTGTTATTGACGATCATATAGGACTTATAGAGTTTCCATCTAACGATAATAGAGACCTAAGGCATAAGATTAGAGAAACAACTATGAGATATAAATGGTTAGCTAAAGGTCATGATATGTGTATCATATTAGTATCGCAGCTAAATAGAAATATAGAACATAGAATTGACTCTACTCCTAGGCTATCTGACCTGGCAGAGTCTG
>Ga0208316_1002011_pt1 | contig 10871 bp, 9 predicted proteins | sample MalvireepMed_231_FD_184240 | JGI IMG/M metagenome (GOLD analysis project Ga0208316, IMG submission 184240) | Marine viral communities from the Global Malaspina Expedition - Malaspina viral metaG DeepMed_231 (SPAdes) (version 2) | ecosystem: Environmental > Aquatic > Marine > Oceanic | place... | reverse complement strand
ACCCCCGCTGCGCCTACCGCAAGCGCCCAGGCGCCGAGCGCGCCGGCCGACATCGAAGCCCCCGAAAAGAAGAGCGGAGGATTTTTCAGCTTCCTCGAGCGGTTCAAGTTCTGGGACCGCGAGATTACGCCGCCCGACGCCGGCGAGGCCGCCGAGCAGGCGGGTGAGGCCGCGCAGGAGGCTGGCGAACTGGCCGAACAGGCCGTCGAGGCGGCCCGCACGGCGGCCGATGACGCCGGAGCCGCCGCCGAACAGGACGGCCTTTCCACGCGCAATATCCTGCTGGCCCTGGCTGTTCTGGCTGCGGTTCTGATCCTGGCCGCCATCTCCCGCAACGCCACCTCGCGCAAGCAGGCCCAGCGTCGGCGGCGCTTCCAGACCTATGGCTATGGAACGAACGAAAGCCACAACGATCACGACGATGATCGCGGACCGGGTCTGGCCGCCCCCCTCGCCGCGGCCGCGGCCGGGGCTGTGGCGGCCACCGCCTACGCCCATCATCGCGAAAAGGCGGAGGATGAGGCCGAAGCCAAGGCTGAGTCCGAGGCTGAAGCCGAGACGCCTGAACGAGAGCCAGAACCCGCCTAGCGGACGCCGCGACCAGACGGAATCGTCTGGTCGTCGGCAGCGCCTAGCCCTGAGGCTTGGGCGCGTTTCGCACACAGACCCGGATTCCGCCTTTAGGGAATGCGCTCTCCGGAATCCCATAAAGATTCTATAGCAGACCGTAAGAATAGGCGTTGCGACGGCCCTGGGCCTGTCGCATTGAGGCGACCATGTTTGAGTCATTGCTCGCCGAATACGGCCCCGCCCTAACCGCCCTTTTCCAGGTCCTTTTGATCGACCTCGTCCTGGCCGGCGACAACGCCGTCGCCGTGGGCCTGGCCGCCGGCGCCCTGCCCGCGGCCCAGCGCAAGAAGGCCATCCTCTATGGCCTGATCGCGGCGGTGATCATGCGGATCGGCTTTGCGCTGATCACCACGCAACTGCTCGGCATCATCGGTCTGCTGTTCGCCGGCGGGCTGCTGCTGCTGTGGGTCTGCTGGAAGATGTGGAAGGAACTGCGCGAGCAGGCCGTCCATGACGAGGCCGACGCCGAAGCCGTGCTCGACGGCGATCCGGCCACCGAGCCGACCGCCCGCCCCGTCAAGAGCTTCCGCGCCGCCTTCGTCCAGATCCTGATCGCCGACCTGTCCATGTCGCTGGACAATGTGCTGGCCGTGGCCGGCGCGGCCCGCGAGCATCCCGGCATCCTGGTCTTCGGCCTGATCCTCTCCATCGCTCTCATGGGCGTGGCCGCCAGCTACATCGCCAGCCTGCTGCACAAGTACCGGTGGATCGGCTATATCGGCTTGGCCGTGGTGCTCTATGTCGCCCTGTCCATGGTCTGGGAAGGCCACCGCAACGCCGTGGTCAAGCTCGACAATGTGGACTCCTACAACGCCGTGATGCCGGGCTTCCTGGACATCTCGCCTGAGGAGGCGGCAGAACACCGCCTCCACTAGTCGGGTAGCCCGGGCGTTCGCGCCTGGGCCCCTTCCCTTTGGTCGGAGCGCGACATGGCGGGCTACAAGGCGCGACTGAGCGAAGACCTCGACCGCTGGGTCGACCAGGGTCTGGTCGCCCCGGAATCCCGCCAACCCATCCTGGACAGCGTGGCCGAGGCCCGCCGCCTCGACGCCGGGATCGCCCTGGCGGTCATGGGCGCCATCCTGGCCGGCCTCGCCGCCATCGCCTTCGTCGCCGCCAACTGGGACGCCATTCCCCGTCTGGCCCGCTTCGCCCTGATCCTCAGCATCTTCGCCGTCACCTGTGCGGGCGCCGCCTGGGCCGCTCTGCGCGGACGTCCCCTGGTGCGGGACGTGCTGTTGGGGGTCGCCGCCCTGATCTATGCCGGGGCCATCGGCCTGACCGGGCAGATCTTCGACCTGGCCGGCGATCCGCAGGCCGCCCTGCGTGGCGCGGGCCTGGCGGCGGCCCTGCTGGCCCTGGCCGGACGCGCCAATGCGGCGGCCATCGTCTCGGTGGCCTTGATCGCCCTGGGCGACTTCGCCGGCCCTGAGGGGCTGTTCGGATTGCAGCTCCGCTGGCTGGCCATTGCAGCCCCGGCCGGCGTGCTGCTGGCCCTGGCCTGGCGCAGCCGCAGCCTGGGCCATCTGGCGGGGCCCGCCATGGTGGTCGGCTGGCTGTTCGCCGCACCCGATATGAAGCCCGCGGCCTATCTCGCCCTGGCCGCCGCCTTCGCCATCGCGGCAGGCGCCGGCCGCTGGGCCAGCGAACGCGACCTGCGCGCCGCCGGCGTCACCTATGCCTGGATGGTGGCCGGCGCCCTGCTCGCCTTCGCCGTCGCAGGTTTCGCCGACGAGACTCTGGGCCTGATCCATCGCCTGGCCTGGCTGATCCTGTCGGGCGCCGTGATCGCCCTGGGTCTGCATGACCGGATCGGCGCCGTCACGGCCGCAGGCGTGCTGGCCGCCCTCGGCGCGGTCAGCGCCATCCTGATGGACCTGGGTCTCGGCCTCATGACCGCAGCCGGCGTCTTCGCCGGTTGCGCCGTCCTGGCGCTGGTGGCCGGGGCCCTGCTTCGTCGCGGGAGGGCCAAGGCATGAACCGATTTTCGAGCCCCAGGGCGCTGGTCCTGCGGATCGGCCTGGTCGCCACCCTGCTGATCCTGGCCCTGGTCGGCCTGCTGGTGCGCGAAGATCGCGCCAGAGCCGGCGGCCAGGAGGTGCGGCTGGCCATGGAGGCGGTCGATCCGCGCAGCCTGCTCAGCGGACACTATGCGGCCCTGCAGCTGACCGAGGCCCTGCCGCCTGGCCAGGACTGCCCGCCGGATCTCGAAGCCCACTACGGCGGCGACGAGAGTTGGGTGGCCCTGTCACCCACCCCGGAGGGAAATCACCGCGTCACCGGCGCCGGCGCCAGCCGTCAGGCCGCCCTGCGCCACGGGCCGCTGGCCGTACGCGGCGACGCCTCTTGTCGCCAGGCCTTCGCCGCCCCGCCGCGGGTCCCGGAGGATGGCGCGGTCCCGGAAGACGACCGCGTGCGCGAGACCTTCGTCACCCTGGATGTCGGCGTCGACCGCTTCTATGCCGACCAGGACGAGGCGGTGGCGCTGGAGGAGTCCCTGCGCGAGGCCGGCCAGTCGGGCGGCCCCGCCGCCTACGCCATCGTCTCCATCGGCCAGGATGGCCGCGCCCGGCTCAAGGGCGTCGAGGTCGATGGGACCCGCGCAGACCTGAACTGGTTCTAAGTCCATGAATTCGCCCAAGCCCAACGTCGCCGTCATCGGCGGCGGGCCAGCCGGTCTCATGGCCGCCGAAACCCTGGCCGACAAAGGCATGTCGGTGGACATCTATGAGCGCATGCCGAGCCTGGGGCGGCGCTTCCTGATGGCCGGCCGCGGCGGCTTGAACCTGACCCATTCCGAACCCCTGGAAGACCTCGTCGCCCGCTACGGCGAGGCCAGCGACCGGCTCGGCGACGCCGTGGCGGCCTTTGATCCGCAGGCTCTGCGCGCCTGGGCCGAGGGGCTGGGCCAGGAGACCTTCGCCGGCTCCAGCGGCCGGGTCTTCCCCCGCGCCCTGAAAGCCTCACCGCTGCTGCGGGCCTGGCTCGGCCGGCTGGACGCAGCGGGCGTGCGCTTTCACCTGCGCCACGACTGGTCCGGCTGGGGCGAAGACGGCGTCCTGAGGTTCGCCACGCCTGTGGGCGAGGTGGAGGCCCGGCCCGCCGCCACGGTGCTGGCCCTGGGCGGGGCGAGCTGGCCGAGGCTCGGCGCCAATGGCTCCTGGGCGGACACCTTGAGGCACGTCGGCGCGCCCATCGCCCCCTTCGCCCCGGCCAATATGGGCGTGCGGGCCCCTTGGAGCCCCGATTTCGCCCAGCGATTCGCCGGCGCGCCGTTCAAGGCCGTCGCGCTGACCTTTGGCGAGCATACCGTCCGGGGTGAGGCGATGGTGGCCGCCTATGGCCTGGAAGGCGGCGGGATCTACGCCCTGTCCAGCGAGATCCGCCGCGCCCTGGCGAACGGCGGCCAGGGCCAGCTCCTCATCGACCTGCGGCCGGACATGCGCCGGGGCGACCTGGCCTCGCGCCTGATCGGCGGCCGGACTGGCGACAGCCTATCCAACCGCCTGCGCAAAATGCTGAAGCTCTCCCCCGTCGAGATCGGCCTTCTGCGGGAAGCCTTCGGCGCCGACCTGCCCCGCAGCCCGGTGGGCCTGGCCGCGGCGATCAAGGCCGTCGCCGTCCCGCTCACCGCCGTGGCGGGGTTGGACCGGGCCATCTCCAGCGCCGGCGGGCTGAGGTTCGAGGGCCTGGACGATCGCCTGATGGTCAGGGCGCGCCCGGGCGTCTTCGCCGCCGGCGAGATGCTGGACTGGGAGGCGCCCACCGGCGGCTACCTGCTGCAGGCAAGCTTCGCCACCGGCCGCGCCGCAGCCCTAGGCCTGTGCGACTGGCTTGCCGAACAGGCCTAGGCCGGCTCGACCTCGCCGCCGAACCGCTCGCGCCACTCGGCCACCTGGACGTCCTCGATCTTGCGGAACAGGACGTCAGGCGCGGCGACCTTCGTCCCCGGCTGCAACACGTTCAGCAGGGCCGCGCCGTCGCCTTGCGGCCAGCGGCCCGGGAAGGATTCGCCCACCCCGCCGGCGATCTTCTCGGCGGCGAACGGGATGAAGGGCTCGGACACCTTGGCGAACAGGGCCACCAGGTTCAGCCCGGTGCGGACGGCGACGGCGGCGCGGTCCCGATCGGTCTTGATGGCGGTCCAGGGCGCGGCCTCGGTCAGGTACTGGTTGCCCAGCACCCAGAGCTGGCGCAGCGCCTGGGCCGACTTGCGCATCTCCATGGCTTCCATCAGCTCGGTCAACTCGGCGAGCTTGGCGGAGACGTCGGCGGCCAGCTTGATCTCGAGCTCGCCGGGCTCACCGCCCTCAGGTACGACGCCATCGAATCGCGTCTCGGTGAACTTCAGGATGCGGTTGACGAAATTGCCCAGCACATCGGCCAGATCGGCGTTCACCTGGGTCTGGAACTGCTCCCAGGTGAAGGTGGCGTCAGACCCTTCCGGCGCATTGGCCACCACCCACCAGCGCCAGTAGTCGGCGGGCAACAGTTCGAGCGCCTGATCCATGAAGACCCCGCGCTTCTGTGAGGTGGAGAACTTGCCGCCGTAATAGTCGAGCCAGTTGAAGCCCTTGAGCCGGTCCACCAGCTTCCAGGGCGCATTGTTGACCGCGCGCCAGGCGCCGTCGGGGCCGCGCTGCTCGTTGGCGCCGATCAGGGTGCAGGGGAAGCCGACGGTGTGGAAGGGCACGTTGTCCTTGCCCATGAACTCCACATAGGTGACGTCGGACGCCAGCGGCCCGCGCCACCAGCGCTCCCACCCGGCGTCATCAGCCTGGCCTCGACCTTCGGCCGCAGCCCTGGCGTCCGCCCACTCCCAGGTGGCGCCGATATATTCGATGGGGGCGTCGAACCAGACGTAGAAGACCTTGCCCGCCAGGCCGTCCACGTCCGGCGTAGCGCCATCCGGATTGGGGCCCCAGTCGGCGGCGTTGACCGGCACGCCCCATTCGAGATCGCGGGTGATGCCGCGGTCCTGCAGGCCTTCATCCAGCCATTTCAGGGCGATGGAGGTGACCAGCAGCGGCCAGTCGCCCTTCTTGCCGTCGATCCAGGTGCGCAGCTTGTCGGAGAACAGGCTCTGGCGAAGGAAGAGGTGCTTGGAGGGCCGGATCTCGATGTCGTCCGAGCCCGAGACCGCCGAGCGCGGCGCGATCAGGTCGGCGGGGTCGAGCACGCGGGTGCAGTTCTCGCACTGGTCGCCGCGGGCGGCCGGATAGGCGCAGTGGGGACAGGTGCCGATCACATAGCGGTCGGGCAGGAAGCGCTTGTCGGCGTTGGAATAGACCTGCTGGGTGACCTTCTCCTCGATGAGGCCGGCCTCCCACAGGGTCTGGGCGAAGCGCTGGGTCAGCCTGTGGTTCTGCGACGAGGACGAACGGCCGAAATGATCCCAGGAGAGGCCGAACCTTGCACCGAGTTCAGCCTGCACCTCATGCTGCTGGGCGCAGAAGGTCGCCGGGTCAACGCCCGCCTCGGCCGCGGCCAGCTCGGTGGGCGTGCCGTGTTCGTCGGTGGCGCAGATATAGAGGGTCTCGCGGCCCCGGGACCGCTGGAACCGCGCATAGACGTCGGCCGGCAACATGGAGCCCGCGAGCGTCCCCAGGTGCTTGATCCCGTTGATGTAGGGCAAGGCCGAGGTGATGAGGATGCGGGACATGAGGTCTGCCGGCTCGTTTGTGAGGGGTCGTGAGGGCGGGCTTATATGGCGCCGCGGCCGGCTTGCCAAAAGCCGAGACCATGGCGAGGCGTCTCAGACCCGGATCGGTCCCTTGAAGATGTACAACGCCGCCGCCGCGATCAGGCAAAACAGATGGCGTGGCTCCAGGTGGATCTCTCGCCCAGATACAACACGGAAAAGGCCGCGAAGGTGGTGGGCGTGATCACCTCCTGCATGATCTTCAGCGCGGCCGGGCACAGAAGCCGCGCCCGATGCGGTCTCCCGGCACGGCCAAGCCGTACTCAAAAGGTGGCCGTGCCAGGTCGACGTCACGAATATGTTGGAAAACGCCAGCAGAACGATGGGCCGGCGAGCGAAGTCAGGGGCGTCGGGCCGGGCGCCAGGATCGATGGCATCGGGACGCTCCGGAGCGGGCGGCGCCGAATGGGCTCTTAACCGCAGCGCCATCGGCCTTATAAGCTGAGGTTGGGCTGATCAGGGAGATCGAGATGCGGGCTTGGGGTGTGAAGACGGGACTGGCCGCGGCCAGCATGGCGGCCTTGCTGGGCCTTGGCGGCTGTGGCCAGGGCGAAAGCGCCAATGAGACCGTGCGGATTTATAACTGGTCCGACTATATCGACCCCCAGCTGCTGGAGGCCTTCACCAGCGATACGGGCCTCAAGGTCGTCTACGACACCTTCGATTCCAACGAGGTGCTGGAGACCAAGATGCTCCAGGGCGGCACCGGCTATGACGTGGTCACGCCGTCGAACCACAACATCCCGCGCTATATCGAGGCCGGCGCCCTCGCCGAGCTCGACAAGTCCAAGCTGGCCAACATCGGCAATCTGTCGCCCAAGATCATGGCCTATATGGAGCCGTTCGATCCGGGCGGCCGCTACACCGTGCCCTATATGTGGGGCACGATCGGCATCGGCTTCAATCCGCAGATGGTGGCTGAGCGCCTGCCCGGCGTGACCATCGATTCCTGGGACGTGCTGTTCAAGCCCGAGAACATGGCCAAGCTGGCCGACTGCGGGGTCCACTTCCTGGACGCTTCGGAAGACATGTACGCCGTGGCCCTGAACTATCTGGGCAAGGATCCCAACTCGACCTCCGTGGCCGACTATGAGGCCGCCACCGAGATGCTGCTGGCCGTGCGCCCGCATGTGCGCAAGTTTCACTCCTCGGAATACGTCAATGGCCTGGCCAACGGGGATATCTGCGTGGCCATCGGCTATTCCGGCGACATCTTCCAGGCGGCTGACCGGGCCGAGGAAGCCGGCGCCGGCGTCGAGGTGGACTATGTGATCCCCAGTGAGGGCAGCCAGGTGTGGTTCGACGTCTTCGCCATTCCGGTGGACGCCCCCAATCCGGACGCGGCCTACGCCTTCCTGGACTTCATGCTGCGTCCCGACGTGATCGCCACGGCGTCCAACTACACCGCCTACGCCAACGCCAATGAGCCGGCCACCGCCCTGGTGGACCCCGAGGTGCGGGACGATCCGCGCATCTATCCCAGCGACGAGGTGATGGGCCGCCTGTTCGTCACCACCGCCAAGGATCAGGCGCTGGTTCGCGAGGTGAACCGCCTCTGGACCCGGGTCCAGACGGGCCAGTGACGGGTTCCGCGCCGAGCAGGGAGCTCGACCTTTCGTGAACGCCAAGCCGCGTTTGAACATCGGCGCGGTGCGGTCGAGCTTCGCCCCCTGGGCGGACCCCTTGGCCAAGCCGCTGGTGCGCTTTGACCAGGTGACCAAGCGGTTCGGCGGCGAAACCGCTGTCGATGCGGTGTCCCTGGACATCTATGAGGGGGAGTTCTTCGCCCTGCTGGGGCCGTCCGGCTGCGGCAAGACGACCCTGATGCGGATGCTGGCCGGCTTCGAAACCCCGGACGCCGGGCGTATCACCCTGGCCGGGCAGGACCTGGCCGGTCAGCCGCCGCACCTGCGGCCGGTGAACATGATGTTCCAGTCCTACGCCCTGTTCCCGCACCTGAGCGTGGCCCAGAACATCGCCTTTGGCCTGCGCCAGCAGAAGAGGCCCAAGGACGAGGTCGCCGCCCGGGTGGATGAGATGCTGGCCCTGGTGCGCCTGGAGGGCCTGGCCCACCGCAAGCCCCACCAGCTGTCCGGCGGCCAGAGGCAGCGGGTGGCCCTGGCCCGCGCCATCGCGCCCAAACCCAAGATGCTGCTGCTGGACGAGCCCCTGGGCGCCCTGGACCGCAAGCTGCGCGAGGAGACCCAGTTCGAGCTGATGGCCCTGCAGCAGCGGCTGGGCATGACCTTCCTGATCGTCACCCACGACCAGGAGGAGGCGATGATCACCGCCGACCGCATCGCCGTGATGCGGGCCGGCCAACTGGCCCAGATCGGCCGGCCGGCCGAGGTCTATGAGGCGCCCAATTCCCGCTATGTCGCGGACTTCATCGGCGATGTGAACCTGTTCGAAGCCCAAGTCACCGAAGACGACGGCGACATCATCCGCCTGGCCAGCCCTGAGGCGCCGGACGGCCTGGAGGCTATCGAGGACGACGAGGTCCCGGTGGGCTCCACCGCTTGGCTGGCGGTGCGGCCGGAGAAGATGCGGGTCCATCTCGATCCGCCTCCGCCCGGTCCCAACCGCCTGGAGGGCCAGGTGGCCGACATCGGCTATCTGGGGGACTGGACGACCTATCTGGTGGAGCTGCCCGGCGGCCGCACCATCCGGGCGGCGCGGGCCAACGCCAGCCGCGTGGTCGACCGCCCCGTGGACTGGGACGACCAGGTCTGGCTGACCTTTGCGCCGGATTCGGCCGTGGTCCTGACCCAATGAGCGTCACGGGCGCCCCGCGCCCACGACGCCCGTGGAGACGGCTGGGACGCCCTCGGCTTAGCCCGAGCTGGGAGGCCCGGGCGGCCTTCCTGCCCTATCTGTGGCTCGTCCTCTTCTTCCTCGCGCCATTCCTGCTGGTGGCCAAGCTGTCCCTGTCGGACGTGGTCCTGGCCATTCCGCCCTATGCCCCCAAGCTCGACTGGAGCGCCGGGTTTGCCGGCGTCGCCGCCTTCGTTCGGGCCCTGGACTTCGAGGCCTATGCCCGCATGGGCCAGGACGGGCTCTATCTGGCGGCCTATCTTTCGAGCCTGAAGTTCGCCGCCGTGGCGACCCTGATCCTGCTGCTGACGGGCTATCCGCTGGCCTATGGCATGGCCCGGTGCCGGCCCAGCGTGCGGCAGGCCCTGCTGATGGCGGTGATCCTGCCCTTCTGGACGAGCTTCCTGATCCGGGTCTATGCCTGGATCGCCATCCTCAAGCCCGCTGGCCTGTTGAACATGGCGTTGTCCCAGGTCGGCCTGCCGGCCGTCGACATCCTCAACACCGACACGGCGGTCTATATCGGCCTCGTCTACGCCTACCTGCCCTTCATGGTCCTGCCGCTCTATGCGGTTCTGGAGCGGCAGGATGACAGCCTGCTGGAGGCCGCCGCCGACCTGGGCTGCACGCCCTTCCAGACCTTCTGGCGCGTGACCTTCCCCCTGTCCCTGCCCGGCGTGGCGGCCGGCGCCCTGCTCTGCTTCATCCCCATGGTCGGCGAGTTCGTGATCCCCGACCTGCTCGGCGGCTCGGGCACCCTGATGCTGGGCAAGACCATCTGGACGGAGTTCTTCTCCAACCGCGACTGGCCGGCCGCCAGCGCCGTGGCCATCGTGCTGCTGGCCACCCTGGTGATCCCCATCGTGCTGTTCCAGCGCCAGCAGACCAAGATGATGGAGCAGCGCTGATGCGGCGGGGACCCAGCGCCTTCAACATCGCCGCCATCACGCTCGGCATGGGCTTCCTGTACCTGCCGATCCTGCTGCTGGTGATCTACTCGTTCAACGCCAGCCGGCTGGTGACCGTCTGGGGCGGCTTCTCCACCCGCTGGTACGCCAGCCTCTTCCAGAACGAGCAGCTGCTGGCCGCAGCCTGGGTGACCCTTCGGGTGGCCTTCGTCTCGGCCACCCTGGCGACCTTCCTGGGCGCGCTGGCGGCCCTTGGCCTGGTGCGGGCCGGCCGCTTCCGGGGCCGCACCCTGTTCTCCAGCATGACCTATGCGCCGCTGGTCATGCCCGAGGTGATCCTGGGCCTGTCGCTCCTGTTGCTGTTCGTCTCGGTGGGTCTGCCGCGGGGGTTCTGGACGGTGACGATCGCCCACACCACGCTCACCCTCTGCTACGCCACCGTGGTGGTGCAGGCTCGGCTGGTCTCGTTCGACGAAGCCCTGGAGGAGGCCGCCCGCGACCTGGGCGCCCCGCCCTGGAAGGCCTTCGTCCTGGTGACCCTGCCCAATATCGCGCCGGCCGTGGCGGCGGCCTGGATGCTGGCCTTCACCCTGTCGCTCGACGATCTGGTGATCGCCAGCTTCACCTCAGGCCCCGGCGCCACCACCCTGCCGATCCGCATCTACAGCGCCGTGCGCCTGGGCGTCAGCCCGGAGATCAACGCCATCTCCACCCTGCTGATCGGCCTGGTGGCCACTGGCGTGATCGCGGTCTATCTGCTGAACATGCGCAGGCGGACGCCCGGCGCCTGATGTGTCATAGGTGGGCCGGCCCTGGAA
>Ga0208316_1001999_pt1 | contig 10942 bp, 13 predicted proteins | sample MalvireepMed_231_FD_184240 | JGI IMG/M metagenome (GOLD analysis project Ga0208316, IMG submission 184240) | Marine viral communities from the Global Malaspina Expedition - Malaspina viral metaG DeepMed_231 (SPAdes) (version 2) | ecosystem: Environmental > Aquatic > Marine > Oceanic | place... | reverse complement strand
GGCCTTCGCCCGGCGGATCACCGGCGCGCGCCGCGGCCTGATCGTCAACATCCTGGACCAGCGGGTGCTGCGCACACGGCCGGCCTTCTTCTCCTATTCCCTCAGCAAGGCCGCCCTTTGGGAGGCGACCCGCATGATGGCTCAGGCCCTGGCGCCGCAGATCCGGGTGAACGGCATCGGCCCGGGACCGGTCCTGCCCTCCATCCACCAGGACGGCGACGATTTTGCCCAGGAAGCGGCCGCCACCCTGCTCGCCCGGCCTGTCGATCCCGCCGAGATCGCCCAGGCTCTGCGCTACCTCATTGACGCTCCGTCAGTGACGGGCCAGATGATCGCCATAGATTCCGGTCAGCATCTGGCCTGACCACCGCCGTATAGCCCCGGAGGGCGCGCCCTTGGCCCTGTCGCCCGTCACCGAACAAGACCAGCCCCAGGACGTCGGCGTCACCCGCGTGGTGGCCAGCAAGATCTTCGTTTCCGGCCTCAAGGTGGACGCCTATGTGGGAATCTACGCCCACGAGCGCGGTCGCAGCCAGCCCCTGATCATCGATGTTGAGCTGGACGCCGCCATCGCCGGCGCCGAGCATCTGTCGGAGACGGTGAACTACGAACTGGTGGCCGAGGCCGCCCGCGCCCTGGTCGCCAGCGGCCATATCGGTCTGGTCGAAACCTTCGCCGAACAGCTGGCCCGCGCCTGCCTGGCCGATCCCCGGGTCAGCCGCGCCCGGGTGCGGGTGGACAAGCCCATGGCGCTCGCCCCGCATGCGGCCAGCGCCGGGGTCGAGGTCGTCCTCGTCCGGTCCTAAACCCCATGGCCACGGTCCACAGGGCGCGCATCTCCCCGCTCCTGCCCCCGACCGAATGGACGCTGGAGAATGGCGAACTGGTCGAGCGCCGCGGCGCGCGGGTTCGCCGCTTCCCCCTTTCGGGCCTGCGCCGCCTGAGCATTGCCGATGGCTTGGCGCGGGCGGACTTCGCCCGAGGTCGGGCGCGCATTCCCGCCCGCAGCTTCGTCTCCGGCCTGAGACTGGAGCGCCACGACGACACCTTCATCGCCCTGACCGAAGCCCTGGCCGCGCAAGCGACGGACGCCGCGCCGCAGGTCCGCCTGGGCCAGACCCGCCCGCAGGCGGGTGAAATGGTGGTCTGGACCATCGCCCTCTGCGGCGCCGGCGCGGTGGCGGTCATCGGCGCGGCCGGGCTGATCGGCGCCTGGGCGCTTGGCCTGGCGCTCGCCGCGCGCCTGGTCTTCGTGCTGATCCTGGCCGCCGCGGCCCTGCCCTGGATCGAACGGGGACGCCGCATAACGCCGAATTAAGGTGCTCGCGCGCGCCTGGCGCCTCAAGATCGCCGTCAACGCCTCAAGGAGCCCACGATGAGCGACGCCATTCCCCCGGCCCCAGCCGCCGCCCCCAGTGAGGACCGCACCATGCCTGCGGTGGTCTATGGGCTCTACCTGCTTGGCCTGGCGAACGGCCTCACCATCCTGATCGGCCTCATCATCGCCTATGCCAATCGCAGCGGGGCCGGCCCGATCATGGCCAGCCACTACACCTTCCAGATCCGCACCTTCTGGCTGGCCATCGGCTGGTTCGTGATCGGCGGGGTGATGGTGCTGTTTGGCATTCCGCTGTCCATCGTGCTGATCGGTATTCCCGCCGTGATGCTGGGCGTCTTCATCATGGGCGCCGTGGGCGTCTGGTTCGCCGTGCGCTGCGTGCTCGGCGTCATCTACCTGGCCCGGGGCGAGGCCTATCCGCGCCCCAACAACTGGCTGATCTAGAGGCGCCGAACGCCCAGGGGAGCGGCGAGCACGCCCTGGGCGCCGGCTTGCGCCCCCTACGGGTTGCAACGGCTTGAGCCTGGGGCCGCCGGGCCGGCAAGCTTGACCTTGCCGGAGCTGGGCCTGAGGGGGAACGCATGCTGGGTCGAATCATCGGACTTGCCTTGGCGGTCGCCCTGTGGGGCGCCGCCTATGTGATCCTCAATCCCGGCGGTCTCGACGGACGGATCCCCGGCGTGGGCCTGGGCGCCTTCGAAAGCGTCCGCTTGGGATTGGGCATCGCCGCGGGCCTGCTGGGTGCGGCCCTGGCCGCCGCAGCCCTGATGCGCGCGCCCGAGCGGCCCCCGGCCCGGGACCGGCTGGCGCCGCTGATCGACGCTCACGAAGGCGAAGCCGACGGCCTCGATCCGTCGGACGAGCCTCTGCCCTTTTCGTCAGCCAGCGCCACGGCCCCTCTGCAGGCGCCGACCCTTGAGGCTGAACCCGCGCCCTTCCCCCTGGAATTGGGCACGGGCGTGCAGCCGACGCCGCCGGTCCTCGTCCAGGGCGAACTCGCGCCGGAGCCCGAACCCGAAGTCGCCGCCATGCCGGCCGAGCCCGAGCCCGAGCCCGAACCCGAGGCCGCCGCGGAGTCCCCGCCGCCTGAGGATTTCGATGCGGCGCGGGCCGCCCTGCGACGGCACGCCCAGGACGAGGCCTGGGGTCCGGCCGCCGAAGCCCTTCGGCGCGTGGGCGCCCTGGCGCAGGACGACCGTCAGCACGCCCTGGCCGCCCAGGACGCCGGCGACTTCGCCCGCGCCCAGGGGAAGACCGATGACGCCATCGAGGCCTATGACCTGGGCCTGGCCCATGCGCGGATGACCGGCCAGCAAGACCTGATCGCCGACGCCCTGATCAATGCGGGCGACATGGCCTATGAGGAGCATCGTCTCGACGCCGCCGTCGAGAACTACGAGGCCGCCGTCGCCCTGCGCCGCGATCTCGCCCAGGCGGTCGGAACCGCCGAGGCCCGCCGCGCCCTGTCCATCGCCCTCGAACGCCTGGCCGACGCCCGGGAGGACCGGGGCCATCGCAGCCGGGCCCTGGACCTCTATCGCGAGAGCGAGGCCCTGGCGGCCGAACTGGCCGAGGCCGACGCCGCCCGCTATGGCGGCGATCTGGCCGCCACCCGCCAGCGGCTGGAAGAGCTGGAAGCCCGCATCCTGGCCTGAGGCCCGAACGAAAATCGCCCCCTCGGCGGATGCGAAGGGGGCGACTGGTTTCGAACTGGTGGGACCGATCAGGCCGGCTGAAGCTGCCGGCGGACCATCTTGGCGTAGTCGTCCATCAGGCTGAGCGAGATATTGCCCGGGGTGAAGCTGTACTCGCCGATCTGCGAGACCGGGGTCACCTCGGCCGCCGTGCCGACCACGAAGCATTCGGTGAAGCCGGCCAGTTCCTCAGGCTTGATGTGGCGCTCGACCACCTCGAAGCCCTTGGCCTTGGCGAGCGCGATCACCGACTGGCGGGTGATGCCATTCAGGAAGCAGTCGGGGGTGGGCGTATGCAGCACCCCGTCCTTCACGAAGAACACATTCGACCCGGTGCTCTCGGCCACATAGCCACGGTAGTCGAGCATCATGGCGTCGGTGAACCCGTCCTTCTCCGCGGCGTGCTTGGAGATGGTGCAGATCATGTAGAGGCCGGTCGCCTTGGCGTGGACCGGCTCGGTCTCCGGCGAAGGGCGCTTGTACTTGGCCCAGCACATGCGGATACCCTTGGCCTTTTCAGCAGGGCTGAAATAGCTCGGCCATTCCCAAACCGCGACGGCCACATGGATCTTGGTGTCCTGAGCCGAAACCCCGATCATCTCCGAACCGCGCCAGGCGATGGGTCGGACATAGGCGTCGGTCAGGCCGTTCTTGGCGCAGGTGTCCTTGCAGGCCTGATCGATCTCGGCCACCGTGAACGGGATCTCGAAGTCGAGGATCTCCGCCGACTTGAACAGGCGCTCGGTATGTTCGGTAAGCTTGTAGATCTCGCCGCCATACATCCGCTCGCCTTCGAACACCGCCGAGGCGTAGTGGAGGCCGTGCGTCAATACGTGCACCTTCGCCTCGCGCCAGGCCACGAACTGGCCATCCAGCCAGATCCATCCGTCGCGATCGTCAAAGGGAACGAGAGACATAGGCGTAGAGCCTCCTTTCAATGCGCCTCCCTTACAGCGCCGCAAGCCGCGCTCGTCAAACGAAATGGCCACGCCTCGGCATGGCGGCGCGCGCCTGAGCGGCCTATCCTGATCGCCGCGTTCAACGGGGAGCCCGCCTGCGCATGAGCCTCGCCGAAGCCTCCGGCCCCGCACGCCATCTGCTGGTGGTCGATGACGACGACCGCATCCGCGATCTCTTGAAGGCCTTTCTCAGCCGGGAGGGCTATCGGGTGACCACCGCCTCGGGCGGCGAGGGCGCGCGGCGGCTGCTGGAGAGCCTGGATTTCGACCTGGCGGTGTTCGACGTGATGATGCCCGGGGAGGACGGCATGTCCCTGACCCGCTGGCTGCGCGGCCGCAGCGGCGCGGCCGGCCGCACGCCGGTCCTGATGCTGACCGCCCGCGGGGAGGCCGAACACCGGATCGAGGGCCTGCAGGTCGGCGCTGACGACTATCTGGGCAAGCCCTTTGAGCCCCAGGAACTGTTGCTGCGCATCGGCGCCATCCTGCGGCGCACCGCCGAGCGGGCGCCGGGCGGAAGCGCCCTGGCCCTTGGCCTCTGCATGTTCGATCCGGCCCGCGGAGAACTCAGCCAGGACGGCGCGCCCATCCGCCTGACCGAGGGCGAAGCGGCCCTGCTCAAGCGCCTGGCCCAGACCCCGCACGAGCCGGTGGACCGGCTCGAACTCGCCCGCGACACCGTCGATCCCTCGGGCCGGGCCGTGGACGTGCAGGTCACCCGCCTGCGCCGCAAGATCGAGGCCGACCCCAAGGCGCCCCGCTATCTCCAGACCGTTCGCGGCGTGGGCTACATGCTGGCGCCGGACTGATGCGCCTTAGGGTCACGCCTCGATATCTGGCCCGGCTGATCAAGCGCCAGCTGCCCACCAGCCTGTTCGGCCGGTCCCTGCTGATCATCGTCCTGCCGGTGGCCCTGATGCAGGTGGCGGTCACCTGGATCTTCTTCGACGCCCATTGGGACACCGTCACCAGCCGCCTGTCCGACGGCCTGGCCGGGGAGGTCGCCTGGGCCGTGGAGGGCTATCAGGACGACAAGAGTCCCGAGGCCTTCGCCGTCCTGACCAGGCGGGCCGAGGAATCCCTGAGCCTCTCCATCGCCCTGCAGGAGGGGCGGGTCCTGCCCCAAAACCGGCGCTACTCGTTCTTTGCGCCGGTGGACCGCGCCCTCAAGCGCGCCCTGGCCGAGCGGCTGGACGCCCCCTTCTGGTTCGACACCACCCGCTACCCCGCCTATGTGGACATCCGCGTGCAGGTGGATGAGGGCGTGCTGCGGGTGCTGGCGCCCCGGGACCGGGCCTTCGCCACCCAGGGACACATCTTCATCCTCTGGATGACGGTGGCGACCCTGCTGCTGACCGCGGTGGCCATCCTCTTCATCCGCAACCAGACCCGGGCCATCGAGCGCCTGGCCTCGGCCGCCGACGCCTTTGGCCGCGGCGTGGACGACACCGGCTTCAAGCCCCACGGCGCGCGCGAGGTGCGTCAGGCGGCCCACGCCTTCCTGTCCATGAAGTCGCGCATCCAGCGGCATATCGAACAGCGCACCGCCCTGCTGGCCTCGGTCAGCCACGACCTGCGCACGCCGCTCACCCGCCTGAAGCTGGAGCTGGCCCTGGCGCCGCCGGGGACGCGCACCGCCGAGATGAAGCGGGACCTGGCCGAGATGGAGCACATGATCGACGAGTACCTGGCCTTCGCCCGCGGCGAGGGGGGCGAGGCGGTCGAGGATGTGGTGCTGGGTCCCCTGCTGGCCGAGGTGGCCGAGGGCGCGATCCGCGCCGGCGCCCAGGTCAGGGTCGAGGCGCCCGACGACCTGACCGCCCGGGTGCGGCCCAATGCGCTCAGGCGCGCGGTGTCCAACCTGGTGATGAACGCCGCCGTCCATGGCGAGAGGGTCGAGGTGGTCGCGCGCCGCCTGCCTTCGGGCGGGGTGGAGATCGCCGTGGACGATGATGGCCCAGGCATTCCCGCGGCTCAGTACGAGGACGCCTTCAAGGCCTTCAACCGCCTGGACGAGGCGCGCAACCAGAATATCAAGGGGGTGGGCCTTGGCCTCGCCATCGCCCGGGACGTGACCCGCGGCCATGGGGGCGAGGTCCTGCTGGACCGATCGCCCCTGGGCGGCCTGCGCGCGGCGATCCGGCTGCCGGCCTAAGGCCTCAGGCGCCCAGTTCGCGCGAGCGGCGGGCCGCGGCGGCGACGGCGGTCTCAAGGAGAGGGCCAAGGCCGCCCTCGCCCATCAGCACCTCCAGCGCCGCCTGGGTGGTGCCGCCGGGCGAGGTGACCTGTTTGCGCAGGTCAGCGGGCTCCTCGCCGCTGTCGGCCATCAGGGCCGCGGCCCCAGCGATGGTGGCGCGGGCCAGACGCTGGGCGGACTCCGGCGGCAGGCCGGCCGCCGCACCCGCAGCCTCCAGGGCTTCGACGAAGGCGTAGAGATAGGCCGGGGCCGAGCCCGACACCGCCGTGGCGGCATGCATCAGCTCTTCATTCTCCAGCTCGACCACCACGCCCACGGCGGCGAACAGGGTCTGCGCCCGGGCGGCGGCCGCCACATCGGTGGCGTAGAGGCTGGCCGTGCCCTGGCCGATGGCCGCAGCCGTGGTCGGCATGATCCGGGCCACCGCCCGGCCGCCGAAGGCCTTGGAGATCTCAGCGGCCGGTACGCCGGCGGCGATGGAGACGATGATGGCGTCGGCCGCCAGGGCCTGGCTCACCTCGCCGGCCGCCTCGCGCCACAGCTGGGGCTTCACCGCCAGCAGCACCGTGTCGGCCCGGCCCATGGCCGCGGGATCAGGGTCGTGGCGGGCGCCGTCGGCGATCGCCGCCTTGGCCTCGTCGCCGGGATAGGGATCGCGGATCATCAGGTCGGCGGGCGACAGCAGGCCCGCGCGACGCCAGCCGGAAATCAGCGCCCCGCCCATACGGCCGGCGCCCAGCATCAGCAATGGCCCCATCGGATCCTCCCTCACACCTATGACGGCGGGGTTCTAACGAAGGGCTCGCCGGGGCGCGAGGCCCTCAGGCCTCGCCGACGGTCTCGAACATGCAGGCGGCCATGGCTTCGGCCGGGGTCTTGGCGCCGCGGACCATGAAATCGAAGGCCGGGAAGAACCGGTCAGCGCCTTCCACCGCGATGTCGATCATGGCGGCGGCCTGGGACAGGCTGGGCCGCTCGGCGCTGGTCAGGGCCATGGCGTGGCGGAAGACGATCTCGCCCTCGTCCCACAGCTCGAAGTGCCCGAGCCATAGGCGCTGGTTCACCAGGCCGATCAGCTCATGGGCCGGCCCGCGGGCGGCTGTCTCCACCGTGTGGCCAAGGGCCAGGCAGAGTTGCAGGCAGTCGGCCTCGGGACGCCAGGCGAACCAGAGTTCGTAGTCTTTCCACTCACCGGCCAGGGTGAAGGCCAGGTCGCCGTCTTCGGTGCGGTCGAACTCCAGGTTCTCGGCCGTAAGCACGTGTTCGACGACGTCCAGGGGATCGAGGCCGAGGACGACGTCTTCGTCAGGCTGGGGCATATCCATGGAACCCACGGTCCTTTCGCTGCGGTGGATCAGGCGCGGGGCCCGACCGACTCACCGACAGTCATGAAACTAATCTGCTTCGCGGGCCTGCTGTCACCGGCTTCTTCCCGGGCGCGAGCCTCGTTCGCGTATTCGTGAACGCCGATATTCAGGCGTTTGGCGCCGGTCCGCGCAGGGCGTCGAGCTCGCCGCGCAGGGCGGCCACCTCGGCCTTCAAGGCCTCGAACTCCTCGCGTCGGATCAGATCCAGCTCGGCCGCAGCGCGGTCGGCCTGGGCGCGGAAGGCCGATTTGGCCTCCTCGCTTGCGGCCTGGGCCATGCCCATGGCCGCCGTGGTCAGCTTGGCGATTTCGTCGAGGAAGGGATTCTGGGTCTGCATCGTCGGCTCTAAAGCGCGGGACAGTCCTCCGCGCCCCCGCAATATGGGGCGCCGGGGGATGAATGCGAAGGGCTTCTCAGCTAAACAGGCGCGAATTGGCTGGAGAACTTGCCGGTGCCCTTCCCCGAATTCGACCCCGTTCTGATCCAGATCGGGCCGTTCGCCATCCGTTGGTACGCCTTGGCCTATGTGGCCGGGATCCTGCTCGGCTGGCGCTATGTGGTGACCATGGTGCGCAATCCGCGCCTGGCGCCGGCGCGCGGGCCAGCGGCCACGCCCGTCCAGATCGACGACCTGATCCTGTGGGTGACCCTGGGGATCATTCTGGGCGGCCGGCTGGGCTACATCCTGTTCTACAGCCCCGCGGTGATCTGGACCAACCCGGTGGAGATCCTGCAGGTCTGGCACGGCGGCATGAGCTTCCACGGCGGGGCGCTGGGCGTCATGCTGGCCATCATCGGCTTCTCGCGGGCCAACGGGCTGGACCTTCTGAGGCTCGGCGACCTGGTGGCGGCCTGCGCCCCCATCGGCCTGTTCTTCGGGCGCATCGCCAACTTCATCAATGGCGAGCTCTGGGGCCGGCCCACCGAGGTCCCCTGGGGCGTGATCTTTCCCGGGGCTGGACCCTATCCCCGCCACCCGAGCCAGCTCTACGAAGCCCTGCTCGAGGGGATCGTGCTCTTTGTCATCCTGCGCATCGCCACCCACAGGGCCCACTGGCTGGAGCGCCGCGGCGCGGTGGCGGGCCTGTTCCTGGTCGGCTATGCGGTGTTCCGCACCCTAGTGGAGCAGGTGCGCGAGCCTGACAGCTACATGCCGGACTTCCCGCTGGGCCTGACCATGGGGATGATGCTCAGCCTGCCCATGCTGCTGGGCGGCGCCTTCCTGATCTGGCGTGGCCTGAACGAGCCGGTTCCGCCGGCCGCCGCCGCCGAGCCCGCCGTCGAATCGCCCGCCCCGCCGCCGCCGGTGGGGGAGGATCCCAAGGATGACCCCTTCCGCATCCGCCCGGCTCCCGGCGCCGATGGACCTGCGTGAACGCCTGGCGGCGCAGATCGCCGCCACCGGACCGCTGACCCTGGCCCAGTACACGACCGTCTGCCTGCATGATCCGCAGGCGGGCTACTACGCTACAAGGCCGGGGCTGGGGGCGGCCGGCGACTTCATCACCGCGCCGCTGGTTAGCCAGATGTTCGGCGAGCTGATCGGCCTTTGGACGGCCGCCTGCTGGCGGGCCATGGGATCGCCCGCGCCCTTTCGACTGGTGGAGATGGGCCCCGGCGACGGAACCCTGATGAGCGACCTGTTGCGGGCCGGGCGGGCGGTCCCGGGTTTTGTCGAGGCCGCTGAGCTCTGGCTGGTCGAGGTCTCGGCGCCCCTGCGAACGCTGCAGGCCGAGCGCCTAGAGCAAGCTGCGCCACAGTGGGCCGACAGCCTGGACGCTGTGCCCGACGGCGCGCCGATTATCCTGGTGGCCAATGAGCTGCTGGACTGCCTGCCGACCCAACAGTTCGTACGCACCGAGCGGGGCTGGGCCGAGCGGATGGTCGGCCTGAACGCGGCTGGCGACCTCGTCTTCGGTCTCTCTGGCGCCCTGCCCCCCGACGGTCGCGAGGGCGAGGTGGGGCAGGTTTTCGAAACCTCGCCGGCCCAGGCGGCCCTGGGCGCCCAGATCGGCGCCCGGCTGGCGGCCGAGGGCGGCGTGGCCCTGCTGATCGACTATGGCCCGGCGGCGGGCGAGGCCGGCGGCGACACCTTTCAGGCGCTCAAGGGCCATGAAAAGGTCGATCCCCTGGCCTGTCCTGGCCAGGCGGACCTGACCTTCCACGCCGACTTTGCAGGCGTGGCCCAGGCGGCCCAGGCCGAAGGCGCCAGGGCCGCCCCCCTGCTGACCCAGGCGGCGTTTCTGGGCCGCATGGGGATCGAGGCCCGGGCCCAGGCCCTGGCCACAGCCCTACCCGAACGCGCCGCCCAGATCGGGCGGCAGTTCGACCGCCTGACCGCCCAGGACCAGATGGGCGACCTCTTCAAGGTCCTGTGCCTGCATGGGCCAGGCCTTGTCCCTCCAGCCTTCGAGGCGGACTGATCATGACCGACATCGCCACCACCCTGCCGGTGATCACCTCGCCCCTGCTGGAGGCCGCCGGGGTGCGCCACGCCTTCTTCACCCGTCAGGGCGGCGTCTCCACCGGCCTCTATACGTCCCTGAACGTAGGGCCGGGATCGGGCGACTCGCCGGAGGACGTGGCCGAGAACCGACGGCGGGCCGCCGCCTGGTTCGACCTTCCCCACGAGGCGCTCAACACCTGCCATCAGGTCCATTCCGCCCGCGCCGAGATCGCCGAGCGCCCCTGGGGCGCGGCCCGGCCGGAGGCGGACGCCGTGGTCACCCGGACCCCTGGCCTGATCTGCGGCGCCCTGGCCGCCGACTGCGCCCCCATCCTGATGGCCGACAAGGCCGCCGGCGTCGTCGCCGCCGCCCATGCGGGCTGGAAGGGCGCCCTGGGGGGCGTGGTCGCCGATGCGGTCGCCAAGATGGAGCGCCTGGGCGCGCGGCGGGAAAACATCCTGGCCGCCGTCGGCCCCTGCATCGGCCCGAACTCCTATGAGGTGGGGCTGGAGTTCCTCGAACAGTTCGCGGCGGCCGACGGGGCCAACGAAAGGTTCTTCGGACCGGGCAGGACATCGGACAAGCGCATGTTCGACCTGCCGGCCTTTGTCCTGGCCCAGATCGCCGCCGCAGGCGTGGTCCAGCGGCAATGGGTTGGCCGCGACACCTGCGCTGAGCCCGACCATTTCTTCTCCAACCGGCGCGCCTTCCACCTGGGCGAGGGCGACTATGGGCGGCTGCTGTCGGCCATCGTCCTATAGAGCGGCGTCGCCAGGGGTTGCCGCGGGTCGGCCCCCTGGATTAAAGCCCGGCTGACCGACGCGGACCGACCTCGGGAGAATCCATGAAGCTGCTGGCGGGCAATTCAAACCAGGCTCTCGCCCAGGCCGTCTCCGACCATCTCGACATCCCCCTGACCAAGGCCCAGGTGAAGCGGTT
>Ga0208316_1001995_pt1 | contig 10950 bp, 15 predicted proteins | sample MalvireepMed_231_FD_184240 | JGI IMG/M metagenome (GOLD analysis project Ga0208316, IMG submission 184240) | Marine viral communities from the Global Malaspina Expedition - Malaspina viral metaG DeepMed_231 (SPAdes) (version 2) | ecosystem: Environmental > Aquatic > Marine > Oceanic | place... | reverse complement strand
CACCCATCCACGGTTTCCGTAGCGGTAGTAGCCTCGACAATTTTCTTAACAGTAATAGCCATTAGAACGCTATCCCTGTGGGTGCCAGGTCTGAAGTGTTCCGGTTGATTTGTTTCAATTCATCTAGTTGTGACTTCTGAACTACGTCCTCCCCTGGCCGTCCCGCTATTTCAAATGCGCCTATTGCTGTAGAAAATGCCCCGCGGCTTATTTGCTCAATCGCTGCCGCCGGGTCGCTTATCATCTTGGACAAATCTTTTTGCTGTTTAGGATCAGCGAATAACGGCAACTCTTTCAGCTTGGATATGGCACGGGTCATCTTTTCCATAATAGGAGCGAACCTCTTTTCCATTGCTTCGCCCCGGTCTGTTAGCATTTGCCCCAGCGCGTCGCGCTTTTTCTCTAGCGCTATCACTTGCATATCGCGGACGAAACCCCGCCGGTCCTTAGCTTCCAAATTAGGATTGGCGAGGAATACCTTTTGCTGGATTTGCGATGTGATCATCTCTGATTCTTGCCTGAATTTCCTTTGGAAAGCGGCGTCTCTTAATTCTCGGGCAGATACCCCCCTACCACGGGCCGGGCCATATATATTCTCAATTCGCGGGACAAGGAATTTCTCGCTTATTGCCTTGCCCGCAGACAATGCTGTGCCTATCACAGGGATCGCCGATGCTAAAGAATAAAGCCCCTGGGTCAGCGCTTCAGTCTTCGTTGCGCCTTGATCAATCGCCTCGCCGTAAGCATTCACGCCAGCCGTGACTCCGCGCAAAGCGAACTCCATAACCGCGAAAGCGCCGAGAGCCTTCTGCATCTGCGAGTTGAAGACATCTAGCTTGGACTCCTTCTCGATCACCTTGCCGGTCCGCTTGACCTTGCTCTCGGCTTCTTTCAAAACCTTAGACAACTTGGAGTGGTCGCCTTCAATGCTGACGTTTAATTTTCCAACTTCTTTTCTTGCCATCGCTTTTTCCTAGCCATTCTCTGCGCCAGCATGGTGTGACTGACTTCACCCTTTTCCATCTGCATAATGTACGGCATCTCGGCCAGCATCTTCGTCCATTGATAGAAGCTAAGGCTCCACGGGTTCACGCTATAGAACCACCGCAGCAGTGCGGCTATTTCTCCCCAGTCAGCGATAAAGGGTCAGGGGTCGCCTCCTCCTCTCCATCGTCCTCTTCCACGCCATAGAATCTTGCGATCAGTAACATGACCAAACTGATCTGGTCCCCGGTGGACATCCCGTTCATAGTCACCCCGGTCTTTTCTGCTGCGATCTTTATTGCCAAGGGGATACCTCTAGGTGACCGCGCAAACTTCAGAATGTCCGCAATGTCCAGCAACGCCTTCGCGTCATCTGCGATAGGGATTGCAGCGCCTAACCGTGCAGCATCTTGCATGGTGAGCGCGCCGTATTCCTGGCCTTGAAAGACCACCGGGGCATTCGCGTCATTCATCAAGTTACTCATGCTGTTTCATCCCATGTCTGAGTGATTGGTCCGGCAGACTCAAACGTGGCCGTTATGGATAGCTTGCCCACGTTAGGCCGATCCATAGCCATCGAAGTTACCAGCGCCGTGAATGCGTATGTGCATCCAGTTTGAGCGGTTAAGGTCAAGCTGATCTTGAACGCTGTATCCAGATCCCCTACAGCCATCGCGCTGCCATCTGCCGCAGCATCTGGCAGTGGAGCCATGTTGCTTGCATCAAACTCACCCGTGCCGGTGATTGTGCCATCCATCGAAACGCCACCGGCTGATGACCGGCTTAAGAAGCCGCCGTCTGCGAACCCGGTATCGTCAACGGACGGGTTGCTGTAAGTCGCACTCCACCCATCGACTTTAACGTGGAGCGCGTTCGGAAGCGTTGCGCCGCCACCTATCCCGTGAATCGTCTGCTGTGCCATGATAGAATCCTTTCAGTGGCGGCCTCATGTCCTTACGAGGCCAGAACCTGCCAGTCACTACTTATCCTGTATGCATCCTCTTCAATAGTTAATGTTCCGCGATCCATCATCCGAACGTGAATCTTTGCGTATGTCGCGCTAGGTGTGAGCGCCTTGTTAGCCAGGGCAGTTGTCAACTTGTCCGCATGGCCCTGGATTACTGCCGCGCCTAGCCGAACGTCTTCGTAGATGTCGAACTGAATCGATAGCTCGCTATCATCGTCGTTGCTGAAGTAATGCTCCTGCACATCACTGATCACGCTGTAAACGCAAAGCGGAAGTGCAGCATCATCCGAACCACGCCCCAGATATATACGGCCACTTACCGCGGCGTAGAATGTCCCTGCCGATTGATCGGCAGTGAGTTGCGTATAGATCGCATCGGTGACTACTTTCTGGCTCATTACCTCAACGTCCTAACGAACTTAGCGATACTGTCCTGGTATATCGTCACCATCTTGCGCTTGGACCGATTAAACGCCGGGCGCATGAATGGGCGAGGCGGCAGGGTCACGGTCTTCGCGCTTCGCCATACATCCTTAGATACCTGGAAGGCCAACCGCGCTGCACTGCTTGCGCTGATACGCGCACCAAACTCTTGAACGGGCGCGTATATCAAATTGGTGCCTACTCGGATTGACGGCTTCGGGCCTTTGTTCTTCGAGCGATCAATCTGTATGGACCGGCGAAGCGTCCCAGTTCGCACGCCTGGCGGCTTGCCGGGAGGACTTGACGGGCCATACTTCCCCCTGCCATGCTTGGACAATATGAGCTTCACTTGCGACTGGAAGTGCCGGGCCACCCGCGACAACGCAGCACGCTGCGCTCTGTCGAGCTTGCGGGTGAAGTCATCGCCATACCATTCAACCTTCACGGCCATCAGTCTGACTCCTCGCACATCACTGCCATGATCACCCCGGCTTGCTGCGGGTTTCGTATCTCATTGATTTGCAGCGTGCGCGTTACATCGCTGCCGGTGGTCGAGTCAACGAAGGTCACTTGATCCTCCTCCACAATGTCCTGGCCGGTTGCTACAAATATCTTCCACATCCTGCGATTAGATTCCCTGCCGTAGCGCAGAGCTTCCGAAGCGCTTACCTGTTGAATGCGTGCAGGGACACTGGACAGGCTGGCATTGAAGGTCTGTATGGGACTGCCGCCGCTATCCCTGGTCACCGTTACCCTGGTGGTATTGATGGACGAATCTAGAAGATGGATTGGTGGCGTAGCCATATCATGCGGCACTTACCGGCACATCGACCCACGGGCGCAAGGCATCGCGGATCTCATCATCCATGTTCAGTTGATCGGACAAGGTGTAGCTATAATCGCCCAGGCTTTCCGATCTCAAGTTAGGATCTTTGCGGCCCAGGTGGAACATACGCGCCGCCCATATATCAGTGAGGTTCTGTAGCGATTCAGGCACGGTCGCATAGCCTGCGCGGTAATGCACCATCATGGTCTGAAACGAACGCCCGAACCGTTGCGAACTATCAGGCCAGATATTTCCAAAGGTGTGATGATATTCAACCTGCCCCGACTCCAAGTCCACAATGTAATCGTCGAGGATCTCTTCGGGCCAGGTAAGCCGCACGGCGCTACTCTTCGCATTGGTGATATTCAATCGGTGCAGATCAGACGATTCACCATCAGCAGTCACCTTGTTCGTCACCGTCCAGCCTGACCTGGCGTTCAGGGCTGTTGCCATTGCTGAGAATGTGGGGCTATTGCCGAAGGTATCTTCTGACTTGATGATCGTTCCATCTGCACTCATGCTCCGCAGGTTCACCCCGTCATTGTTCACCCAGACGCTGGCGATCTTGTCGGTGCCGGTGTACTGAACTTCCAATGCATCCCCTACGCCCCAGCCGACTCTATACAGGTCAAGCACTGGCCGGTGGTGCAGGCTAAGTACCCGGTCACTGTTCGGCCTGTAAAACTCGCGGTAATCTTGGGCAGTGAACTTACGCCCGGCAATGCGTGCGATCCTATCGCTCACGGTATTTATCATCTCAGTTAATAGATCGTCATCGCCGGTGCCGGTGATCCGCAGGTATCGCTTGACGCGAGCCAAGCTGGTGAGTGCTGCGGCACTGATCAATGTGGTACTCATTGCCAAGCCCTTTATACCGAGGCGACAAAGACTTCCAAGTCACAAGACGCAGTGTCCGCATCCGCAGTGATATCAACCAAGTCTTCAAGGCCCACAGTTAACGCGGAGGCGCTAGCGTCCATGATGTCCTTGACTCCTCCGCTGTTATCTCCGGGGCAAATGAAGCTATGCCCAGCGTCCAGTACCATTGCAAATTCGGCATTGCCTTCTGAACGGAACACCAAGACCACATGGTTGGTATCGTCCAGGTTCGTGATTCGTATATATCGCACATCATCTTCGTCAAATTGACCGGCTAGATAGGACTTAGACAAGTTGGTGGATGATGCCGTGCTGAAACCTAATAGCCCCGATTCAGTCGTTGAAACAGTCACAATACGCTTCACCACCTCATTGACCGAAGCAACTGTTAGCGTATTGGTGCCGCCCTGGTCTTTGCCATTGAGGCTAATTGATTCGGTGACCGTCACCGTCATGGTCGCTGCTGTTATCGTGGAGGTCATTTGTTCCTCGCTTTCCTGATTGCCTTGTCTCGCGGCGGGGCATCCATGCCCTTACCAGTCGGCTCATCCATGATCTTGACTCGACCGCGAGATGCCCACAAGTGTGCCAGCCCCGTTTCCATTGCAATCAATTCACCCGCTGGCGTATGGTCGAACGCCTCCAGGATCTTGCACATCACCAACGTAAGGCGTTTATCGCCCTCGCCCATATCATGGCCCCAGGTTCTCCAAAGACCCGACAGCAGCGTCCAGTTCAGTTACTGCTGCCGGGCCTTTAGGAGACACCTGCTTGCTACACTCGAAGAACATCCGCAGCGCCTGCCTCGCTTGCAGTGTCAGGCGTTGCCTCGCCCCGCGAGAGTATCGCGAAGATGGTAGCGAATGTTCCAGCACTGCCGTCACCGGCGGTGGCCGTCACATCCAGGTAGCGCTTCCTTGCTTTCAGATCAACCTGAAATACAAAGAACTTATTGTCATCGGTTGCACTGGGCAGCGACGAGGTGGACCCGGCAATGTTGGAACTGGTGCCGTAGACAAGCCCAGTTACATTAGCATGGCCCGAACCGGAGCTATCCGATTCCGTAACTGCCAAGGCAGTCATGGCGATATCACTAGCACCCAGGTAGCAAACAATGGTGGCGTAATCAAAGCCCAGCGTATCAATCTCGCCAGTAGTATAACTGGCGTTGTCAACAATCGCCGCTGGCGGCGTAACCGAAATGTACTTTACATTCTGCGCATGAATCATCTCAAATCCTTTCGGATATATAAGTCTTTTGCTTACGAGCTAGGCGTAGCCAGAACGACCGTGGGACCGGCGTTAGAGGCATCACCCAAGTCGTGGTTGTTAATAGCCACCCGCTCAGTTCCGCGAATGGCAGTCTCGTCCGTATCGAAGTATCGCTCGTCCGATGTGGCGATGGACAAGGCTCGCCGGTCACCCAGCGTGCTGCTCATCGACAGGTCACCGAAGGCTATGATATTCGTAGACGCTTGAGCGGTAAGCGTAGAGTTGAGCTTCTGCGTGAAGACCACCTCATAGCCCAGGAACGACATCTGGCTACCGGCTTCAGTTTCCAGCCTGGTTACACCACCCTGTGCATGCGCCAATCGCTGCATGGAATCAGCGAACCCGGCCTTACTGATGAACCACTTAGGCACGATACCGGGGAAGGCAGGAACCGTACCCGTGACCGTATGGAAGTCGTTCATGTCCAGCGTGCTGAAGGCAGTGTTACCTGAAGCAGCAGTGATCTTCCCGCCTGCGGGAATCTTCGTCATGATGCCCTGGATGCCGCCGTAGGTTGAAGTGCCGTCACCGTTGAAGCCCGCAGCATCTTCACCACCGGCAAAGGCCGTGGCAATTTCCTGAGCGATCAAGTCACCGACTGCAATGGCGGCATCCTCAAACAACTCGCTGGAGATACGGCTTAACGTGGTGGGCTTCTTGGCAATCAGTTCAACATTGTCTGTGCCGACACTGCTGGCCGATATCGAAGAAGCTTCACCAGTCCAGTTCAACGTGAGGCCGCTGGTACGTCTTGGCACCATGACCGCGTCTGAAGTCATCGGCATGACTCGAGCGTTAGCGCGAAACACTCCGAACTCTTCAACGAGGCTGATGATGTCACTGACGAACTGCTCAGGAACCAGAGCGCCGCCGTCCTGGTTGGAGCCTTCCGTCATCGTTGTGGCTTTGCTGATGATGCCGTTCCGCATCAGCCAGTCAGCGTTACGAACGCCCTTGCTGCCGACATGCTGCATCCACTTTGCGAACGCATAAGAATTAAATTCATTCTCGTCTGCATCCGTTCCACGGGTGAAGCACTTGAGACGGCCACCGCCCCACTTGCGAGCCTGGGCAGGAACCCGCTGCTTGGTTTGCGGTACGTTGCGGATCGGGTTGCGCTGGTGAAGACCGGAGCCGCCTAGCTGTTTCCGAATTGCACTATCCACCATCCGCTGGAGACTCTCGGCAGCGACCGGCTCCTCGACCTCTTCAGCAATGCCAGCGTCTACCGCGTCCTCTTCGGACGGTGCGCCGACGAGGATGATCTCGGTCACCGGCACCGTTTCGCCTGCCTCATTCACGACAGGAATCTCGGCCTCTTCGTCGCCCTGTTTTAGGGTTAGCTTGACCGATTTGATGAGTGCGGCTTCATCACCGCCCGCGGCCTTGACCAGCCCCGGCAGGATATTGTCACGGAATATGCGTAGTGGAATCGCAGGAGTTGCCATAATAAGACCTTTCAGTTGACAGAAAACAAGCTCGCGCTTGCCGCTGACAACCGATCCAGCCTTTGCAACGGGGCAACCGATTCGGCCTTGTGAGGGGCCACTCGTCCAACCACGCCGCAGGCAACTCGTCCAGCCAGGACTTGATTTGCGCTAATTCATCCAGGGATCATAGCGACCCACCACCGGACCTGTCAATAGAAGGTCTTCCCCGCCCGGCGGGCCAGGTGCCATGCCAGCCTCTTATCGACCATTGCCGCCACTTGCTGGGCGGTGGTCGCCCTCTCAGCGGTTCTAGACGGCGGCAGGATTACCACCAGGGGTCTGGGTCTGGGTGGCTTAGGCCGCGGCTCAGCCTCCAAATTGACCGTAGGGAACAATGCCCCGGCGGTGGATTTGGTGACCAAGCCCTTGCTGACGGCGGTGATCAGGGCGTTCTGGTTGGCGGGCAGGGGTGCCACTGAGAACTCCAGGAGCTTCCATTGGCTATGAACCGTCTCGACTTCATCGCCAAATTGCTGCTTGTCCTTCGGCGTAGCCCGCCGATTTGCGATGGACTCGAAGCCGACACTTACGCCGCGAATCACGCCCTGCTGTATCAGGCTCAAAACCGTATCAGGGAACCACTCGCCCTCATGCGTATCGGGCCGGTCAGCTAATTTGGCGCGGGCCATCACATGCTGCGGCTCACGCACGAAGCCGGTGGCTTGGCCTATCGGCATATCGTAATTGTGATTCCAGAATACCGTGGGGCTTTGCATGAACTCCCGCGTATTGACACCGTCAGGGATCAGCACCTCCCGTTCGCGGTCCACATCACTAGTGGAGATCGCTGCTTGGAATTCCCTTGAACCTGCCGCAACGCTCAAGTCTGCGCCCAACTGTTTGCGCGCCATTTCATTTCCTCCTGAACAGATGCACAATAACGCCCAGGGCAATCAAGCCAACCAGACCGTGCTGGCCCAAGCTATCAATCAGCCCAGTTAGATTTGCTACCACGTTACCTACAAACGGAACAGCATCACCGAACAGCACACCGGCAAGAACGCCAAGCGATACTACGCCAATCCCGATCTCTGCAATGTCGCTGATCCATAGCTTTAACTGTTTCATCTGCCTGCTCCAATCTTGAAGGGGAAACGTCAGTTAGGTACTGCGATCAGGTCGCACCTGCAATTCGGGTGCAGTGGCGGCCCCTTGATATCGCGGAAGTCTATTTTCATCTTGCCGCCTCTAGCGCCTTGCAGAACCACATTCGGGCCTGCACTGATAAACGAATCGGATAAGCCTACTGTTCTATTCTTGAATTGCTTTGACAAGGCCAGGCAGAACTCGCACGGGTTCGGGGCAAGCAACCACTTCATGCCAGCGACCACGCCGGACTCCTGCCAGCCTACCTTCTCGCCCTCCACATATGCCAGGGCTGATTCTGTTCTTGCGATAGCCTCGCTCCTGGCACTGCCGAACATCCCCGCCTCGTTGATCTGCTGGGCCAGTGTCTGCGGTGATGCGCCTGCGGCCATGCCCTCGGTGAGTACCCGCTGAACTTGACTCAGCGTAGTGGCCCGGACATTACCGGCTAGCTCGATTGTATGGCTTGAGATGAAGGCATCAACCGCAGGATTGGTAACGTCGAAGACGCCGTCAAACAAGCCGCCTTCAGCTAATTGTGCTACGCCTGCATTGCCGCCCACCGCGATGATCTCAGCCATTGGGCCGCGGACTTCGTCGATGAATATCTGCTCGAAGTCCCGGTTGATCTGGCTGATGATCGCCTCGATATCGGTATTACGCAGCTTGACTCTTGGCCGGTGCTGACGAGTGCTGCCGATGCGCTGCGCGACTATGCCGCCGAATCGGTCCAGCACCTCCTGGATCGCCGCCTGCATCAAGGATATCTTCGATGCTTGCTCGTCATCCCGCTGCGTATCTTCAGCCGGGCCGATTGCCGGGTCTGCCTGCTTCCAAACCATCTCTGCCTGCGAGACTATCTTGCCGCCTCCACATGTGGCAGGCACCGTCGAGCGAGAAGCAACCGCGGCAGGCTCTTGGCCTTGCTCCGCGTCAGGCTCCGCATGATGCGCCTCAACCACATTAGGCGTAGTAGCGGTGCCGGTTCCTGCTGAACCCATAATCATTTCGGCCTTTTCCAGGCTCAGGTTGAACAACACTTGCAACTGACCAATGCCAGCATCTCTTGGCATTAGACCCTCGGCGACCTGCATCACTATGCCGGTGGCCGCGGTGATTTGTGCGCCGTTCAAGACGCTCTCGCTCGCCACCTCATCGCCCTGGGGTTCGACTGGAACTGGCTCTGGCTCTGGCTCTGGCTCTGCCGGTTCTTCAATTTGCGGGGCTGGCACTGGCTCTGCCGGTTCTTCAATTTGCGCCGCTGGCGATTGGAAGGGGAGATTGAATACTGGAGCGCTGGCCCCTAACGGCTGGCCGTTGATCAGCAACGAATCAGCCAGGGGATCGTCGGACGGCTCCAGCATCTGGTCGCGCCGTGCTTCGTTGAGCGTCGAAATGCCAGCGCCGGTCAAAGCCACCGCTTTATCGCGCTCGAAGATCTTGTCTTCTGGCACCACATTGTCATAGGCAAGCACCGCGTCATCGAGGCCGAACATCCCCTCGACCAGTCGCTCGTTGAGTTTCTCCTCGTCAACTTGCAACAGCGGGGCAATGGTATTTCTCAGCCAGTGAACGTCACTGACTTCAGCCTGACCACCGGCCACATGGAAATTGGCCTTGAGCATACTGACCGGCACACCGAACGCGCCGCCTATCTCCTCCACTATCTTGTCGGCTGATCCAAGCGACACATCAGGCATAGCCAGCGGAGCAAGTTCGGCATCGCCGGTGAGGGTCAGGATGTTGCCCGCGTTCTTAGCGCCGCGCAGCTTGCGCTGGACCAGCTTCTCGAACCGATCCAAGGCTTCGCTGGTTGTGCCGGGCTTGCAGATCAGCAGATAATCGGGTCGCCCCATGTTGCGTTCTTGGGCCAAGTCACGCTGCCGGTTGCTTGTTTCAAGTGTCCACGCAGACCATGCCGCCTCCATGAATCCCTTGCCATACCATAGATCAGACGGGTTGGGCAGTTTGTAGTGGATCACCTCGTCAGTCTCAAACTTACTTTCCACCTCCGTACCGGCACCGTAGATATAGCCGCCGATGAACTCATTGCTGCCGCCGGGGATTATCCTCGTCCACTGGCTTGGCATCGTCCAAAGTTCAGCAGGCAACCCATCATCGCCCAGAACGATGTGCTGATAGGAGTTGCCCGTCATCATCAGGTAGACCCACTTGAGCAGGCCGGTTTCAAATCCATTGGCCCACGGGTTCACCATGCGAAGCAGGTCAGTGATCGGGTGCCGGTCAGTCACCTCCTCGAAATCATCAAGGCCGAACTCCAGAATCTTCCGCGTGACTGACTTGCTTGGCCGGTGATCCAGGTCGCCAGCCAGGTACGCCTTTGACCGGCGGTCTAATTTCCGCGTTTGCCAGGCGAGCCTGCCCGGTCCCATCTTGGGCTTGCTGCGAACAAATAGCCGCAACGGGACAGACTCCAACTGGCGGGCGTTGATCATCGCCGCGATATAGCACCACGATTGAAATTGCTCGATGGATTGCCGGGGATCAAAGGGCGGTGGCTTTGCCCCCTGCCGCCCAGCGATGTCCATGATACGAACCGACGATTGGAGATAGGCTTCGCGGCTATCCGCTTTCGTTGCAACGTAAGTCATATCTACCTTCCACGGTCAAAACCCACCGGCGGGGCAACCCTCACCGGCAGGCTCGAACAGGCTATTTATTACCAATTTGTCCAGTGGTCATCCTCCACAACATCATACGGGCTGGTGCTTATCACCCTTGCTTCCAGGCCGAATGCACCCAACTCGCGGCGGCATTTGACCGCCAGAGCTAGGGCATCTACCCCGTCATCGTGCTGACTGCCTGGGGCATTATAGCGAACCCCGGCGGTGGGACTGTATTCGTACTCGAAGGATTCAAGCTCATGACATAGCCACCCGGCGGGAAATAGCACCTCCTGCTGCTGGATCGCACTAGCCAGGCCGAGCATCAGTTGCTGCTTGCTGCCAGCCGCACCGCCCGTGAACTTGAAGCCGCTCACCTGGGGGCAGACTCGCTGCATG
>Ga0208316_1001993_pt1 | contig 10970 bp, 22 predicted proteins | sample MalvireepMed_231_FD_184240 | JGI IMG/M metagenome (GOLD analysis project Ga0208316, IMG submission 184240) | Marine viral communities from the Global Malaspina Expedition - Malaspina viral metaG DeepMed_231 (SPAdes) (version 2) | ecosystem: Environmental > Aquatic > Marine > Oceanic | place... | reverse complement strand
TGGCTGGTGGTGCTGCTGGTGGGCCTTGTGGTGTTTGGTGCCGGCTACCTGGTCGGCAGCTCGGCCGGTGGAGCTGGCGGCGACGCTGGACAAGCCGCCGACGAGCTCCGCGCGGAAGTCGAGCGAGGTCGCGTCGCTCTTGCAGATAGCCAGAGAGACCACCGAGCAGCTATTGACCGACTTGAAGCAGAGCAGGTTGCGCGCGCAGAGGATGCTGCGCGAGTTGAGCGAATTGAAACAGTCGCTGGCGAGATCGCGACAGACATTGACCGAAACGTTGACGCTGCTGAACGCCTCCGAGCTGTCCTTGTCGGACTTGGACGCCTCCTATGCGAGATTGGAGTTACGGAGTGCGGAGCTGGAAGCGGCGGTGAAGCGGGAGCGGCTGGTGTGGGGTAGCGTCGGCCTGGTCGGCGGGTTCCTGCTCGGTCTGATAGAGTAGGCATAGAAAAGGCGGGGCGCCCTCCCAGCACCCCGCCACGGTAGCAGCCGCCGGCAGGCTCTCAGCCGCCGGCGGCGTCCCCCTCCAGCTTCCCCCCTCTCTTGAAAGCCGCATCCGCCGTGCGGGTGGCTACGGCGAGCGGCCGCTCGCTTCGGTACGTCGAGCGTACCATCCAGCACGCACGCTCCAGCGCGTCGCGCATAGTGTCGCCAGACGCCCGCACGCTGACTTGAAGCGGGCCGCCGTCCACGAGGCACACGGCAAACCGGGGCTCAGTGAAAGGGCGAGTACGAAACCGCACCCGCAGTTTCTCGCTCATGGCAGTATTTGGCGCCCACCGTGGGCTGCAATGAGGCCAGCGGCTTGCCGTGCCAGCGGCTCGTCAGGGTGATAGCGTATGAACCAATAGACGCGCCAGCGAATCGCCGCCGGCGTGCGGTCCACCAGGCGAGCGACTTTCGCGTAAGAACCGGCGCGCACGTAGCACTCAGTGACGGCCCGCCGGCAGACGGCGCTGCAGTGGAGGCTTTCCAAAGCGTCGGCCACCTTCGTCCGGTGCTCCAGGGTTTGTCGATACGGGACGCCTGCGTAGTCGTGCGTGCGGCGATTAATGTTCATGGCCCGGCCCATCCGAGCGCGCGATAGAGCTTGCGCAGCTCGCGGCGGTAGGCCCCCACCAAGCCGAGCTGCGAGTGCCGCAGCCGGTGAAAGGCCAGCTGCGCCGGCGTCCAGAAGCGCGGGTCGTCGGGCAAGGGGCCGAGCTCGGCCATCAGAGGCGGTCCGCCGGGTCGAGTTCCTCGTCATCGGCGGGCTCATCAAGCTCGAGGTGGTTCGGGCCAAATATTGTCTCGAAATCGTCAAATTCGTCATCGTCGGTGGGCTCGTCGAGATCGTCTGGCATATAGGGAAACGGGTCGAAGGAATCTGCCATCGAGCCGCGAGAGTAGCGCACGCTCACGACTCCGTCTCCATCCGGGCGTCGATCATCCGATCATAGGCGCGGTCGGCCTCGGCCTCGCGGTCATCTTCGAGCTGCTGCCGCGCCTGGTCGTCGTCCCATTCGGCCCCGCAGCTATCGCACAGGTGCAGCGGGTGGCCATCTTCGTGGCGGGTTGTTTCGACCGGCGCCGGGCCCTCGCAGTCGTCGCAATCCTGGTCGTACTCCAGGACCGTGGTCGCGACCCGCTGGGCTGGATAGGTGCCGTTGTGGTCGCGCTGCTCGCCGTCGACCAGGCCGTGCTCCCAGCGGACCGCCACGAAGTTGAGCCCGCCCGAGCGATACCCAGCGCCGCTGATGTAGCCGCGGCGCTGGGGGTGCTTCTTCATGCGGACCGATTCGCCGTCGGCAAACGTCATCGGGTCGCCTCGCTGCTGGTCCAGCGACGATAGAAAAAGCCGTGCGTCCGGCTATGCGAGAACGACAGCACGGTGAGCAGCAGCTGCACGAGCGGCGTCGCCGTGCTGACGCGGAGCTCGACGTTGCCGCGCTGTCCAGTAAGGCGCGCGCTCTCGATACCCTTACGGCTCAGCATCCGGCGCACGTTGTCGGGGGTGAAGTGTCGCACCCTTCGATCTACTCTCATTCGGTTGGCCTCCATGCACAGAATATAACTTATTACCCCTATAAGGTCAACACTGGGCGTTGACGTATGCACCCCGTCGGTGGTAGATTTCCAGGCATGGAGGCACAACCATGACGACTGCCGAACGGCAGCTATGCGATTTCATCACCGACCACGAGGCCAAGGCGCGGCCGGGCGAGGGGCGGCTGGGCCATTTCTTTTCTCATCTGTTCGAGGCGATTGCCCGGGCCGACGCCGAGAATCTGGTGCGGCTGCGGACGGGGTTTCCCGACCAGGTGCGCGCCTGGAACGGCTACAAGAACGAAAACTACTACTGGATGCGGCTGCAGCGCGAGTATCGCGGGGTCGAGGCGTGAGCGGTAGCGACAACCGCGACGACGGCGGGGTGGCCTTGCACAGTGTCAACGCGATCGCGCCGGCTCGCGAGCTCCAGGTCGTAACGGCTCCAGCTCCACCGGCCGAGCTCACCGTCGACGAGGTGCTCGCGCAGATCGAGAAGATTCAGGCCGTGATGCAGAAGGCGATGAAGCCTGACCAGCATTACGGCATCATCCCGGGCACTGGCGACAAGCCTGCGCTCCTACAGCCGGGAGCCCAGAAGCTCTCGCTACTGTTCCAGCTGTCCCCTCGCTACCGCATCAACCGCGAGGATCATGCCGGCGGACACCGCACCTACGAGCTGGTCTGCGAGCTCCACCATGCGCAGCGCGGCTTCGTGGGCGAGGGCGTCGGGCTCTGCTCGACCCTTGAAAGCAAGTATCGGTGGCGCGCCGGCTACGAGGACACCGGCGAGCCGATCCCGGACGACTCGAAAGAGCGAAAGGCCGAGTACCGCAAGGCGGGCTTTGGCATGCGCAAAATCGAGGAGCGCTGGTGTTGGGTGAGATACACCGATGGCCGAGAAGAGAATCCCGACATCGCCGACACCTACAACACGGTGTTAAAAATGGGGAAAAAGCGATCTTTCGTCGACGCCATCCTGCAGACGACTGCGGCGTCGGACATTTTCACGCAGGACCTGGTCGAGCGCGCCAGCGAGGCCGACCCCGAGCCGCCGGCCGCCAGCTGGTGGAAGGGTGACTCGGGCGCCTTTCACGTGGTCCACGAGATCGGCCAGCTCGCCAAGCGGCTGGACCGCGAGCAGAACGCGCGTGACTTCCTGAGAGAGCAAGGCCGACAGGCCGGCGAGCGCGAGGTGCTGCTCGGCTACCTGCTGGACTACCGTAACAACCTGCAAAACGACCTGATCGTGGCCGACGAGGCGCCTGAGGATCAGCACGGGCACGACGGTCCTGGTGGCGCGCAGGACGCGGAGAGCGACCTGGAGCTCACCGGTCAGACCGATGCCGAAGCACAGGCCGAGACCAAGACGCAGGTCGACGAGCAGGACGGCGCCGGCTTCGACGACGATGCAATTCCCTTTTGAGGAGGGGGCAAGTGGCAGAGAGTGACGACGCGGTCCGGGTCCATTCAACCGGGCTTTTCAAGAGGGGCGCGGACACCCTGGCGCTGACCGTCAACGCCGGGGTGGTCCGCGATCTCGGCCTCGCGGTGGACGACGAGATCGAGATCTGGATGCGGCCGGGCGCCGATCGGTTCGAGGTCCGGCTGACCGGCCGCAAGCGCAGCCGGCCGCAAGCGGAGCGGGCCCGTGGGTGAGGCAGAGGCGGGGCGCAAGCGCTGCACCTACAAGAGCGACCTGGAGCTCACCGGTCAGACCGATGCCGAAGCACAGGCCGAGACCAAGTATCGGCGATCGCGGAGTGTCGGAACCGGCGCGCCGACGCGCTGGAGCTCGACGACGGCCGCCACCGGCAACAGCGTCGGCGCTGCAGCGTACCGCCGGCGACGCTATCTATGGCTGACCGCGGCGCTGACGGTATGGTTCGCCTTCCGCTACCCGATAGAGGTCGAGGCGCCAGCCGCCAACATCGCCCCGCCGCCGCTGCAGCGCCACGACGTCGCGCTGGCGACGCTGCAGAGCAGCTGGCCGGCCGACGAGCCGTGGTACCGGGTCCGTTACCAGATCGGCCGCGCCGGCAAGATCAACGCCCTGCAGGCTCGCGTGCTGGTGAAGGCGTCCGAGCTGTTCGGCGCGCCGGCGCAGCTGACCGGCAGCGATTACGGCGGCTCGGGCGAGTACCGGGACAGCCCGGCACACCGGCTCGGCTGCGCGATCGACACCATGCTGCCGCGGCTACCGAGGGCCGATATCGAGCGCAGGACCCGGGAGCTGGCGGCGTGGATGGTTGCGGAGGTCGACTACCGCACCCGGGTCGTCGTCTACCTGAACCACCCGCGCAAACCGCAGCCGGAGTTCACCGACCACGTACACGTGGCGGTCCGGTGTCACAACGTCTACGGGCCAGCCGAACGCGCGGAGCACGGCAGCCATTCGGCTTGGCTGGCGACCATTTTCGCTACGACCTGGTCCTGGAACGGCGACTAGCGCGTAAGCCAGCCTGCTCCTGGCGGGACCCCGGCGCCCTGCGACTTTCCGGGCCTGCATGGTCCACGGGTACCAGGAGCGGGGTCGCGTCGCTCACAGGGCCGCTATGGCGCTGACCACCAGCGAGGCCACCAAGCACGTGCTCGCGCGGCTTCGCTGGGCGGGGCACACCGCGGCGCGCGGGAACGCCGGCGGGCGCAAGGGTGGCGTGCAGCTGCTGCCGGCCGGGTGGCCTGACGTGTTCGGGTTTGCGTTCCCGACCGGCTATTTCATCGGCGTCGAGATCAAGGCGAGAAAGGACGACAAGCTGCGCACTGACCAGGTGCGTTTTCGCAACCGGATGCTCGCGACCGATAACGCGATTTGGCACGAGTGGCGGGACGTCGACGAGTTCAACGACTGGTGTAGGAGGCACAACCTGTGAGCGACGATGCTCTGAACGACCACAAAGAGCGGCTGAAAAACGACGACTACCGGGACGGCTACGAGCGCGGCTACGACGCCGGGGTGACCGACCGGGACGACTTTCGCGACGACCAGCATTACCACGAGGGGCTGCTGAACGTAGACCGACTGCCCGAGCTGCCGACGTCGGCGTTCAACGCCTCCGGCGAGGAGCTCTCGCGCTACCTGGAGGACCTGGCCGAGAAACTGGCGCCGGCCGAGACCAGGGTCGGCGGCGACGTGAGAACCGAAGGCGAGGCGCTGCGGGAGATTGCGCGCAGGCTGAGGGCGTGAGGATCTACGGCGAGTACCCGCCCGACTGGCGCGAGATTTCGTACTCGGTGAAGGCGGAGCACCGGTGGAAGTGCGAGCGCTGCGGCCACCCCGACGATCGGGCAGCCGGCTACCTGCTCACGGTCCACCATCTGGACGGCAACAAGAGCAACTGCGAGCGCTGGAACCTGGCGGCGTTGTGCCAACGCTGCCACCTCTCGGTGCAGGCCCGCGTCGACTTCACGCAGGGATACAGCGGCCCGCATTCGCTGTGGATGGCCGTCCACGTGGTCACGTACAACGCTTGGGCGCTTCCGCGGGGGCTGCCGCTTCACGAGCTCGGCGGGCTAATAGAGTGAGGGCAAAAAGATGGCCCGGGCACCACCCCGAGCCGGAGGCCACAACCGAAGCGACCCCGAAGGGGCCGACGATCATGAACAGACGTCAACATACCGCGTTGATGGCCGGAACGTCTACGGCCAGACTGCGCGGCCAACACCAACCGACCGAGGAGGTCACATATTGATGGACGAGCTAATTCTACCTGCCGAGATCGACCTGGCGGATATCGACGGAGCGACGCTGGACGTCGCAGCGAAGGCCGTCGAGCTGCAGCAGTCGACCGAGAAAATGGGCCGATGGGCCAAGCATACGGTAGAGCTGCTGCTACGGATGCAGACGGCGCTCACGAATCAGGGCGTGCGGTCCGACCTGCTACGCCGAACCGGCGCGGAGCCGGAGACGTTCGAGCAGTTTCTGGCCATGGCGAAGTGGCCGAAAACGACGGCCTACCGCATCATCCAGCGCTACGAGGAGGGCAAGCTGCTCCCCGAAGGGAAGGCCGGTCAGGAGCCGAGGGCGTCGGGGGAGCGTGCGCAGATCAGCGTTCGCTACCCGAAGCACGTCAAGGCGCTCGACAAGGCGTTGATGAAATTCCAGGCCGGGACAAATGAGATGTTTTCCGGCGGCCAGGTGCCGCAGCAGACGCAGCAACTGCTCGATGATATCGCGCAGTGGTGGACCGGCGTCTATCAAAGCGTAATCGGCGACGACGTCGAGCCGGACTTCCAGCGCGCGGTCGCGGCGCCCGAGGAGGCCGCGACCGCGTAACTTCGTTCCAAAGTGGGACGAGGTTCTCAACGCCCGGTGTTGACGTCGTGTCGGCGCCGGGCGTACTCTTGCCTACACCACGCCGCCGCAGGGTAGCGAAACCAGGAGGCCAGCTAATGACCGATCTGTTCGAGGGCGACCGGCCGCAGCCGTTCTCGCTCCACCCCTACCAACGCACGGCCGTCGAGCGCACCTACGCCGCCATCAACGAGGGCGCGCGCAGGGTGCTGGTCGTGATGCCGACCGGCACCGGCAAAACGATCATGTTTGCGCAGATGGTCGGCGACTGCACCGTGAGCCGCGGCCGGCCCTCGCTGGTCGTCGCGCACCGCGAGGAGCTGCTCGCGCAGGCCGTCGCGAAGATCCACCAACAGACCGGCATCCGCGGCGAGATCGAGCGCGCCGACATGCGCGCCGATCGCCAGCTGGCGCGGGTCGTCGTCGGCTCAGTGCCAAGCATGCGCGCCGCCCGCCTCGAGGAGTGGAACCGCGGGCACTTCGGCCTGGTGGTCGTCGACGAGGCGCACCACACCGTGGCCCGCACCTACCAGGAGCTCGTCAATCACTTTTGCGGGACCGAGAAGGAAAACGCCGACGGCTCGTTCGTCGGCGCTGCCACCGTGGGCGTGACCGCCACGCCGGACCGCGGCGACGAGGTGAACCTCGGAAAAGTGTTCCAGGTCGTCGCCTACAACTACCCGCTGACGCAGGCGATCCGCGACGGCTACCTGTGCAAAATCAAGGGCCTGATCGTCTCGGGGTTCGCGTTGAACCTGGAGCAAGTGCGGATCAGCCACGGCGACTACGTTGCCAGGGACCTCGAGGAGGTCGTCGCGCTGCAGCTGCCGTCGATTGCCGAGGCGGTGGTCGAGCATACGCAGGACCGCCGCCGCACGCTGATCTTCACCCCGCTGGTGGGGACCGCCATCAATCTGGCCGAGGAGCTCAAGGTTCACGGCATCAAGGCGGGGTTTGTGCACGGCGAGATGAAGCCGGACGACCGGCACCAGGCCCTGGACGACTTCGAGCGCGGCGCCATCACGCACATGGTCAACTGCATGGTGCTGACCGAGGGCTACGACCACCCGGCGATTGACTGCGTCGTCAACTGCCGGCCCACCCGCTCGCGCGGCTTGTTCGCGCAGATGATCGGCCGCGGCACCCGCGTCTGCGAGGGCAAGGACCATCTGCGTATCATCAACTTCGACTGGAAGGGAAAGCACGACCTGGTAAGCGCTTATGAGCTGTTCTTTGACAAGAACATCAGCCAGCGCACCCGAAATATCGCGGTCCAGGACGTCGACGAGCGGGGCGAGCCGAACCGCGAGATTGAGTACCAAGAGGAGCTCGGGCGCGCGGTCGAGCGTGCCAACGACCCCGACGTGCTGGCCCGGCAGCTGGAGCTCATCGAGTACGACCCGCTCGACTTCATCCGTCTGTCGGGCGTCGACCCCGAGTCGGAGCTCAACATGCAGTGGCGCAACCCGCAGAACGGCCGCTATTACACCAAGGACGAGTCGCCCGGGAGCAGCAGCGAGAAGCAAGTATGGCGGCTGCGGAACCTCGGCATGACCGACGTCGACGGCGAGCTGTCCAGCGCCCACGCCTCGAAACTGATCGAGTTGATCGAGAGTAACGGGGGTAGATTCGACCGCGCCCGGCATGCAGTGTTCCAGGCCCGGATAGCCGGAGAGGAGGCCACCGACTGATGGCACATAAGGTAAAGGCGCAGATGATGAGCGCCGCCCACCGCTGGATGTTCAAGACGTTCGGCGAGGAGCAGGGGACCATCCGACTCTGCGACGCCGACGACTCCAGCAGGTGGGTCTCGGTGGAGCTCGATCCCGACGGGTCGTTCCGCATCACCACGCCTCAGGCGATGCAGGTCATCCCCCGGGCAGGGAACGTCATCGGCGTGGCCGGGGGGACCGGCTGGTGAGTTACCACCCGCCCGAGGTCGTCTACATGAGCACCGACCGGGTGCCGTTCACGCAGGTTCCCGACGTCATCCTAGAGGATGAGCGCAGCAGCCAGGCCGAACGGCTGCTCTACTGGGCGCTCTGGTACCACGTCAACGTCAAGCGAGGCGAGCCGATCGTGTGGCCCGGGCAACGCCGGCTCCGCGAGCTCACCAAGCTCGGCACCAACCAGGTGGTAGACGGCCTGCGCGATCTGAACGAGCACGGCTACCTCAAGAGACTGTCGGAGGGGTCCAATCGCACGAGCGCAAAGTACCTGCTAACGCTCGGTGACGCGCTACCGCATGGTAGCACCCCCGATTCCGCGCTACCGCATGGTAGCGCTGCGCTACCGTCCGAGAGCGCACGCGCTACCGAGCGGGAGCAGAACAATAAGACCAAAGAACAAGAAAGCGAGGGCCCGGACGCCTCGGCTACTACCTCGCCGCCGTCCGGCAAGCCGATCCGTCAGCCCCCCTCGCTGCGGCGCCACAAGGGCGAGGTCCTGGCCGACTACGACCGCCGCAAAGCTCGCTACCTGCAGATCGCGTTTAGAATCGGCGACGAGCTGCCCGACGGGCACTGCCCGAACGGTCACGATGTGTTCGCGCAGCTATACCAGGATTTCAACGAGCGAGACTACGACCCGGCCGGGCTCATCGGCGAGAGCTGCCAGCGCTGCGACGGCGACGCGCCAGACCTGGTCGGCATGTTCGATGCCGAGGTGAAGGACCGGCGGACGGAGGTGGCGAGTGATTCAGCATGAGCACTACCGGACCGCGCGCCGCAGCACGGCCATGCTGGTGGCCTCGTGGTTCATCACCGGACTGATCGCTGGCGCGTTGCTGGGCTACTTCCTGACGCTATGAGACGACGACCAGACGGGCAGGAGCTCGCGATTCTATTCGTGATGAGCGCCCTGATGGTCCTGGTATTCTGGCAGGTGCTCCGAGCCGTGCATCTGCTGACAGAACTCAACGTGCTACGGCTCTGAGGAGGCCACACCGATGGCTATACGAACCGACGTCCCGATTACCGAGCGAACCGACGAGGAGCTGATCGAGCAAGCGAGACTAGGCGGGAGCGGCAGCATCCCATTACTGCACCAGCTTGCCGACCGTCTGGAGCGCGCCATCAACCGCGAGGCGAAGGTCGAGGCGGTGGGCGTCACCAACAAGCAACCGCACGAGTTGGCGCTGCACGAGTTCGGCGTCTACCGCGTCGAGCCGCCCGGCTACGACCAGGCCGCACACCGCACCTCGAAAGGCCTCGGGCCGGTGCCGCACTATTGCCGCTACCTGCGGGTGCCGGCCGGGTGGGTCGTCGAGATGGAGGTGCCGGAGTTCAAGTACGCCGGCCTACGCCCGACATTCGTTCCTGACGACCACCAGGCCGAACGACTCAATGAGGACACCGAGCAGCTGGTCGAGGGTGCGCAGGACACGCTCATGGAGCTCCGCGCAGCGATCGACCGCGCGGAGAAGCTGCTCAACACCGACGCCTAACTTCGTCCCACTTTGGAACGAAGTAGTCAACGCGGGGCGTGGACCTGAGCGCGCGCCCGCTGTAACCTGATCGAGGAGGCCAGCCGAAAATGACAGTTACCTTTCCGAGAGCCGACGGCCGGATGCCGCTGGTGTGAACTACGCCGTCACGCAGACCACCGGGCCCCGACAGTGTTCCAGCTGCCACCAGGCGGTGGCGCTGGGGACCACGATGTGGATGACCGCCGAGGGCGAGCTGTTCCACCCTGCGTGCGCTGCGAACGGACCACCCGAGCGCAAGCCGGTCGAGGAATGGAGCGACGACGAGCTGGCCGATAACGCAGACGCCGTCGTGGAGCTCATCGCCGATCGCAACATGAACCCCGACCCGCTGCGCGAGCTGGTGACCCGGTTTCGCGCGTACAGCGAGTCGCTCGATATCATCGCCGAAAACGAGAAGGCCGATGGCACGTAGGATCGCGCGCTACCATTCGCCGCGGCTGTGCTGCCAGGACGGCTGCAACAACCCCGTGAACAGCAAGCTGATACTCGACCACGAGCTCGTGCGCGGCCGCACCGTTACGCTGCTGGTCTGCGACCGATGCGCCGTGAAGCTGGCCGCCGAGGATGCCGAGCTCGCGCGCGATGCCGGCGTCGTGACCGAGCCGCGCTACGGCGTGAGGGACTTCCGATGAGGAAAGCAGGCTTTTACTGGAAAGCGGCACGCATGGCGTGGTCGCTCTATCGACTCGGCCGCTCGATGCCATGGTCCCGGCAGCGGTCGTTGCAGCTCGTGGTCGACGGCCTCAACGAAGTAGCCGAGCGCCTACGTGACTATCACCGGGAGGATTGAACGATGAGTGACGCGCTACAACAGCACGGCGACAAAAAGCCGCCCGCGCCGATTCAGGTGACCGTTGACACGACGAAGATTCACATACCGGTGGCGGCGCTGTCGTCGATCGTCGAGAACATCCGCCGCGGCGCCATGCGGCCGATGAAGATTGCGACGCCCGGCCGCACCTACGCCGACGGTATCGCCGAGGGCATGCGCGCGGGCGCGAACATCATCCAGGAGCTCGTCGACGGCGCCGTCCAGGCGGCCGCCGATCGAGAGGGCCAGCGCATGATGGCCGAGGCGGCGGAGGCGCAGCGCGCTAAGACGCCCGAGGAGGTGGCAGGCGAGGGCAAGCCCACGGCGGACGATCTCGAGGCTCGGGCCGTGGA
>Ga0208316_1001991_pt1 | contig 11003 bp, 9 predicted proteins | sample MalvireepMed_231_FD_184240 | JGI IMG/M metagenome (GOLD analysis project Ga0208316, IMG submission 184240) | Marine viral communities from the Global Malaspina Expedition - Malaspina viral metaG DeepMed_231 (SPAdes) (version 2) | ecosystem: Environmental > Aquatic > Marine > Oceanic | place... | reverse complement strand
AAGTCCAAGACGGCACGCAGGCCAAAAACGAAGTCAAGGAAGAAAGCGCGTTACTGAGGGCATAATATGGCTCTTCGCAGCCCACAGGAAATATCCGGGGCGGTGGAACTTCAGGACGATCTGACAGCGGAGCTGCGGGTCAGGTTCGAGGAGGACTACTCCCTGTACAGGCTCGATCCCTTTAACGGTATCGAGCGCGACGACGGGGTGGAGTCCGAAGAGGGCTACGCCCACTACACATCTTCCGAGCCCCAGACGTTCGCGGACAAGATAATCACCTTTGTTATCGAGTCCAAGATGCTTCTTCAGATCAAGCACCCGAACGCCCAGGAGCGACAGCGCGAGGCGGACGACACAAAGGAGCGATTCCTGTTCGGGATACTCCGCGCCGCAGACGAGCGGTTGGTGAGGCTTATGAAGCCCCGCCTTCGGCACGAACTGTCTTTCCACGCGGCAATCCGTGGCTTTCTCTTCGGACGGGCCATGCTGGTGAAGCGCGAGGACGAGACGACGTTCGTTGACATCACGCCGTGGGACCCTCTCAACACGTACTGGAAGATGGGGGCCGACGGCCTGGAGTGGGCCTGCTACCGCCTCAAGAAGACCCGAGACGAGATCAAGGCTCAGTACGACGTTGACCTCGACAGCGAGGGAAGCGGAGAAGGCGACGAGGGAATAGACGTTTACGACTTCTACGACGACGAGGTCAACACGGTCGTCACCGCCTCAAGAGTTCTGAAGCCCGCGCAGGCGCACGGCTCCCCAAGAATTCCCATATTCTATAACGTCGTGGGCGCAGTTCCGATGATACAGTCGGAGATGTCTAACGACACGATCAAGGACTGGGGCGAGTCGGTCTTCAAGGCCGGTCGCAACGTGTACAAGAACTACCAGCAGATGATGAGCATTATGCTGGAGCTCGCTTCTCGATCGCGAAAGCCTCCCACAGACGTTCACAGCCCGGACGGGACGAAGACGCTGGAGTCAGACCCGTGGGTGAGCGGAGCCGAGATATCCACGGCGGAGGGAGAGACGGTCAAGCCCCTTGAGCTCCTTCGATCGGCGCCTGACCTAGGGCCGTTCCTTGCGCTCATAAGCGGGGAGATGCAGAGAGGCGCCCTTCCTCACACGGCGTTCGGAGAGCTTCCGTTCCAACTGTCGGGATACGCCATTCAGACCCTTCGCCAGGGCATCGAGACGATCCTCACGCCGCGCCTCAGAGCGGTCGAGGAAGCCGTGCAGCAGATATGCCGACTGTTGAGCGATCAGTACGCCACCGGCTCCTTCGACGATATGGAACTGAGCGGGTACGACTCGAACAGGCAGTACTTCAGGGAGGAGATCGACCCCACCGTCATCAACATGGCGGGAGACATCGAGGTCAAGATGGTGTCCGTGCTGCCGCAGGACGACGTTCAAAAGGCCAGCATGGCGCAGATAATGCGCGACGGCCCTGTGCCTCTAGCCCACGATAGGTGGATACGCGAAGAGGTCATGGGCATACAGGACACGGACAACTTCGACACGCAGATCAAAGAGCAGACCGCAGAGAGAATGCTTCCAGAGGCCGCTCTCTTTACGCACATGAAGGCGTCGGAGGACATGGGAAGGTCCGACCTTGCTGGTTTCTATTACTGGAAGCTGATAGACGCCATGTTGCAGAGCCAGATACAGCACGGACAGCTAATGGGCATGGCGCAGCAGAGCGGGCTTCTCAACGGCGCGGGCGGTCAGATGGGCGCGGGAGTTCCGCCGACTGCGGCCCCTCCCCAGTCGTTCGGGCAGGGCGCGGCCCCTTCCGATCTTTCCAATCCTGGGGCTCAGGTGCCGCCGGGAACTCCCAGGCCGGGAGCGCAGACCGAGGCGACGAGACTGACTAACATCGGGCTGGTAGGCCCAGGAGGATAGATATGTCAATAACTTCTGACACATATAATGCGTTAGCTAATTTTCTGGCTAGATTTAGGGCTGGACAGATAACGATTGGTGAGTTTAAAAGTTCAGTATTAGCCGAATTTCAAAAAAATCCCTCTGCTTGGGGAGACCCAGTGGGGAAAGCTCAAGAATATCTTATGGGAGGTGTTGATAACGCTGGCAGGCGCGTCGAAGGCGTTCTAACCGCGGCCCAGCAAGACCCCAATATTGATCCCGGTTTCAAATTGCCATTCCGAGCGCTTGATCTTCCGGCTCCCGATCCTGGCGATCCGGGATACATGTCTCTTCTTCCGCCAGAGGCAGTACCCGCGCCTCCAGCGGCTGGAGGATATGTCGATCCAAGGACGGCGCAACAGATCGCACGAGAGGAAGCCAGCCTGACTTATGGAGGGCGGCAGAACATCTTCGGCGGATTCATGGGGGCCCAGCCGGGATTCGGACAGTACAATCCGCTCGTTCAGAGAGGCATTAACAGAGCGTTCGCCCCTCTCAGCGCACAGTTTGGGCTTCAGGCCGCTACTGACCCCTATTGGACAGGAGAAGGTAATCTAGCAGGTGTTCCCAGTGATCCGGCGCCTTTGGACTTCCGCGAATTTCTCAAGGCAGGCCCGCAGAGATGGGGGCAGCAGGAATGGATAAACCAACTTTCTCCTCTCGGAGCGGCGTTCAGCGCCGGAACAGCGGGAACACCGGCCCAGTTAGATTTACAAGCAGCCTACAGTGACGAGGCCACTCAAGACAGGCTTATGAGCGCGGTGCTAGGGCAGAGAGTGTCTCCGTATCTGAGAAGGTTCGTGCCGGGTTCCATAGGACAGATACGCCAAAGGATGTTCGAGGCCGATCCTTCCGTCGATCCGTTCAAGCAGTTCCTGCCTAGCCCTGCCACATGGGGCGTATAGGAGAAAGTTATGGCTCCAGAACAATCACAACTCCTAGGGTCACAGTTCCAACTTCCGTCGTTTCTTGACCCACAGGAAATGCTGGCCGCAGTGCCAGAGGCGGCGTATTTCTCGTTTGAAGACCAGTTTGGGCAAGCGCCAACGCAGAGGCGCTTTTTCCAGGGACAGTTCCAGAACATATTCAACCAGTTCCTTGGCGGGTTAGGGCAGCAGTGGAGGGAGGGACAGACCTCGCCCGACACGTTCACTGACTTCCTGGGAAACTACAACTTCGGACAGCAGTTCGGACAGCTCCCGCCTTCGGTGCGGGGCGCGACGACGAGCCGATTCGCTCCGTCTGCGCGGTTCCTGAACTTCTAGGACATGCCACATAAACCGGGACATGTTCTGACTCCAGAAGAGGAACTCAGCCTACAGAACAGAAAGAAGTTTCTGCAAGGCATGGGTCTAGTAGAGCTTCCTGACGGCTCCTTGCAGCCTATAGGAGTATCGGAAGAAAGGCCTCCTCCCGTAGCTCCTATTCCTCAACCTACTATTAGTCCTGCTCAAGATAGGCTAGGTCCTCAGAGTTCGCCCTTCTTTCAGTCGAGATTGTCACAGCAGCCTTCTAGAAAGTTACAAGGCATATGGGAGGGCATCGCTCAACCTATCGGAGGAGCAATTGGATTTGGCATTCAAAATGAGGCTCAAAGAATACAAGCAGGCCTTGGGGCGGCTGGCTCTGCACTCGCATTTATTCCCAGGGCAGTTCAAAAGGGGCTTGAGGCGGCTGAAGCTACAACGACTGTTGCTCCAACCCCCGACTCTCCCTTCTTCCAGTCGCGCCTTGCACAGCAGCCTTCTCGTAGGGCAGAGGCGTTCGCTGAAGGCATAGCGCCTATAGAGCAACTTAACCAGGAACTTGCTGGCCTTGCGACTGTGGGCGTTCAGGAGACTATGCTACGGGCCAGTGAGCAGACCGCAGAGAGAGTTGCGGCAGAAGCGCGTGCAAGGGGAGTAGATTTCATCACTGCGGCGCGTCTCGGATTCGAGGCACAGGAACTGCCTCGTTTTGCCAAGGGAGCGATTCTTCTGGCAACTGATCCGTTGAACGCGCTCCCGGGACTTGGCTTCGCTCCCAAAGCGCTCAAGGCAGGCAGTGTTTTCGCTGCTCGTGAAGCAGTTGAGTCCGAGTTTAAAAGACAGGCAATTGAGGCTGGAAGGCGCAAGGGAGGGAAACTCAGCCGTGCGCAGGGAAGAAGTCAGGCAGAGGCGATCAGGCGACGAGCCGCATTAGAAGAGGCCTCGCGTCTAGGCGCCATCCCGCCAGAGGCAGCTCCAGTCGTTCGAGAAGCGGCAGAGGAAGTAGTTCCCACCACCCTGGTAGAACCCACGCAACCTATTCCTGTTCAGCAGGCGGGTCCCTCTCTTGTGAATCCTAATGCCGCGCCTATTGACGTTCCGGGTCCGCAGTCCATAGTTGACAGTCCAGTGACCCCGGCGCCTGCTCCTCCTCGCAATCCATATCCGAGGTCAGAAGTAACCTTCGCTATAGAAGGGCAGGTAATAGACTCTTTTGGCAATGTGATTCCTCCTTCAGCCGGTCCAAGAAGAACAGGTCTTTCAGGTCTGCCGCCAATACAGACGGCAGAGACTGCTATTATAGGCACTACTCCTGAGACTCTAAGCAGAATGGCGACTCGGCAGCCTCTTCCGCAGCCTGTCACATTTGCCGCTCCCAATACGTCAGGCGGGCGTATGCTACCAGAGGACTCCGAAAAAATTATTGAATGGTTTGGAGACTTCATAACCTCTCCTGAGAGCGCAAACGCCACAGAACTGACCAAGATTTTACGATCCAGAGAACTGGCGGCGAGAGCGGAGCGTTTCAAAGAATTATTGGACGAAGGCGTTGAAAGTGGCCTGGGCACTGAGGCCGCTATAAACCGGGCAACACGAGCATTAAAAGGAGGGCTTCCATACGTAGACACTGGCCCTATACTCGGCATGGTGGAGAACGAGGTCAGAGACGCCCTATCCAACAGGATATATAGGGTTCTATCCGGCGACGCTTTCGAGATAAGGAACACGCAGACGGCTCTAGATAATGCTCTGGCAGGAAAGCCGATCCCTCGTGATCCCGGCGTAAAGGGAGGATCAGCGTACAGCAGGCTAGTCAAAGTTTTTGGTGTGCATATCACGGAGGGATTGTCAAAAAGGGAAGCGCTCGATAAGTTAATCCTGAGATCGGCAAAGTCTCCCAGGGGCGTCGGGGAAAGGGCGGTATTCCCTGAAGCCGGGCTTCTCGATAATCCTTCACAGCCAAGACTATTTGAGTTTGATTACAATACGCGACAGCTTCCTAAAGACCCGACCACATATGCGCAAAGGGAACTCGATCGTCAGGCGTATAACGCCTTTTTCCGTCTGGAAGAAGACGTTAGAACGATTGCGAGAGCGGGACCGGCTGAAGGCACCGGACGGGTTGCCCCAGAAGTCTCTCCTCCTCAATTTGGGCCTTCTCAGCAGATAGGATTTAGGCAACTTGAGGATGTTGAGCCAATAGCCGCACGTCCTTATCAGGTTATTGGCGGAGAGGTTGTTCCATTAGAGGGAGCGCAGACGCCAGTGACTCCTCGTAGGTCCCCTGTCGATACTAGAAGCCCAGTTGAGCGCCAACTAGACACAGAAGAACTGGCGGTAAGGCTAGCTGACGAGCCTACGCCTACCAGGACTCCTAAAATTGAGGCAACAGACGAAGTTGCGATAGAGCAGTTGAAGTTCATTCCCAGGTCAACCAGGGAGAAGCTATTAGCTCCTATGAAACTCTTAGGACTTAATTTCTTGGACTTTATGAACTTTCTTCGTGCTAACAAAGCGTCTGTTGATCTGTCGTATCTTAGGCAGCAAGCCATGTTGATGGCAAGGAATCCAAGAGAATTTGGCCCCTCTTTTATAGATGCCCTAAAAGCCACCTGGAGCGATGACTATGCCCGTAGTCTAGATGACTCTCTAAGGAGCATTAAGACAAATCCAGTATGGCCTGTTTACGAAGATGCAGTAAGGAGAGGAGGGGGAGATTTTCTAAGGCCTCTTGGAGGAGAGATTGAGAGTCAATGGCAGGCGGCAGAGGAGTTCATGGCCCTATCCCGGATAAAAGGCGACACTAGATTCAGGCCATTCCTGAAAGCGGCGGAGCATATTCCGTGGATTAGAATCTCAGGAAGAGCGCATGTCACAGGCATGAACAGCATGAACATGCGCATCTTTCAAAAATGGCATAAAGAACTACTGAATCTAAACGATCAGGTCGCAAAGAAGACAACCGTTCTTGATGAATATGACGCTATACATATTCCTAACACAATGAGAGACCTATCGAAACTTCTCGCTGAAATGTCAGGGCGCGGGCCTCTTCCAGAAGGGCTAAAGAAATGGTCTGTGGGAATTAACGCCTTATTCTTCTCCCTAAGAATGACAATTGGCAGGTTCTCTTCACATAGGCATCTTGCGAGTAGAAACGCATTTGTTCGCCGCAAAGCATGGGAGAATCACTTAACCGGATACGCTTTGTACTCTAGCGTCATAATGGCAGGTCGTCAGATGGGAGTATGGGACGTTGAGGTTGACCCGCGAAGTTCTGACTTTATGAAGATACAGCTTTTCGGAGGCAGGCAAACTATTGACGTATGGGCGGGCCTTCAGCCCTTGGCAGTGTTGATCGGTAGGCTTTCTGCATATGTGTGGTCAGAGGAGCATCTAGCGCAGACCAAGCCGATTAGAGGGCCAAAGGTCGGTCAGATTGGTCCAATCGACCCTCTGGCGGCGATAGGGCAGACTTTATTTCGTAACAAGGTCTCTCCGGGCATTCAGGAAATATTAGTCCAGTGGACCGGAAAAGACTTTAACGGCAGCGAGGTTGACCGCAAAAACATGCTGGACTTTTTCCTTAGACAGTCCCCTATTGCGGCAGAGGAGGCATACGAATCTATTGATAAGTTTGGCCTCACAGGGCTTCCTGCGGCTATATTGGCAGAGTTAGGACAGGGCGTTAGGACACACGACACTCCGAGGTGGCCTAAACTCGATGAGTATTACGAATTTGGAACAAAGTTCAATAAAGCCGAAGCGACTGCAAGGCGCAAAACATTCAGGAGCAACCCAGAGAACGAGGCAAAGCTATTCATAAGAGGCACGATTACAACATTTAGAAGTCCCCATGCGAGAAAAATTGCCATGCAAATGATAAGGGACTTTAAGTTAGACCCTAAAGATTATCCTGGTTTTGAAAATATGGACGGGGCTCCTCAATTGCCCCCTATTGAACAACAAGTTACGCCTCAAGCGCCTGGATTCCAGTTAACCAGATGAGAGAATCTTTCGGGCAGTTCGTTGGTGTAGCGCCATGATCGAGGTAAGGTGCCCTATAACGATAACCACGACCGCCGGGTCACGAGTGTGCGGCAAGAAGCTGGCCGAGGACCTAACCGGCTCCCTGGTCATCAAGTGCGGTCGGTGCAAGACTGTCGTTGAGATCACACGCATTGACAACACTGCGAGGGTCATGGTATAGATTGTGAGTCAGGCTCTCGCCTGTCCTCAAGGAATTGAACACAATATTGTGCGCAAATAGTCGCCTTGCATATAGCAGGAGCGACTATTTTTTATGACCACTGAACAGAATCCCATCACAGAACCGCCGGTCCCAGCCAACACGCCAGACCGTGGCTCTGAAGACGATGCACGCTTTCAGGGGTACATAGACGCCGCCGCCGACACAGAGGCCGACGACACATATCTGTACGAGCCTCCGACCGAGGCGGACGATGAGCCACTCGCTCCGGTGGCCGAGGAAGAGCCACAGCTTCCCTTCCCGGAAACCCCCGTTGCGCCTACACCCGTTGAGCCTACGCCGGTTGCGCCTGTCGTTCCGAACGAACTAGAGATTCTTCGACAGCAGAACGAAGCCTACCAACAGCAACTTCAGCAGGCGGAGTTGCAGCGTCAGAGCCAGTTGCTCGAACAGCAGACTGCGCAGATGGCGACGGAGCTCCAGAACCAGGGTCTTATGCCTGCCGAGGCCGCTCAGATAGCCCAACAGCAGACATACTACCGTCAGCAGGCTATGCAGGCGCAGCAGCAGGCCCAACAGTACGCTGAATTCCAACAGGGAAAGATGAACGCCGCTTTTTACTACGGGCAGTTGCACAACGTCAGCCCACAGGAACTGATGCAGTACAACACTCCGCAGGAGATGGAAAGGGCGGCCAAGAGCCATACAGAGATAGCGGCTCTCAAGGCTGAAGTCGCTAGCATGAAGAGGGGGCAGGTTGCTCCTCAGTCTATGGACAACAATCAGACCTCCCCTGTGCAGGGCAACAGCCAGGACAGGCTCGTTGACTCAGCGCTGGGCAAGCCCGCGTCACAGTGGTCACCAGCAGAATCGGAAGCTATGAGAACAATCTCAGGGGGATAAGGAGCAATAATGGCACAGACAGCCACAACCGGAAATCTAGAGAATGCCCAGAAGGTCATGATCGCCTCGGCCCGATACACCGAGGAGCATAACGCTCCTATGATGGCTCTCACTGAGCAATTCGGACTGAAAAACGGCGAGAAGCAGGTAACGGTGCCCAAGGTAGCGCAGATGTCCATGAGCGACCTTGCCGACGGTCAGGACATCATAGACGAGGAAGACATCGGGATGACCACCGTTGACCTTACGGCGGCAGAGGTAGGGGCCAAGGTGGTCTTGACCGACAAGCTCGTCAGGCAGTCCGTGCCGAACGTGTTCCAGATGGTGGGACGCCAACTTGGCGAGGGCATGGCGAGAAAGAAGGACACCGACGTTCAGGCTCTTTACGAAAATCTCAATAGCGGCACAGACCTAGGGCTGGCTTCTAGAGAGTTAAGTGCTGTTAACCTTGCGGGCTGTATCGCATTTGCCAAGGCCAATAAGTTCGGCAGCAAGGTATATGTGGTTCATCACCCCAACGCCATAGCGGAGTTCGTAAAGAGCGCCGCTGTTACTCCTTCGGCAACTTACCCAGTCCCACATGGATGGTCAGAGGAACTGCTCAAGGATTTCTATGTCGGACTTAGGCCGATGAACGGCGTGCCGATCTTTGAGGCTGGCAACATCCCGGCAGACTCAGAAGGTGATGGATACGGTTGCATCGCAGACCAGAGCGCGATGGCAACACTCACATCGGTCAAGATGCGCACAGAACGCGAGAGAGACGCTTCCCTTCGAGGCACCGAGGTCGTAATCACAGCCGACTACGGTGTGTTCGAACTGGACGACAGTAAGGGCGCACCAATGATTTATGACATTAGCGCCCCGACAACTACAGCCTCCTAATGAACACGGCTGAGAGACAGGCATTAAAGAAAGAGCTTGCCAGTTACGGTATAAAAGGCGAGTACCTGAAGGAATGGCAACCGAGGGAAGACCTATGGAGGCACGCTCCTAAGTTCAATCTTGATGGCTCCCAAACTAGGCCAGCCGGGGCTATAGTGCCGAATCAACCGGCATATATGGACCACAAGCTCAGAATGGCCGTGAAGGGAGTCCTGCCCTGGAAGCCCACGAAGGACTGCCGGTGCAAGGCTTGCAGAGAGCGCGATTGGGACAGGGCGGTGGTCAACGAAGAGGGGCATATCTCCATACTCGTCAAGGAAGAGGTATCGCCCTTCCAGGCGTTCGAGGACCCTCCGAAGCCTATCGTGCCGGACGAGACCAAGTGCCCCGACTGCGATTTCGTGGTCAAGGCAGACAGCAAGAGTCCAAAAGCCTCTCTGCGCTTTCACCGTTTGGGGAAGCATAAAGAGGCAAAGGTAGCGTAGGACGCATAAACGCATAAAACCGCATGGCTGTAACGATTGGCCGAGGTCGTGCGGGGTAATCTTATCGGCTGATCGCAGGGCATAGAACCTGTAAATATGACCTTGAAAGGGGTTTAGATAATGGCATTTCCAGCAACAGTAAGTGGATTTTATGGATGGGAAAAACAAACCACCTCTACCCAGAAGCAAGTCCTTGGGGCTGAGATGGCTTTTCCAGATGGCAGGAAATTTCGATATGTAGAGAATGGCGCTACTGCCCTTGAAGAGGGGCATATTGTGGCAAGCGAGGCTCCTGTAGCACATCACGATGAAGACCTTGCAGTGGCAACAACGGCTGCTGGCGCTAGCTCAATCACCGTCACGCTTGAAGGCACTGCGGCAGCAAAAAATCTCTATGCAGAGGGATACCTCTTCTTCAACAAACCAACGCTTTCAACAGCAGGATCAAGGCTCTGGTACAAGATTAAGAGCCATCCTCAAGCTGACGCTTCTGCTACGTTGGCTCTAACTCTTGATGAGCCAGATAAAACCCAAATTGCGGTTACTAACGGCACAGAAACAGCAGGTCTGATCAAGAGTCCTTACAAGGATGTGGTAGTAGCTCCCGCCGCTGTAGCAGGGCGGTTTGTGGGCCTTACAAATTGCCAGATTGCCGCCAACTACTTCGGGTGGGTACAGGTTGCGGGGATGGGAGTTGCTTCTATGGACGGAACACCTGCCATTGGAACACTCGTTGGCGCTAGCGGCACACACGCTGGTTCACTGGTTGCTGTTGGCGCAGATACTACTCCTGCTCTTGCCAGAGTGCATGGCAAAGTAGCTGTAAACGATGAGTACCATGCAGTCATGCTTATGAACCTGTACTAAGCATAAGTTAACTCTAGACCCCGTAGGGGAGGGGATCTATCCTCTCCCTACGGGGGCGCTTATCAGAATAGGAATAAAGGCTTCGCATTAGAATGCCGTTTGGTTTTCTGCGAAGCCTTTCACTAAGGGGACGGATTGTTAGGAACGAACGGTCACAAACCGAACTTGGACTCTTTCCTCTGGACTCCAGAAGGAATGGCCCATACCGACGTTAACGATATCGAGGTGCGTCGTCAGAACGAGCGACAGACGGCGGTCATCTACAAGTTCATGTTCAAGTACAAAGGCAAGCAGCACGAGGTGCAGGTGGTTGCCCACTCGGACGTGACGAGAGCGGAGATCGAGGATAGAGCTGGCGAGGCCGCTGAGAACTGGATGCGGGGCATAGACGAGAAGGAACACAAGCGCCCTCCGACCGCAGAGGAACGCATTCAGATCGGCAAGGCCATGAACGAGTTTTTGTTACAGGCTAGAAAG
>Ga0208316_1001983_pt1 | contig 11059 bp, 6 predicted proteins | sample MalvireepMed_231_FD_184240 | JGI IMG/M metagenome (GOLD analysis project Ga0208316, IMG submission 184240) | Marine viral communities from the Global Malaspina Expedition - Malaspina viral metaG DeepMed_231 (SPAdes) (version 2) | ecosystem: Environmental > Aquatic > Marine > Oceanic | place... | reverse complement strand
ATCAGGCTTGTTTTTTAAAAATGGGCGTAACGTTACCGTTATTCTTAAGACTATCTAAGTAATCACTCCACCATTGCATCATTTCTTTACGTTCTTCTAAGTAACGAGCATGGTGCGTGTAAGCAGCTCTAACCCCATTCCTTTCCATATGTGAAAGCTGACGCTCTATTGCGTCTGGGTTAAAGCCAGTTTCATTTAGTATTGAAGATGCAGTAGCACGGAACCCATGTGGGTTAGCCTTGCTTTTGCCTTTAGTTTCACCATCGTAGCCCATGCGAAAAATAGCCATCCGCATAGTATTGTCAGACATTTGCTTAAACCTATCTCTTTCAGAAGGAAAAACGAACTCGAAACGAGCGCTGAACGGCTTGGTGTTTTCTAATACTGCAAGTGCTTGCCTAGAAAGTGGCACGATGTGATCAGACTTCATTTTCATTCTATGCGCTGGTATGCGCCATAGCTTTTCTTCTAAGTCGAATTCATCCCAACGGGCACCGGCTAACTCACCAGGTCTTACAAAAGTGTGTACCAACAGTTCAATAGCTAGCTTGGTAAGTAAGCGGCCTTGCTGGTGGTAAGCATCTAAATCACGTAGAAACTGTGGTAATTCTTCCCTTGGTAATGAGGCCCTATGCGATGTTTTACGCTTTTCCAGTATTCCTGATAACTCAGAAGCAGGGTTATGGAGTAGAACGCCAGTCTGTACAGCGAAACGACAAACGCGCCTAATGTCTTGAAGTACTCTTTGAGCAACATCGAGCGCTCCACGCGTTTCTATTTTTTGAACGGTTCTAATTATGTCTTGAGGTGTGATTTCACCAATGGGCCGCTTGCCTAGCGTCTTTAACGCATTATCATTTAAGCGTGTCCAAATTCGGGCAGCATGGCCCTCGCTCCACTGGCCCTTTTGCTTATTCCACCAAAGCCGTGCTTGAGTGTTAAACAGTTCTATTTCGCTTACAGAAGAAAGGTGCTTCTTTTCCTGCTTTATAGCGCTAGGGTCAATATCATCTCTTAATTGTCTTCTAGCTTCTGAAACTGCTTCTCGTGCATCCTTTAGTGACACCTCTGGGTAAACCCCAATTGCCAATGTCTTTTGTTTTCCCTGAAAACGATACTTAAGACGCCAGTACTTAGAGCCATTCTTTTTCACGAGCAAGCGCAGGCCCTTCTCATCAGTGAGCCAAATATCCTTTGTGCTTGCTTGAGCTTGTTTTATTTGAATGTCTGTTAAGGGCATGTGGTGCTACCTATCGTCTGATTAATCGACTGGTGCTACCAACATGCTTACTTGCTGGTGCTATTTAGTCGTAATTGAATCTGTGTAGCACCGAATGTAGCACCATGTACCACGAGATGACAATAGACGACAATATACAGGTAGACACTGTAAATGCTGAAAAATAGGGAGTTTAGGGTGTGAGATTGACTGTAAGAAACTGTTGAAAACTATGAAATGGTGCCCGGGGCCGGACTTGAACCGGCACGCTGTTACCAGCGAGGGATTTTAAATCCCTTGTGTCTACCAATTTCACCACCCGGGCATCGGGTTGCTTTTCAGCAAAGGTGTCAGGCGTAGAACCTGATGCTGCGTTGCAGCGTATGGAGGCGGAACCCGGAGTCGAACCGAGATAGACGGATTTGCAATCCGCTGCATAGCCATTCTGCCATTCCGCCAGATGCGTCTGGCGCGTGATTAAAACTTCTCTCTAAGAGATTGGAGCGGGAAACGAGATTCGAACTCGCGACCCCGACCTTGGCAAGGTCGTGCTCTACCAACTGAGCTATTCCCGCACGTCTTAATCGACCATTTCGTTTGGTTGATGTCCTCTCGAAATGTGGGGTGCATTCTACCTACCCATTCAAAACTGTCAACACAAAAAAGTGTTTAAATTGAGATAAATGCGGTTTTTTATGATCGTTTGCTATTTTTTTATTCACTTTGATTAAACCGCGATCAATTTTACTTTATTGCACTTCCTCGAAGGTGTGGCCACGCTGCTTTTGTATAAACAAACATTGACCAAATTGACAGCACTGCAGAGAGATATAAAAGAATATAACCTAGAGAAACCCAATAAATTGGAAAGCCCATAAAGGTTTCAAGGCCCGATAAGAGCCCAATTAAGGCTAACATTTGAGCCGTTGTTTTTGCTTTTCCAATAAAAGACACTTTAACTGCTTCTCTTACACCATTCGATCCCATCCACTCTCGTAGCGCAGACACATAAATTTCACGCACTAAAAGCGCAATAGACGGTATCGTTATCCAAAGTGTCGCATAACTATGCGTGATCATAAGTAGCGCAGCACCAACAATAAGCTTATCGGCTACTGGATCTAAAAACGCACCAAAGGGCGTTATCCAAAGTGTCGCATAACTATGCGTGATCATAAGTAGCGCAGCACCAACAATAAGCTTATCGGCTACTGGATCTAAAAACGCACCAAAGGGTGTAGATTGCTCAAGCTTTCTAGCGAGATAGCCATCGAACCAGTCAGTGATGGCGGCTAACCAAAAGATAAATGCGCCGGCTTCATGCGCCCACTTCCAATCAAGAAAATATACAACGACAAAAACAGGAATAAGGATTACTCGAAATAAAGTAATACAGTTTGGAACAGTCCACATAAAAAGTACGTCTCAGTGTTATGCCTCTATGGGCGTTTAGCGCTATAGCTTGAAAGTTCTATGCCTTTCATTTGTGTAACACATTACCTTAATTTGCAATGCATTGCTTGTCACTCCGTCAATTATTGATGGAGGTGGTCGTAAATTGTATCGGCCAGTTCCTGGCTGATACCGGGTACACTTGCAATTTCATCCTTACTGGCTTTTTTCAGACCCTGAAGGCCTCCCATAAACTTAAGCAAGGTTTGTCTTCGCTTAGCGCCTATACCCGGAATGCTTTCTAAGCTCGACGTTGTTTTCACCTTTTGTCGACGGTTACGGTGCCCTGTTATGGCAAAGCGGTGAGATTCGTCGCGAATGTGTTGAACAAGGTGAAGCCCGGGCGAATGACTGTCCATTGGCAGCACTTCATGACTTCCCGCTAAAATTAGGGTTTCTAAGCCGGGTTTACGCGTGGTGCCTTTAGCTACACCCAACAGCATGGGCTTTTTGTCGTGTGGCCATTCTTCAAAAAACGCTTCGGCTTGTGCCAGTTGCCCTTTACCACCATCAATAAGAAGAAGGTCAGGGATTTTTTGCACCTCTTTTACCGATTTATACCGACGTTTCAGAGCCTGGGCCATCGCAGCATAATCATCGCCTGGGGTTATCCCTTCTATATTGTAACGTCGATAGTCGCTTTTAAGGGGGCCTTCGCGATTAAACACCACGCAAGAAGCAACCGTTTGTTGCCCAGAGGTGTGCGATATATCAAAACACTCCATACGCTGAATAGGCGTATCGACTTCTAGCGCGCCTTCTAGGTCAAGGTATCGGGCAAATACAGACTTTTGCTGACTATACTGTGCATCTAACGCAGCTTGTGCATTTGATTGCGCAAGCTGTAGATATTTACGCTTCTCTTCCCTCGCCCCTTTAAAGAAATGGACCTTGTGACCAGCCTCACTGGCTAACACTTTGGCAATCGCCTCTTCATCGTTTAATGAATTGCTTAGCACTATTTGCTTGGGTATAACCTTGTTTCCTGCAAGGTAGAACTGAAGAAAGAAAGACTCAAAAACTTCTTGTTCATCGGCGATATTCGGCACTTTAGGAAAAAAAGCTTTACTGCCTAGTAGTTGTCCTTCTCGAATAAACATAACTTGGATACAGGCCATATTGCCTTTAAGCGCAAAACCAAACACATCCATTTCGTCTTGAGTACCGGCAACCCATTGTCGCTCTTGTACTTTTCTTAGCGCATTTATTTGGTCTCGATAGCGGGCCGCGGCTTCAAAGTTTAACGCTTCGCTAGCCTTCTCCATCTTCTCCACCAGCTCGCCAATCACTTGTTGATTTTTGCCTTTTAGAAACAAGCGGGCAAAGTTAACCTGTTCTTTATATTCTTCGTCGCTGACGTACCCTTCAACGCAAGGGGCACTGCAGCGCTGCATTTGATATTGAAGACAAGGCCGACTGCGCGCGCGATAATAGCTATCTTCGCACTGACGAACAGGAAATATTCGCTGCATAGAGCGTAAACTTTCGCGTACCGACCATGCGCTTGGATATGGGCCAAAATACTCCCCTTTTTTCTTTTGAGGGCCACGGTGAAATGACAGCCGTGGATGTTCGTGGTCAGATAAAAAGATAAAAGGGTATGATTTGTCGTCACGCATAACCACGTTGTAACGCGGTTTGTATTTCTTAATGAAATTATTTTCCAGTAAGAACGCTTCGGTCTCACTGTTTACCACCGTGACATCCATGTCCGCTATCTGACTGACGAGTGAACGGGTTTTGGCATTATCCAAATGGGTACGGAAATAACTGGATACACGCTTTTTTAGGTTTTTCGCTTTTCCTACATAAATAACCTCACCCTGGCTATTGTACATGCGGTACACGCCAGGCTGAGAGGTTAAATTTTTAAGAAATGCTGCTGAATCGAATGCAGACATAATCACCTTAATGTTGTGCGTCTAGCGACGCTTAAAAGGTGTTAGGATTGATAAGTTTATGACGATAGGCTAAATGCGTTAACTCTACGTCAGAATTCACGCCTAACTTTTGAAACATTCTATAACGATAGGTGTTAACCGTTTTAGAGTTAATACTAAGCTCGCGAGCGATATCAGGCACTTTGTGCCCTTCGGTTAATCGCATTGCTATGGTAAGTTCTCTACTCGATAAATCGTCAAATGGATTATCTGAACTGGGCAATAACTTGCCAATAGCAATACTATTGGCAACTTCGCTATCAAGGTATTTCTGCCCTGCCGCTACTTTACGAATGGCAAGAATTACCTCTTTGGGTTCAGCGTCTTTGGAGAGAAACCCATACGCGCCCGCGTCCATCACTTGCATAGGAATGGGGCTTTCTTTGTGCATAGAAACACAAATCACCCGAGTGTTTTCAGACATACGAACAATTCTTTTCGTTGCCTCTAACCCGCCTATCCCGGGCATATTCACGTCCATGAGTACCACATCTGGGGCATTTTTACGGCACTTCTGTACCGCGTCTTCACCGTTTTTCGCTTCTGCGAGAATCGTGAAGTCTTCCACATCTTCCAGTATCCGGCGTATCCCTGTTCTGACCAAGTCGTGGTCGTCTGCTAGGATTATTTTTATCACTCTAGTATCTCACTGACTTCATTTTTACTTTCGACGGGATTTAAACCCGGCAACTTTTATAACTGCGCATCTTAAACAGCTTTAAATCTTAACCAAGTCATCATACCACGAGATAAGCATACGTGAAGTGAAGTTACACATTTTGAAATAAATTATTGATCTAGATTACTTTTAGCCAGTTAAATTGGTAAATCAAACCAGAGTCTACCAACCCTCTTTCATTTGCCAGCCTGAAATAAATCATTACGTTCTCTTCGCATAACACTATTAGTAAGCCATAGCGCTAAAAGCTCAATACATCTTCTAGAAACTAGGGCTTACGCTCTTAACCTTATCTTAATTCCATTTATTCGAAATAAAATGTCATAAAATTGAGTTTTTCTTTCTAATAAAAAGAATAAAGGCGGAGAAATGAGCGTTACTTAAATTGAGGAATAAAGCATAGGCGCAATAATGCTTCCTCAATTAATGCTGGATGGCAGGCAATATTGAGCCGAATGTGATCTGGTGCACCGAAAGGCGCACCGTCATTACCAATTACGCCTCGTTCAATACAGTCTTCAACGGTTCTAGCGGGAGAGTAATACAATGGAAGCGAACGCTTGATTGACGCGGACTTGTCGTTTGAGGTTTGAGGGTATTGGCCCCGTGTATGGTTATTGGTGACGGTTTCATAAGAATCCATAGACGACGATAACGAAGAGTGAGAACACGTTGCGTTAAAGGTTTTTAGATCTAACCACAGAAAATAACCCGCACGTCCCATCGTAAATTTAACCGAAATACCGTAGTGTTGAAAAAAACGTTTAACCAGCTTTCTATTAAAACTTAGCGCCGCCTTTACCTCGTCCAACCAAGTGCTACCTTCACTGTAGGCAGCAATTAGTGCAATTTTGCCTAGATTGCTGGCATTAAGGTGCTTAGCACTAATGGCTTCTGCAAACGTTTCTCTGGTTTGTTTATCTTTTATCACCGCATAAGAAGCACCCGGAATACTGGCTAAGTTAAATGCCTTTGAGACGCTGTTCAAATGAATCGCCCTCGGTAAAACAGAGGGCTTTTTATATTTTTCCGTTTGAGAGTCGAGCTTATTGACCTCGCCTTGATTGTCTAGGCCAAACATTGAAATAATCGTAGGCTCATCTGCCGAGTTAAAGGCAAATTCACTGTGCACTTCGTCTGTTATCAACAAAATGTTGTGCTGCAAGCAAAACTCAAAAACCGCTTGCTGCTCAATGCGCGTTAATACAGTGCCAGTTGGGTTATTAGGATGGCATATAACAAAGGCTGTCGCAGACTTATCAAGCGAAGATAAATCAATACTGCTTCTCGCGGCGCGTTCAGTATTATCGCCGCTACAAGCTTGAGCATGTGAATCATCTTTGACTAAGCTTTGACATCGACTAACGTCACCAAGGTCTGCCTTGGGTGATGACAGAGATTCTGTACATCGAATATAAACAGGCTTTAAGCCATTGCGCTTGATGGATGATGTCAGTGGCTCGTAGGTAGGCGTCAGTACCATTACCTTATCACCTGACTGGCAAAACGTGCGAAGGGCCACATCGACAGCACTAATCACGCTCGCCACATCCACTATGTCTGTGTTTTCAACTTTGTAATTATAATTAGGGGATCTGCTGCGTTCATACCAAGTTGCAACCGCATCACCAATATCACAGGACTGATAACCATAGGTACTGCGTAGATTATTGCTAACGGCACTGATTATATAAGCACAAGGTGGAATATCCATATCGGCAATCCACATTGCGATAGGACTTAGTTCAGAAAACGTGGTTTGTGTATGATGACTTGAGGGAATGTTGAACCGGCGTAGTATGGCAGAATACTTTAATCGCGTTTTGTCACGTCTCAAATGAGAAGGTGAATGCCATACATCCTTGTAAGGCATAAATTCATGTTGTAACGACGAAAACAAAGAAAGTTGTTGTAACTCCAGGTCCACGCTTTCACTGCCCTTCTCGGTTGTATCTAGTGAGGTTGTGAGTAAATAAGCTGAGCCAAGCCCGTTTTATTCGTTCCTTGTCTCAGCCTTTCACGACACATTTCAATTTTTTTGCTGTATTAGTCTAGCTTTTCAAACACATTAAACTCAGATAACGTGTGCTGATATTTACGTTTAGTCTCGCGAATAACAAACGGAATCTCAGTAGGCTCTCCTACGCGTTTGAATCCATTACCCAATGCGTCTTCTAATGCTTGGGTTGAACTTAAGGTCTCACCGTTCTCATCTTTATAGCCGCCTAGCCATTCGCTTCGTTCGGTGTACTCTTCAAGCCAAGTGAAAGGGCTAGCTACAATCAGCAAACCACCCTTGTTGAGGCGCATGGCCATGTCGCTTAACACTTTTCTAGGGCTGTATACTCTATCAATTAGATTGCCCATAAAAATAAGATCGTACCCAGTAAACTGAGGCTTTAAGTTACACGCATCGCCTTGAGCAAATGTAACCTTATCCTTAGTCTGATCAAGACCTAAGGCCGAGAGTTTGCGCGCTTTGAAAGACGTTAACTCGCCTTCTTCAATTAAATGGTAGCGAATTTCGCCGCGCTCTTGCATATCAAACGCCGTTTTAATGAAACGTGCAGAGAAATCGATACCATCTACATGATCAAAATGCGTAGCCAGTTCAAAGGTAGAGCGGCCTACCGCACAACCTAAGTCCAAAGCCTTAGTATGCTTACGCCCCTGCATTGCATTAATACAGAACTGAGCGCTTGCCTTTGCAAAGTTAGAAACGCCGTAGTATTCGTCGCCGTAGTGGAATTCGCTGTACTGCGATATTTGTGTATCGCTCTCATAGTCAAAGTCGTTCACTGCTATTACTCGCTTTCCTTGTACATATCTAAAACCGGCATGCTGAAAGAAATGGCGTCTAAATGCATAGCGACTATCTTTCAATGCCTCGTTACCAGTAGAAACCCAGCTACCGCCTTTGATGAGGTTATGTTTATTGTCGTACGTAGGTGTAGTAAAGTCATCATACAGGGGGTGAACTTTAAAGCCATCGAACGGGTAAATAGGCGTTTCAGTCCATTGCCAAACGTTACCGACTACATCAAAAAAAAACCCTGTCTGGTTTACGTTAACAGGTTCGCTAGACGCATACTTTTGCAGCGCTATATTAAATTCGCTGCCATAAACCGCTTGATTAACCCCAGCATACTGGCGTAGCGCTAACCATTCATTTTCGGTAGGTAAGCGAATAAGCTCACCAGTTTGCTCACTTTTATAATTACAAAAGGCTTTTGCCTCGTGGTAATTAACATCTACCGGCCAGTCTAGTGGAAGTGGATGTTCTTCAACCATACTTCGATACTTATACCCATCACCCTGTTTAATCCAAAACACTGGGTGCTGGGCTTGGGTGTACTCACGCCACTTATTGCCTTCACCTTCCCAGTACTTTGCGTTTTCATACCCACCTGCTTTGACGAAAGTTAGGAACTCACCGTTACTTACAAGGAATTGTGACGCACTAAATTCACTTACTGACTCCTGTTGAAGGCCGTATTCATTGTCCCAGCCATAGTATTCACTATCCCAAGGTTTATCATTCACAACGTGTTGTGCAGAGACGGGAACAAGAGTATTACTTTCTAATTCCTCTACTTTTGTTTTGAAATCGTTACACACAGGCCAATCAGAATGGGAGCGCACCGAGGTAATGGGTAACTGTCTTATTAGTACAGAAGAGGTTTCTAAGTGGATCCGTTCATGTTCTATACCCATAATTACGGGCCACATAGGGCTTTCCCAATCAATAGGCATACTGAACGACATAGTATCAATGAGATCGCAAACTAAGGTGCGTACTTGATTACGATATTGACGCACCTCTCCAACTTGTGGCCAATCGTAATTTTCATCGTTTAAGTCATCCCAACTCATTTCGTCCACACCTATGGCGAACAAAGACTCGAACTTAGGGTTTATCCGCTCATTAATGGCCTTTGACAACACAAGTTTGTTGATGAAAAACGTTGCAGTATGGCCGAAATAAAAAATCAGAGGGTGACGAAGTTTTTCAGGGCGTTGATAGAATACCTCGTCGCTTTTAAGACAGGAAAAAAGTGACTCATAGGTATTAAAAGAATCGAGGAAATAATTTTTTATTTCCTCTCTTTTTTGCTCGACTGATCCTTCCCTAAGATTTAGCGTGGGCAAAGCCTGCATAATGTCCTCTCATATTATTTTTATGTACTACCAACTGCACAATAATAGTATTGCATTAAAAGAAGCAGGAATACCCCAATAAAGCAGCGTTAATTCAGTTGATTGTTACTCTATTTATTTGTAGCAGCTTTTTGTGAACAAAGCGCGACATACAGAGATTTTTCGTGGAATGTTCTCTCATTACAAAATAGAGACCACTTGAGATCATAAAAAATTTCAGCGTACACCTCGCCTAACCCAATTGACGCGGTGTCCAGTCGATTTATCTTGAAGCAAAATAAAACGCAACGGGGGGAGCTTAACTTCACTTTTTAGAGGCTTAATTGAATCCATAAAAAAAACCGCAACATGTGCGGTTTTTTCGTATTTGGCGGAGAGTGAGGGATGTGCTCGGGTACGTCCTGTACCCGACCCTTCGGGCGCCTGCGGCGGCACCAATCGTTCCCGACGATTGGTCGAACAACGGGGGCTCTCACCCTCACTCTACAGAAGTTTTATTTGACCCATAAAAAAACCCGCAACATGTGCGGGTTTTTCGTATTTGGCGGAGAGTGAGGGATTCGAACCCCCGGTGGGTTTGACCCCACGTCTGATTTCAAGTCAGGTGCATTAAACCGGGCTCTGCCAACTCTCCTGAAGTGCTGCGTATCTTAATGATTTAGCCGAAGGTGTAAAGCACTTATTTTCGTATTACCGTTCAACCGAACAATTGATAAGCAATGTGTTTAAAATTTAATTCACTGTCGTCAATTTTTCGCCAGAGTAATGCCATATGCCTTACCCTTTCCACAAAAACATACTCGCTGGCTTGGTTAACAATGTAAGTGAAAATGCGTTATCTACCGCTTTGTTATTTGCGCCATAACAAACATGTAGTGGCAATAAATGCTCTTCTTTGGGGTGAGCATACTGTGCCTCAGGCCCGGTAAACCATTCAACAAGCCTGGATTTACGTTCAACTTCACTATATGCGCTGGAGCGCATCGTGGTCTGTAACCAATTGTTGAAACGCGTAGCCTTATGCAATGCCTCTTCAGAGCTATCGAAAAAGCCGTGCATATTGTGAAACGACGAACCAGAACCCAATATCAGAACATGTTCGAAAGCGCCGATGTTATCAATAATCTCTTTTAGCGCTTTGCCTAAAGAAATGTGAAATTGCGCATCGCGCCTTTTGTTTGAGCCAGTAACTAAAGAGACTTGTACGCAAGGAATATCGGCCGCGGGGTACATTATACTAAGTGGAATGAACATGCCGTGGTCAAATCCGCGTGTCCGCTCGGCTTTCGCGGTTATTCCCCTTGTGTTCAAACCGTTAACTATATTATTTGCAAATTCAGCATTACCTTTTGCCGGATATTTAAGTGAATAAGCCTGCTCCGGAAAGCCATAATAATCGTAAATTAAATCTGGTTTGGGGCCGGCAGTTACTTTAACCACAGCTTCTTCCCAATGTGCACTTATAACAATGATCACATCGGGTTTTGCTATCTCCTGAGGTAACGTTATAAGGGTCTCAATCATTTCCGTGTGATAGCGAGTTTGCATTTCACCCTCTTGCGATTGTATCTCTAGCAGTGGAAGTGGGCCTCCACCATGAGAGATATACGC
>Ga0208316_1001981_pt1 | contig 11066 bp, 6 predicted proteins | sample MalvireepMed_231_FD_184240 | JGI IMG/M metagenome (GOLD analysis project Ga0208316, IMG submission 184240) | Marine viral communities from the Global Malaspina Expedition - Malaspina viral metaG DeepMed_231 (SPAdes) (version 2) | ecosystem: Environmental > Aquatic > Marine > Oceanic | place... | reverse complement strand
GGTTAAGATAATCGGTGAAAATGATTCAGATGTAATAGCTAAAGATAAAAGATTCTTAGGTAGAGTATTAACACTTCAGTCTACTGTTGGAGGTTACAGAGGATTCGAGATAGACCCTAATGCTCCTCGTGAAATAGAACATTCGCAGGTAGAATCGTTAAGAAATTATTTAAATGGTCTTAATCTTAAACTAGATACAATACAATCATGGAAACAGTCCCAGTTAATTCACTATGCATTTAATGAAAGGGTTCGTGAAACAGGATTAGATATGCGTCAATCTGATGCACTGTTTAATCTAGCAGGCGTTGGTGGTGCAAAGTTTAACGCAGCAGCTGAAGGTAAAGCCGCAGGATTTAGAGTTAAACTTATAGATGAAGCAAGGATTGAAGGTCATCCTGATTCTGAAGTTAAGAGGCTAGCAAGTGATTATAATAAAGAAGTAAGAAAAATTATTGATGATAGTAAGGGTCTTGTTACAGAAGATGTTGATAGGATAACTGTTGTAGATGCGACTTATATGAGAGGGTTGGCCTCCGCCTTAGGTACTATTGGAGAAAGCACTGAAAGTGCAAGGACTGCTATCGCAGAATTTATGACTTTAATTAGTACTCAGAAAAAAGGATATGCATCTTTCAGTAAACAGTTGAGAGATTTTATGAACGCTAAGCCAGGTAATGATTTTATGGTATTAAAGTGGTTATCAGAAGCAGGCTTATTTAAACCAAAAGAAAAACAAAGAGATTTTGATGCTGATATTGATGCGTTTAATAAATTATTAGAGAAAGACCCTAATTTTATACCGAATCTTGAACAAAAGATGGCTACTTATGGATATACACCTGATTATGCTAAAGAGAGATATGAAATACTTGAACAAAAAGCAAGAGATAATTTAATTGAGGATTCAAGTGAAAGAGATTTAGTTAAGCATATTGATTTAAATACTTTTTATCAAAGATATAGAATTGATGGTAAGGATTTAACACAAGAGGATGCTTTTAGTGCCTATTCACAGTTCGCTGCTGTTGTTTATCATCCAATGGCAGGGGCGGATAAGCTTCTTGATAGAAATGTAGTCCGTAAAGTTTTAGATAGGATTCATGTTGAGAAGGATGGAGATTTTGTATCTTTCAGAGGTTTAGATTCAGCAGAACAGAGAGCAAGAACTCCACAGATAAGACAAGATTTAATTGGGTTGCTTGGTTCTCAAAGAGCTCAGATGAAAGTAGATGTATTCAGTCGTCAGAGTGGTGATTACAAAAAGACAGAAGAAGTAGTTCAATTAACAAGACTACATTCTTATTTAACTGACGTTCTTGAGTTGCCATATATGCTTGTAGATGGTAGAATAAATGTAACTGTTCTTTCCAATAGTGGTAAAACCTATATGGAAAAACAAATAAATATTTTTGAGGATGCTGATGTTTTAAGCAAAAGAGTTAGAGATGAAGTAAAAAAACATGAATCTGAGTTTAGGGCTGCGATTGAACAAGAGACTTCTGTATTCTCAACTGAAGAAGGCATATGGAATTTGATGGGTGAGAGCGGTGAAAGAGGATTAAGGCTAATAAGGATTGCTCCTAATGCAGACCCAATAGTTGTTGCATCTAAAGACTTAGCTAATGTTAGAGAGCCTTTCAAAGATTTTATAAATGAGTATAAAGGTAGAAAAGGTCTTGACGCTGATGGTGTAAAAAGACTTGAAGATTTAGAAGCTAAGATTAATAATAATGAAGTAATAACTCCTGCAGAATATGAGCAGATGATAACTCATTTAGTTATGAAAGAGATGTTAACTGGTAGTGATGGAGATAGAACATTCTTAAAGTTTTTAAATGGAGTAGATTCTGAGAAGTTACTTTCAAGAATAAAACTATTTAATACTAAGAAGTATGTAAGATTTAATAAGTCTTTTATTCAAGACGTTGCTGATGTTTATATGGGAGACCCTACTCAAGTAACATGGGATACTGTGCAAGACGGTGTGACTGCGCAAGTATTAAGAAGGATTGTAAGGAATGATGGATTTGGAGTAGCAACATGGAATGATGCTAAGTATGCTACTATTAAAGATGAAGTAAAATTAATTGTAGAGAGGTTAGGTATTGATTGGAAATTTGGTAATGAGTTAGGAAAAGCTCATGAAGATGTTTCTGCTTTTGATAGTATAGCATTTGTATCAAGAAGTATGATGAGGTTTGCTCATACTATGATGGGGCATAACCCATTATCTTTTAATCCTGTTAAGCCTATCATTACTTCTGGTGGTGCAAATTCTCCTTTGCTTCTTGGTAAGACACTATTTGTTTATAGTGAATCATTAGATGGGTTTTTTAGAAATAATAGCTCAATAGATATAATGCTAACAAAGACAGGAGCTAAAGTATTAAATCCTGTTGGTGAAATAGAAGATGCAAGTTTAATTAATACAGGATGGGAAAATTTAAACAATCAAAGACTAACTTCTGAAAAGGTAAGAAAAATATCTATCGAATCATTAGGTTTTATGCCTAACAAGGATGCTGATTTTGTTTTAGCAAAGAAATCTCAGGCTGATGCAAACTATATGAATAATGCTGAAGCTAAACTTATGTTTGATTTAGAGTTTAGAGACCAGTTAGGTACAAATCTTGAGAAAATGGAAGAAGTAATGTCAGACCCAATCGCTCTTAAAGAATGGGTTCTTTCAGAGTTAGGTAATGATGCTTTAGTATCAAATCTTCAGGCTGGTGAAGGTGTTAATACAGTAAGTAACCTTGCTGTGTACGCTGCTCTTTCAAAAGATGCAAACCCAATGAGTTATAGTGACAGGCTTGTCAAGAATAAATTATATAATGCATATATTAATAGTGTAGTTAATAATATGAAGTCTTCAACCAACCAGTACAATACAGAAGATTCACATAGATACGGTGGACAGGCTCCTATTATTCAAGACCCTTCATTAGCAAGGAGACTTAATCCTACTCTTGTTGATAGGCAGGGCAATGTAAAACTCCAAGGTGAGACAATGTTACCGTCATATGCTGCTGAAATGAGTCTTCGTGAGCTGAATGAGTCTGGATATAAAGTAAAATTTGTTAGATTAGGAGAAACTCTGAAAGCAGAGGATGTAATTGGAAAAGAAATATGGAAAGAAACATTAGATACTAATGCAAATTTAGGTACACTGCAGGAGTATGTAAGTTATATGAAATCTAAAGGAGAGATTGCTGAAGATGTTTATGTAGGAGTTATGGTTAGAAGGAACCCAAGAACAAGACCTAACGATTTTGCTTTAATGGGGTTAAAAGGATTTTTAGAGAAGACACATGGCAATGCTTTGTTAGTAAATTCACTTGATGTTGCAAATGTAATGGAAGGAGACTATGACTTTGATAAAGCAGATTTCTTTTTTGCACATAGAGAAGGTATGTGGAATCATGTTGAGAGAGCTTCAAAGTTCTTTGTACAAGGGGTTGACCCGAGTGCATATAAGAAGCCAATATCTTATAAATTAGGTATGAACCCAACCGATGCTGCCAGAGCTAAGTCATTAATGATTGCTAATGCTAATGTGTATAAAAAGTCTATTGGTCTTGTACAAAAAGTACCAAGAATGTTAGGATACATTGAGAAGATTGGTGCTGAAGGTGTAGGTAATAGTGCAATAAATAGGTTCAATGAATTACATCCAAATACAAAATTCACTAAGCCAAAGATTTTATTAGGTGGTAATAAAGACCAAGACTTCATGCTTGTTATGGATTATGAGAATAAAGATTTTTTCCAAAGGTCTGCACTTGAAACTCAGTTAATAATAGATGCGACTGGTAAATTAAACCCAAATATTACAGAAGATATTTATAGTTGGAGACAGGACTTTTTATTTCCTACAAGAGAAGAATCTTTTGTTCCCAATGAAATGTCGCAAAAGAATCAAATGGGATTCGTTAATGATATGAGGTCAAAGGGGAATCATGAAGGTAAGAGAGTTAGAATATTTAGAAAGATAGTAAAATCGGAAGATACTTGGGATGAAGTAGACTTAACACCATTAGACAGAGCGATAGTAAGCCAAATGCTATCAGAATATAGTAAGTTCTTAGGTGTAACTAATGATGCTGTTTATGAAAAGACTGGTGAACAAAGGAAGTCTGAGTACACAGACGTATCAGGTGCATCTGAAGAATTTTTTAATTTTAATAGAACAATTAATAAAAGCCTTTATTGGAGACTTAAAAATAAATGGGGAAGTAACCAAGGATTAGAAGAAACACCATGGTATAGAGATAAAGATTTTAAAGATTACTTTGGTGTAGAAGAAGGTGAATACACAGATAGAGCAGGAAAGAAGTCAAGGTTTTGGAGGTCTACTGCAAATGTATTACACCCTGATGCTATGGGTAATGGAAGGTCTTTCTCTGAAGGTACAAGAGGAGCTCCTGTTGATAGAATACTATGGAATTTTTATAACGCTGACCCATTTAAGGCAACCACTACAAGGACAGTAGGTGGAAGAACTGCTGAACTAATAGACCAATGGTATAATGAATTACTTGGTGGTGGAGAAACAATTACACCAACAGAAGCTGGAGTATCAGTAGATAGATTTGAGAATGCCGCAGACAGATTAACAAGAGGTGTTAAAAAAGGATTAAGAGAATACAATTATAAAGCACAGCTTATTGCTAATGTTAAGAAGAAGATGGGTACGATAATGAATACGAAAATGAGGTGGGATGCTAAGCAGAAAGCCATAGGTAAGCTTGATAAGTTTGTAAGAAGGTTAGAAAAAGAGATGGGGCCTGAGTTCTTACCTCCAGCGTATAGAAAATCACACAGTGGTAAAGACTTAGATAAGATAGAAGTAATATTTGCTGATGAGAAGAATGTTATTGATGGCACTATTTACTATGCAACATTAGAAAATGTTAAAAGCATGTTACCTGGTGGATGGAACTTAAAGCCGCAGGCGAAAGAAGATTTAAGATTTATAAGAAAGATTAGAAGATTATTCTATGGGAATAGAACAAGGTTAAAGGATTTCATGCGGTATGGTGGAAAAACTCTTTTAACTACACAAGAAATAGAATTAATTAATCGTTTCCCAGACCTTAGTACTTTCTTTGAGTTAGAAACTAAGTTGTTAAGACAAGGATTTGAACAGCACGGCCCTACATTCTTATATGAATTTATGCAGCCATCACAAAACAAGAAAGCAGTAGGTGTATTTAATAATAGACCTGTAAGTGTACCATATCAAGCTACAGAAACCTTTGACCCTTCTAGTAAGTATAGGAGAGGTATAAGATTACTAACTGCAATCGCATCTGGAACAGAGGTAACAACACCAGAGATGCAGAAGTTAGCAAGGCAACAACTGTATCAATTACAGTTTATAGAATCAACATTCTCAAGGTTCTTTAATAAGCGTGTTGACCAAAGGTGGTTAGTTGGTGATGAAGTAGGAGATTTCTTAGATGTAGGCGCTCTTGGTAAGTCAGGTAAGATGGTTCTTTATAATCATTTAAGATTACCTAGTTTTAATAAAGACTTTGAAAGATTGTTTACTGATTTCAGGTCTGTACAGTGGAAGCGTGATAGCAATAGAATATCAAGTGGGTTTGGATTAATGAATGACCACTTAATAGATTTCTATAGAAATGTAATGAAACTAGCAGGTAAAGAAACACAATTTGATTCTTACTTAGACAAAATGAGTGCTGTTGATGCTCAGATGATGAGTAATAATGTTATGAATCCATATGATTATCTTTCATTAAGACAGAACTTAGATGCAGAGGTAAGAAAGATAGCAAGTGATGTATTTATTGGTGGTAAATTAGAGAAAGAGTTTAAAAGAGGCAGCCAAGTTGCTAAGAATATAATGGATAGTCCTGTATATACATTGATGGGTGGTAGTGATTATTATAAGAGAGGAGTATCTCTTGAGAGAGCTTCTCAATATAATATAGAAAGGCTTCGTGATTTAAAGGATATGTATGAAGCTATAGAAGGCATTAAAAAAGATTTAAAACCTAATACTCTTGATTCTGATTCAAACTTTAAACAAATGTTTAACTGTATTGCAAAAGGAGCTATATAATAATAAGGATAATATATGCCTGTATCATGTGACCTAATGACCGCTAACTTTAAATCACTATTAACTGGTATTAAAATTTGGGGTGATGCTGAGAGAACAAAGAAGTTATTCAATGACCCATTTGAAGCTGCGATGAAGCTTGTAAGAACAAACTTTAGTATGGATTTAAAACATTTAAAGTATATACAAGACCTAACTCCAGGTCAAGTAAAGTCATTCTTAGCAAGGCTCGAAGAGCTGACACACAAGGTGAAGTCAGGAGACCTTGATAATAGTTTCGCTAAATTGTTCTATCAAACCTCACACTACGGCCCTAAAGACCCTGTGATTGGTAATCTATTAAATGATATGCAATCTTCACAGTTTAAATTTCATGCAAACGAGGTGTCAGATAGGAACTTAATAAAAACTATTCATAGCGAGGTTTTATTACAGGCAAAAGCAGATGGGTTTGAAAGAGCTGGAATATCTAAAGCTGAGAGAGAAATGAAAAGGCTGGATGATGAGCGTGTTGAAGCTATGGCTGAGTGGAAGACTGCTGAAAAGAATAATGATGCAGAGGGTAGGAGAGATGCAGAACAAAAGATGATGGATGCTAAGCGTCGTAGTGATACTTTAATTAAAGATACTCATATGAAAATATATGATGAGATGATACAGATTGTAGAGATTGGTATACCAACAGGTATTAAGATAAAATTTGATGAATTAAGAGCTCAAGCATATAGTAAAGATGGTAAAGTAATTAATAAAAAGAAAGCAGATTTAGTAGATAAGTATGAAACAGGTGAGAGAGTATTAAAGTTAGATAGAAATGATTTAAGAAGAATTGTAACAAGACCTGATGGTTCTCCATTAGATACAGCTCCACATATGTTAAATGCTCTTGAGTCTTATATAGGTTTAATGGATGGAATGTATTATACATTAAGAAATGGTGTTAATAAAAGAATTGATTCCGTTGTTGAAAGAATGTCTTATTTGAATAAGATAGATGCTGAAGATGTCGCATCTTTAGAAAATGTAAGAGAAAGTATGAAGAAAAAATATATGCCGAGGTATGATACTGGATTCTTTCCACATTATGTAAGAGATTTAAATGCAGATTTTATGAATGGATTGATGGAACACTTTGACAATTTACAATCCGCTTCTAATAGTCATGGTAAGGAACAAAAGAAAAATATAAGAGAAGTTGTAAGGGATATGAATCTTTATATCAATTCACACGCAAAGCCAAAGATTCAAAATAAAGAGACTGGTGTATTTGGTTATGATTATAGCAGAAACTTTTTAAACTCAATAGATAATTATGTTACAGATGTAAATAAGTTTAACTATATATCTTTTATGGATAGTTATATGTTAGATGCTTTGACATCTGTTGAGCGTATATATAAGACTGATGGTGGAGCAAAAGGATATGCTCAGAATGTAGTTGAGTTTGTAACTGATATGCATAGAGCAACAAATGGTGATGCAGATATTAGTCCTAAGACAAGAGCATGGATGAGAAGTGTATTAGGATTTGAATTTATTTCAAAGCTAGGGTATAACCCAAGAGCAGCTGCAAGGAATTGGTTCCAAAGATTATTAGACTATGTAACTTGGGGGCCTGTGCAAGTAAGTAGGTCAAAAGAATATTTAAAAACTATATCTCTTGGTAAAGGTGAGGTATCAGCAGAGAATTATATTGAAAATGCATTGAAGAAGAATGGGTTGTTGTTTGAAGAAGTATCACCAGAGTTTTTAGAGAGTCAGTTAAAGGCTCCAGCTTCTGCATTTAAATTGATTGAGTGGAATGATACTAGTGGAAAGTTTGAAGCTGTTAAGAAGTCAAGAATTGAAAAGGTAGCTGATGGTATATCTACTGTAGCTGGTAAATCTTCATGGTTACACAGAAAGGCTGAGAACTCTAATAGAAAACATACGTTTAAGGTTTCTTATTCTCAAATGCATAGATGGTTAAGCGCATCAGCTTATAGAACTAATCTTGCAAAAGAAGGTAAGACAGAAGCACAAGTAGATACTTCAATTAGAAAAGCTGCTGAGAATTATGCGGTAAGAATGGTGATAATGAATCACTTTGATTACGCTGACTATGCAAAGTCAAGAGCTTTAAGAAGTAAACCTGGTAGATTCTTTGGTCAGTTCCAACATTATACATTTGAGTTCTTTGAAAGGAATCAGAAAATACTTAGAGAGTCTAAGTATGATGTATTATCAGGTAAGTTAATGCCGGGTAAGGATGCACAAGGATTAGCTCAAGCATATAGAATGTCCGTTGCTTATTTCTTAGCACCTGTACTAGCATCAGTTTATAGTGGTATTGATTGGACTAATATAGTAGAACATGATACTGCACAAAGATTAAATCAATGGGCTACCTTAATGCTTGGCGATGAAGAAGAAATTGAACAAGCATTTTATGGTAAAGGCCCCCTTATCTCTACATTTGGAGGCCCTATTACATCTGATATTCTTGAGATAGGAATGATGTTAGACTTAATAGACTTGGATGACCCTAGTTTATTAACTCTTATTACTGGTCTTGAACAGTATGACCCGTATGCAAACTCAGGTGATGTTACTAAGAAGATTAGGATATTAAATACATTTGCTGGTAGAGCATGGGAACGACACATTCCACAGATTAAGGAAGGTAGAGTGGGATGGGCGATACAGCAAGAGTTTGGTTTGTATCCTACTGCTGAAGCTAGAAAAGCTCAGAAGCAGGTAAAGAAGATAAGAAAACAAATCTTACCTCCAGAAATAGAAAAGGCATTAAGGCAGCTAGAAGCTCAAAGATAGTTAATCTGGTGGTTGAAACACCGGGATACACTCTTCACATAAGTTCTTTAACTCTAATACCATTGGATATAATAAATCTTTCTGTTGTTTATTGCTTAACTCATCTCTAAATAGTTTAAATATTTTAAGGTTACCTTCTAATGCTTTAATTACTATGTCTAAGTGTTCTTTTTGAATCTCGTTTATTGGTCTGAAATCTGGTTCCATTCTTTCGGGCATCTAATCCTCCTCCTCTTTAATTTGTTCCATGAATCCGTATACTGCTATCAGTATAGCGTCTGAGTTGTACAGCGTAACCTTTTTATCTGTGTATTGCGCTGCAAGTTCTTTTAATTTTCTTTTTCTCTCTTGTTTATCTTTAGGTAACTTTATTTTAAATTTATCTTTCCAATACTTCATCCACTTTTGTGGAGTAACTAATACTGTTTTTATATTTAGTGTTGATAATATTCCAAGCCATTGACCATAGTTAACTCCGAACTTAAAGGCTGAAGACCTTCCATCGGTAGGAAATGCATGGACTCTTTCTATGTATGCTACTATCTCTCCTCCACCATCTACCCATCCAGTGTTGTTAAGACTGTGCATTATGCTTGACATACCATTAACATTAACTGGGCATTTAAATACTTTATCTATTCCTTCATCCCATACTGCAACCGCACCACTTTTACCTGGGTCTATGCCTATTACAACCATTTTTAACGAAAACCTCTTTTTGTTTCTTTAACGATTTGAAAATTTAATTCAAAACTCAAATTTGGGAAATATGTATTTTTCTTTCCCCCACTTGGGCAATTCATTATCTTTCCCTTTTTTCTTTGTCATACATTGCTTTAAGATATGGTTTCATTTCTTCTATTGGACAATTATAGTGAGTCCATCCCCACCACCATCCATTTCCAGATACTGCAAAAAGTTTAGACCTATCCTTTAGATATTTCTTATTGTCTACACCACCAGTGTAAGGCCATCCTCTTTTTTCTATATTACTTCTCCAATCATAATGTTTACTCCGATGTTCTTCTTTAGCCATCAATTATCTCACCATCAAACCTTTCCATTATATATCCGACTATTTTAGTCGTATTTAATTCTTCTTGTACAGGCACTCTATGTTTGCACCCATTGTTTAATATGTCGTATGGTATCAACTTTGGATATTCAAACCAATAACAATAACCATTATTATTTAGCTTGCAACCACGACAACTTGTCTTCTTGCTTTTTACAATCACGCACCATTCTTGGGATTATCTCCTTGTGCCATGTCTGAGTTCATGTAAAACTTGCACCTATTGCCATTGAATCCAACTCTATGTGTTCCAATCTTGCCATATCTGCTCTTAGATACTATTACTTCGCTTTTAAATGGAGAATATCTCTCACTGTCAAAGTTATGTCCATAGAATACGAACATTGCTGACTCTGCTGTTTGTTCTATTACTCCTGATTCTGCATAATCGCTCATTCTTGGTCTTGGGTCTAATCTCTTTTCTATTTCTCTGTTTAATTGTGATACTAATATTGAACTACAGTTTTCCGTCTTACATATCCACTTATATTCCTGCATTATCTTTTCAATTTCAAATCTTCTACCTTCTCTTACTGTACTGACATCAATTAGTTGAATATAATCATCAATCACAACATCTGGTTTATGTTTCGCTATTTCTCTTAATGAATCATCAAGGTTTCTAATGCCATCATACATCAATAAATTCTTATAATCGCCTTTTAATTTGCCAGATATGGATTCAAACTCTAGCTTGTCTTTCTCAGATAGGTCATTTCGTCTTATATTTCCATATTCTAGGGATTTACTTTCCATAACCACCATCTTCTTCAACATCTCTGTGTTGCTCATTTCTCGATTAAATAACATGACTGTAAAACCTTGTGAAATCAGTCCTCTAATCATGTTAATTACTAGTGTTGTCTTGCCATGTCCAGGTCTACCACCTAATACTGTGATTTCTTTCCTTGTCATTCCACCTGCAAACATATCTAAGTGAGCTAAGTTAAATGGTATTAGATTTGTATCTTCTTGCACTACATCTATCATTTCATCTACAAGGTCTTCTATATTCCTTTGTTTAGATGGTTGTATCTCTCTTAGTTCTGTTATAAGCTTGCTATGTTTCTCTAATATACTATCTACTTC
>Ga0208316_1001979_pt1 | contig 11072 bp, 24 predicted proteins | sample MalvireepMed_231_FD_184240 | JGI IMG/M metagenome (GOLD analysis project Ga0208316, IMG submission 184240) | Marine viral communities from the Global Malaspina Expedition - Malaspina viral metaG DeepMed_231 (SPAdes) (version 2) | ecosystem: Environmental > Aquatic > Marine > Oceanic | place... | reverse complement strand
TTTTATGATTATACAAAAAATCCTAATCGAATGTTTAAATTTTTAAAGGGTCAATTGCCTAAAAACTATCATTTGACATTTTCTTTAGGTTCTACCAATAAACACACAGCCAAAAAAGTTTTAAAATTAGGTGGTAACGTTGCAACCGTATTTAGAAGTAAAAAACTACCTCAAAAATTCATGGGCCATAAAGTTTTTAACGCTGATAAATCCGATTTAAGGTTTAAAGATCCAAAAAATATAATTGCGGGGCTTTATGCTAAGGGCCGGGCGCGATATGATAATACGGGATTTGTTCAAGATGTTTAATTATACAGATTTTTTAATTATACAAATAATAATCGGATTTATGTTTTTAATATGGATGGTTTGGAATGACTAACAAGCGAGCAAGCGAGCAAGCAGAAGGAATAATATGAAGTGTAAATGTTGCAATAAAAAAATTAAAAAACAAGAATTTTATTTATCAGATGATGGTAAAATTGTGTGTTTTATTTGTTATGAAAAAACATCTAAAATATCATAAATCAACAAGCGAGCAAGCAGAAGGGATAATATGACAGTTAAACATTGGAACACAGGCGCAAGCGCAGTTAGATTTAGAGAGCAAGCGGGCAAGCGGGCAAGCAAAGAAAATAATATATACGATAAAAAATACACAGTTACTCTAACCGGTCATAACTTGGATAGAATAATTTATGTATTTGAATGTGAAGAGGAAGGTTACAAGTCAAATTTAAAACATCCTGAACTGCAAAACGATGTAGACCAAATTTGCTATAAAGGTCTTCTTCAAGAAACAAAAGACGTTCTTAAAAAAGTTAAAAAGTATAAAAAGATTTTTAAATAATGAAAACAACAAGCTTATGAAAAACAAAAAAATAAAAGTAAAAGATATTAGAAAATTAATTAAAGGTCTATCTGATCAATCAAATTTTGAGATTGATATATCAGATGGAAAAATTGGACATAGAAGTATCTCAACTGATATTAGACGTATGAATGAAATTGAGTTAGATACTTATACAAGACACGGAAAGACGCTTGCTTACATAAATATAATCAATAACTAATATGAAAACAACAGGCCAAGGGTGGATTAATGCTTATTACGAAAATAAATTAGATGATCTCCCACTAGGTTATATTAAAAAAGTTGAAGCTTTGTTTACAGAAATGGGTATAAAAATGTGCGAGCCACAAGAAAGCAATAGACTAGATGGAGGTACAAAATATGAAAAATAAAAAAATAACACTAACCGTTTCTAATATTTCATCTAAACAATGGTCTTCTTTAGTTTTGGAACTAAATCTCATAGGGAAAGCATGGGCTAAGTTTGGGCCAGTAATTAAGTTAAGCACCTTTGGTTTAGATAGAATGGTGAGGGCGGGAACAAGCAATAAACACCGGGAGGAAAATGAAAAAAAAATGGGAAGTGACATTGAGTTATAAAATTCCACATAAGGACACTTATTTAATTCGAAATGAAACTAAAGAGGATGCAATTTATATCGCAGAAAATCAAAATACAAGTCCTAGATATGATTGCACTTTAATAAAAGAAGAGAAATCAGATATTGAAGATGAGGAAACAACAATTAAAGAGTTCAAATGAAAAAAAAATATAAAAATAAAAAAATAGAAAAGAGCACAAGCGAGCAAGCGCACGAGCGAGCAAGCAACGAACAATTACACCAAATTAATACGAATCTATTCTGTAATTATAAACAGGAAATTAACAAGCGAGCAAGCGAGCAAGCGAGCAAGCGAGCAAGCGATAAGGGGGCTCAGTATCCATACCAATTGAATAATCAAGGTATTTCGTAAGCCAACCCCCAAACAATCCGGAGCGCCAAAGCTACTCTAATATTCTAATCTTGTCTATGAAATTTGAGGCATTTTTTTCTTCAATAACTACCACAGTTTTAACTTGAGTTTCATTATACACACCTTTGGCTAATTTCTTCATTACTATACTCGCAGGATCAATACCCTGGTCATTTTGACCCCCAAGTAGAGCAAAAAATACTAAGATTGTTTCCATATTTGACTTGTACGCTAGTGTACGATATAAGTCAATGTGGCTAGGCAAGAATATTAATAAATTATATGGTGTATGTAACTTACCTAGCCACCGTATTATGGGAGTCCCAGCTAAATTAACCGAAAGACAAATTAAATTCGCAGAATTACTTGTATATAATGAAGGACGTAAAAGTCCGGCTGAATGTGCAAGAGAATCGGGGTATCAATCAAGACCAAGACAGGCTGCATCAGAATTAAGAAATCCTAGACTTAGTCCATTAGTAGTTAAATACATCGGAGAATTAAGAACAGAGGTACAGGAAAAATATGGAATTAATTTTGAAAGACATATTACTGAACTTGCAAAGATTAGAGAGGATGCTTTAAAAAAAGGAGCGTGGTCTGCTGCAGTAAATGCAGAAGTAGCACGAGGTAAAGCTGCCGGTCTTTACGTAGACCAAAAGATTATCAAGTATGGTAACCTAGACCAACTCACTGAATCAGAATTAGAAAGTAAAATGAAACAGATCTTAGATGATCATAAAGTTTTAATTGATGGTGTAGCGATAGATGTTACTGACGAAAAGAACAGTCTAAATAAATCACAACCAACATAAGAAATAGTACCAGTCCTTGGTGTGCATTTAACAAATTATTCCAATAGTAATAACATCTTTTGATGTATCCTAACATTCAAATCCTTTAGTTAAATTGATTATGGGAAAACTCTACGAGCTTGATCAACAGCGGCTTTAATTGCTCTTCTATTAATTTGCTTTTGAGTTAGTGTAGATTTATCTAATCCTTGTGGATTAGGTCCTTTAACGGGTGGAATTTCTTTCCACTTAACATGAGGCATATTCTTAACAAGTGTTTTATTAATCATACGTTTATCTTCTCCATCTTTAGTATCACACCTACCGGAAACACATTCCTATCCGAAAATGCTTCTTCTGTTGTATCATAACTGGCAAATGTCCAAATATGTTTCCTATCCTTTTTAAATATATATGCAAAGCTCAACATCTCATTTGGTTTGAACTTTCCAAATTCTTCCGCCGTAGCATGTCCCGAGTCTCCAGTAATGTCAACCCATTTTATTTTATAAAAATAATATTTTTTATTTTTAATAAGAATATGTCTATATTTAGATTTTTTTCTGATCTTTCGGGTCATTTGGGTTTTTAACATATAAGTAGAATTTTGACCCCTTTAATTTTTTTTAAAAAAAATAAATGCTCGCCAAAAACCGCGAATACTGAACGTAACTCACCGTACGATGTGCCACCGTAGAAAAACAAAAAGCTAGTATTAACGCCATTTGTGCCACCCTGTGCCACCATAAAAAGACACCGTGGCACACCTATTATTCAACAATACCAACACTTATTCGTCAAAAACAGCACTGTGCCACCTGTGCCACCCCAAAAAACTTTTACAAAAAAAAAAATCAATGCCCTCAAATCTCCACTTATGTTGGCACGAGTGTGACATTTATGTCACACTGTTGCATAAATGTCACATCTAGTGGGGAATTAGAGTTAAAATATAGAGGGCAATAGTGAAGAATAGCACCATTATAACAATAAATAGGGTGTCAGGATTCCACATTTACTTATCTCTTCTTTTTTTTATTTTTCTTCTTTTTCTTGTCTTTTTTCTTCTTCTTCTTTTTAGCCATTTTTCCTCCTTCCTGATTAGCTGTGGCCGGATCCCCGCTAGGTTCCCCGGCCACTCCCAAGGGATTCTATTTTTTATAAGTAGTTGACATTATAAAGTGTTTACGCTCGCCTTTTACAACTACACGCCACGCGGCGCTACTATTCATTTTACCTATCAATCTACTTTCCTGTAATTCCATTTTCTTAATCTCTGCTAGTGTACCATCCTGCATTTCTATATAAACTTCGCAATCAGAAATAGCGGTGCCCTTTACACCATCCGTAAACTTAGTCAGGAATTGTTGTATATCTCTTATTCTCATTTTCTTGTTTCCTTGCCATTAATAAAGGCTTTGATTTGAAGATTTCCTTTCTTGTTAAAATAACTACACCATCCACTGAATTGAGGGTATTTAAGTAATAAACTCTTAAATAATTTTTTCCAGCTCATGTCGTGCATGACCTCAGCCTCACCTCCTTCTTTGGTGATGGTATACTCGTATCTCATTTTCTTAATTTTTCCCATAATAGTTTAAGGTATATAATAATTTCTTTGTGCATAGCTAGTAGGTAGCCGGCAATGACAATAAAAAGTAGGAGCCATATCATTAACGGCCTTCTCCTTTAAATAATAATTGACCTGTGTGGCCAATATGAAATGATTCAACCATCAGTATAAATTGTTCAATGATGTCTTTAGTACACCAATCAAAACCAACTAAATACCTAATTTGACCTAACATTTTATCCGCAGTATTACAGTTTTCGTAATCTATAGGGCCATAGATGTCTCCCTCTTCTTTAGGTTCTTCGGTGTATTTATCTTTAAATACTTTAAAAGAAACACCCTTTTCTCCCTTATGTACGAAAACATTTTTTTTCATTTTTCCTTTTTCTGCATCTATCATTTCAAAATTTTCAAGTTTATCTTGATAAGATACTCTTCCATCTATTAGATCATTCAGCTTTCTTTTGTAAAAAAAAGATGTTGTCTCTTCAGTTATTTTCTCTTCATTAAATAACTCGTCTGCTTCTGCTCTTTTCATTTGATTTCTCCTTTCAATCTACTCATGCCTTCTGCATCGCTAATTTTAGATACATTAGGATTACAATTACATGCTTTTTGTTTATAAATATTACACCAATTATCATGCTCTATTTTTATATGATTTATACTTCCTTTTGTTCCGTTATAGATAGGTTTTAATAAATCATCTATTTTTTTAATATAATTACTTTTTTCGTAATCCTTTATTTTAGTATCGGTTACGTATAGTTTTGGTTTATCACTCATTTGTTTTCTCCTTTGTTGGTTGTTAAAAAATCTTTCTCCTTTATATCTACCTTAGGTTCGCGCTTCATTTCATAGTATTCATCAACGCGTCTTAAAAAATCGTGTTTAGCTTTTCTAAATTCAAGTCCTTCTATTACAAATTCTTGATACAATCGATCTTTGGTACACATCATAATGACTCCTTTAGGAATAGCCGTTCGGTATATATAGTCATGCGCCATCGCGTACCCTCCCAGTTGTAAAAAATAATCACTAATCCATTCTCTTTTCTTAGGCTTGTTACTTTGTTTAAAGTCTACAATTGCTTCTTGACCTTTATGAATACAGACTAAATCAGTTGAGCCGGCGTATAGACCGGGATAATATAATGTAACTTCTGTTCCATAATATTCAGGAATATTACATAAGCCCTGTTCAATCACCCTCTTGGCCATATGATGGGCTTCGAGTCCATTTTCCGTTAGATCTAAATAACCCTGTTCGATAATATATCTCTCGAGAATCTTATGCATTGCTGTGCCTCTAGTGGCAGCTGTATCCACGATCCGCGTTGCCTCCTTGTCTCCCACCCGTTCGCGCCAGTATTTCAGTCCTTCGCGCTTCTCCGCTGACTGAGTCCTATCGAGAATCGTCGTCACTGAAGGCAGCTTCCATTGACCGTTATTAATATTATAGTGCCGCTGACCGTCTATAACTTCGCGTTTCGTCGTCGGATATCTATACTTGGTGTTTTTTTTCATTTTAATTTTTCAACCATATCAAATGTAGATGATAAACAGGTGGGACAAAAAGCAACTGGAATAATACCAAATTCACCCTTAGTTCCTCCTTCGGCATCTAGATCAAAATCAGTTCCGCACACTGAGCAGATTTCTAATTTCTCTTTTTCCTTTTTCATTTTAATAAGTCAGCCCCATCCATTAATTTTATATTATGTTTATTAGCTAGTGCCATCGCACCGCTAGAAAATTTACCGGAAATCATAACCATTAATTGTGTTTCATATTCTTTGTCTTCTGCTTCTTTAGACCCCAATAGTTTTAGAATAACATCAGGACCTATATTTTTTTTCTGATGTTTACATTGTACAAAAAGTCTAATTATTTTTTCCTCTTGGCCCCTCACAACGTTTCGATAAGCCTCAATATCAATACCACCATCTTTTATTCTAACCTTGGTAGCATCCCATCCCATTTGAGATATTTTATCACGACAGTGTTCTTCAAAGCCGGCCCAGGACATACGGACAATTTCTTCTGATTTAGATACAATATCTTCAGAAAAATAGATAGTATTGGTCATACTACGACTACGATAAATAACTTCATCATTAGACATATTTTTTTGTCCCCATACCGCACCTCTGACGTAGGTATGTCCCAATGGAACTTCAATGTTTTGTTTACGGGCTAAAACAATTTGTAAAGGACTCGGTTTATAACTCTCAGGTAATTTTCTAATATGATGATTCCTGAAACCTCCCGAAGGTTGTTTTCTAATTAATTTTAATTCATCATCAATAGGTTTTCTTTTTTCTATGTAATTATATTTTATTCTTGGAAGATAAATTATTCTTTTTCTATTTGTTTTCATACCGGTAGGAACTCGGTATCTAACAGGACCCAACACGACATCTCTATTCTTAGTAACCTTAAAATCTCTTATAACACTTGAGAGAAAAATATAAAGTTCTCGGGATTTATTTATTAAAAAAGATTTAAATTTTTCCTCTGTAAAATTTTTTATTTTAAAAGTTTGTGGTTTAAATAAATAACCTACGAATTCTTTGTAGTTTTTATCCAATATCTCTAGGATGAAACGTTCTTTTTCATCGTATAAAAATATAAACATGATGCTTTCTGTTTCTATTATTCTTAATCCTTTTAAAACATCACTTTGTGCCGCTTTCATTTGATATTTTTGTTTACCGGTCATTTCAATAAAATTATGATAGGTAAATGACCCATAGGCATTGTCTAAAGCTTCGGATAATACAGTATCAATTTTATCTTTTATTTCTTTTGATACAGGAGGTGGCATTATAACTCCACCACTATCAAACTCTTTTACATGAAATCTTTCATCTTCGTGTAATGAGTTTAAACATTTATCATCTTCAAAAACCAAAGGACATTGATGACCTTCTAAATATTTAGAATTAATTAATAATATATCGGGAAAATTTTCCCAATATAAAAAAGCATCAGTTCCTGTCATTTCTTCAGGCACCAATGAAGTTCCGCAAGGAAGCTGATTCCCGTTGTTAACTTTAAAACCTAAAAATATTACCTTACCCAAACTTTTAAAAAAATGAAAAAAGTAGGCAAAACAATCTTCTTCTCCTGAGTTAACAAAATCATATCCTCTGTTTTTATAGGAATCAAATTTAAAAAAATCAAAGAATAAATATTCTAAATCTTCCAGATTTCTTTTAGAAAAGTCTTTTAAAAGATTAAATAAAGCAATACCCTGATCCCCAGTATAGTCAGTTTTTTTATGGGTTATACAATAGTCCACCGCTCTAAAAAATAACCTTGCATTTTCTTTATTAATTAAATCGAGTACATCTTTTCCATTTTGTTTTTTGTGCCCACCAAAAAAATGTTCGGCTATTTCTTTACAACGTTGGGTAGGGTTTTTTTGCCATTCTTTAATTTTTTTTCTAGTACTCTCTACTATAGGTCTACCTTTAATGTTGTCTAGTTCTAAAATTTCCTCCATAGAAAAAGCTAAAAGTTTTTTATATATTTCAAAAAATAGATTGGTGCAGCCTATTTTTAATGTTTTTTCAGTGTTAAGGTGTTCGTTACCCCCTCTGATTACAAAGGATATGTCATGTAATTTTTGTAAATAAAAATCTCTTTCCATTCCAAAAATACAGTCTTCGCTGTTGGTTATAGTAGGCTTAATTAAAACTTTTTTTACATCAGCATAATGGTCTAATTCATTTAATGAAAATTTTAATAATTTATTAAAACCTTCTATTTGGATATATAAAAAATCTTTATATTCATTGCTTTGCCAGCCTTTAAAAAAAGATTCTCCGAAAAAACATTGAGGTCCCATTTTCATTGTTCCGAATGCATCATAACTTTTGCTGCTGGTCAAAGATCTAAAGAGTATATTAAAAAAACCATCGTATAAGGGAGACTTGCTATCTTTCTTTTGATGAAATAGTTCGTGTTGTAAATGAATTTCTACATAATTAACTTTTTTATGAGCGGGAAGTTTTATTAAAACACCATCTTTGTAAAATTGGACAAATTCGGTTTTAAATTTTGAACCATTAACAGAACGTTTAAATTTAATTTTATCATAATCAATATTCTCTAATGTAGTTTTTGGAAAAAAAAGTCTCTTGCCCTTATGGTCCATTGGTTTTCGACCTTCTTTATTTTCTAAATCATGAAACATAAGACACGCCATATCACCAGCACGTGCTTTTCTTTTTTCTTGTTGTCTGTAATGTTCTGCATTTTTAATTGAATCATGTTCGGTAGTTAGCATATTTCTCCTTTCTTTTTATTATTCATATTCATGGTTATTGGGATCATCTTTTATTACATCAGGTACATTTATAGCCTCAGCCTCTTCCCATCGATCCGCGTCCCTATATTTCTCCAGTTCCCGGTACGTTTTAAGCGGAAACTGTTTCGCTAGTTCATGTATTGTTTTTTTCTTTTTCATTTTTCCATCCTCCAAATAGTCGATCAAAGATAAAAATAAAGGGAAACAGAATACACCACATGATAACGAGGTAGATATTCCCGATTCCATTCATTATATTTTTAATCTTTTGTTTTAGTTTTTTCATTTTTTATTTTAAATCCTTCTCCAAATCTTCCTTTATAACCATAGCTTCCATGGTGTGTCAGCGACGATTCAATATTACCATAAAGTTTAAAGTCCACGCTCCGCGCTAAGTTGCAGAAGGCTATGTCATCCCCGGTCCACATTCCGTCCTTGAAGGTACAGTCCCAAAAGCTATAGATCTTTAAGTCTTTAGGGAAAAGATCCTTATGCTGATGCGTCAGAATTTCCAAGTCCGGTCTTTCTTTCATCAGTTTTTCAAAGACGCGTCGGTGAATTATCATCATACCGGCAGGGCCTTGTAGAATTTCAATGAGTCCTCCAGGCAGAATGGTGACGTTTTGGGTATCAGCTACCGTTGTAGTATATTTTGTAATTGAAGGGTCGTTCGTTTTAATCCGGTAAGGGGTACAGACAATATCTTTCTGTGCAACCAGCATCCGTAAAGGACATTCCGGTTCAAACTCCACATCGGAATCAATGAACAACAGATAGTCGTACTTACTTTCCATAAAACGCGCCGTGAGAATATTTCTAGCGTAAGCAATGTAAGGGGATTTCATCGTGTTGACTTCCATTTTAATTTTTGCTGTGGTTAATTGTGCTACTAGTTTTACCATCGAGATCATGGTATTGATCTTGACCATGTCGTAACATGGCATCGCGATATAGAGGCTTGGCTTTTTAATTGTTTTAGTTTCTTTTTCGTTCTTCATTTGTTTGTATCATATTAATCTTGCTTCAACCATTTTTTTTGGTATTGTTGCCAACACTAAACCACCAACTCCAATAAAACCTTTAAACCTTCCTTTGTCTATTACAGGAAACCTATTTCTGTGTTTGTTAGCTTTTACTAACTCATAGCCAGATCTTAATTTTGATCTTGTGTCATCTATAGAAATTGATTCAGCTCTTATCCATCTATGAATATATCCACTTGGCGCAGTCGGTGCATTTAAAGATTTTCTTTTCTTCTTCTTTTTAAAAATAGAAATTGTATAATTAAATAAATTTATTTTCATTATTTTTCCGTTCTTCATAAATTTTATTTATATCTTCTTCAGCATCGTATTTTTTTGTCCTTTTCCTATAATCTTCTACTACTTGTAAAAACAGATGATCCCAATGTTTTTTTAAATGTTTTTGATATTTAACTTTTTTTAAAGCTTCATGTATTATGTGGATTTGAGAAATATTGAGTTTTACATCATAAACCCCAACTTGATTCCAATATCCTCTCTTCCATCGCTTGCCATTATAAGTGGCTGCTTCTTGTATCTTTTTATTTATTAATTTATTAATTTCATCTAGATTTTTCATTTTTCTCCTCATAAATTTTATAAAAGGTATACTCTAAGGTGAGTTCTTCTCCTTCCTTAATGTCTTCCAAGGTGATTAGTCTCCATATTTTGTAATTCCTTTTTAACTCAACATCCTCGGAGTTTGTAATACGAAACATACTTTTAGTACAGTTAGGAGTATTTGAATGATTAACAAATCCTCCAAGTGGTGTTCTGAATAATTCTTTTCCAATTTTTAAATGACAGACTCCAAAGTCATGACCCATTTTAATTTTTTCTTTGGCGAAGAGTCCAATGTCGTGAATGTTGGAAAAGCCGAGTCTAAGTTCTTTAGGGAGAGGTTTATACATTGTCATGCTCTTGATTCCTCTTTATAATAACGTCTTACTTTTATCGCATACTTATTCTTGTGATAATATTCTCTTCCCCATTTAAGAAAGTGCTCGCGATTCTTTAACCGGTATTGCCTCTTCCGTTCCTTATGTTTCTGGGTAAACGCATGATTGTACTCTGCAATCTTTTCCTTATTCTTCAACGTGTATTCTTTCCTTTGCTCCTTGTGCTGATGATAATAGTTCCTGGCGTATTCTCTCCAGCGTTCCGGATTCTTATAGTAATGGGCCCTGTGATAGACTTTTAATTCTTCTTTATTTTTCATACTGTCATTACCATATAAATTGAAAGTAAAGTCACCAATGCTAAAAAACTAAAAATTAAGATAAAAATTTTATTCATGTAATTCTTCACTTCTTTCTCTTTCTCTACTAATAGGCAAGTTAGCAGCCCATTCATTCATACGCTCATTATAAATATCCGTGACGGCTTCACATCCATCAGGAGTAATTGATCTTTTGTTATTATTAAATTTAACGGTACAGAAGATAAGATTGATAGGAGTATATCCACGTCCCGGCCAGATTTGATCCCTAGAAACATTAGTGGGAACTCTTTTCGCTCCGCGCTTCCCTTTTGATAAACCT
>Ga0208316_1001976_pt1 | contig 11080 bp, 17 predicted proteins | sample MalvireepMed_231_FD_184240 | JGI IMG/M metagenome (GOLD analysis project Ga0208316, IMG submission 184240) | Marine viral communities from the Global Malaspina Expedition - Malaspina viral metaG DeepMed_231 (SPAdes) (version 2) | ecosystem: Environmental > Aquatic > Marine > Oceanic | place... | reverse complement strand
CAGTAAGATGCGCCGCAAAAAATAGAGTAGAGCTTTCCACATAGAGTATGCTACCATGGTGTGTGGCTCATATTTTGAGCTACCTAGATGTTTCACGTGGAACATCTATTACCAAGGAGCAAACTAATGACAATATATAGATGGATCCCAATGCCCCCTGTCAAAGAGGGATATGAAATTGTGCGTGTCAACGAGGTGAAAGACCTTATTACAGATGAGGTGCAGATCGCTGACAAAGACCTTCTCATGACAGATGCTATGGTGCATATGGGTGGGATGATCCTTATAAAAGAAAAAGAGACAGAATTTGGACGTGGGCCAGAGAAGGCTGAAGAATGAAAAAAACTCTGCATCAAAAACTTTCGGAAAGTAGGCGGCCAATTAATAAGCAAGCGGCTCTTGCGTTGCATAAGCCTAAACCAGAGTTTGAATCGGAGCTAGATAAGTTCTCTGGACGCATTGAAAGCGATACTTTTATTCAGCCGTATGGTTTTGAGCATCTGGTTAATTTGTATCACCCAAATGAAAGAAACACTAGGAAATTAAAAGATTACAGTGGCTCCAAGTATGGTCAGGTTAGAGTGTTAGGCGTTTACTTGCCTGACTATGATGATTCAATTCCTTGGTCTAGGCGATGGGAATCTTATAACCCCCAACCTAAAAGATGTCCAACTTGCGGTGGGCGTAATTTTAAAGACACACAGAAAGCAACAAAACGAATACCCCAAACTAGGTGGGTGTGTCGCTGCCACTGCGGAAATTTTATCGTTGTAAATAACGATGAGATTAAGCGGGAAAGTCTTAAATTAAGTTGTTCAGAGTGTAAAAAAACGAAACTTTTACAGGAAGAGGCGGCTGAAGAATGAAAAAATTATTCACCCACGAAGGCAAAGACGCCATCACAGCATCAGCCCTAGTCAAACTAACCGTACCACCTGGGAACACAGCAAACGTCGGACCACGCATATACCGCGTCATCCTCGACGGCAAAGACGCCGAAGAAATAAACCAGAAAATTGCCGATTACGTCGAAACACTCAAACCCCATTACCTCAACCTCCACAAGGTGGAACCCTCCATCGAATGGGAAATCCTCTGCGACGGGGAATGTATCGGGATCGGTTGCATAAAACCCTCTATATAGCTGTGGCTGGAGAAATATTTTTTTTTATTTTTGAAAAAAATGGCCGTAACCGGCGTAACGGCGTAACCAATGGTCTAGGGACCACGAACCAAGGGGCTTTTGGCGGTTACGGCAAGGTTACACGGTTATGTTTTAGTAACAAGACAAGCTTAATATCGATATTCCGTTTATGCGTTTTGAAATCGTTTTTTATTTTTTTTATTTTTGCTGGCTACAGCTATATAGGGATATTTTGACAAAGCCCTTCTGCCCACATAAACTCCGGCAATGGATAACAGCAAAGCCTTGTGCGCTCGACCAAAGAAGATCAGTAGGCGTGTTCCCCTTGAGCATAAAAAACTAACTCGAAAGCAGGAGCTTTTTGTAAAAGAGCTTGTGTCGAAGGATGGTCAGATTACTAAACGGGATGCGGCTATCAACGCCGGATACCCAGCCGGTTCAGCCCATAGCCGAGCCAGTGAACTGACTAACCCTGTTAGGTCACCCCATGTGGTGAAAGCTATTCGACTGTATAGGGCGGAATTGGATGCCCGGTTTGCGGTGGATTATAAGCGTCATATCCGTAAGCTTGCAGAGCTTGGCGAGAAAGCAGAAGAAGCAGGGAACTGGCAAGCGGCGATAGCTGCTGAGAAATTCAGGGGTCAGGCAGAAGGCAATATTTATATCAGTAAGTCTGAAGTGCGCCACGGCAGCATAGATTCCATGAGCCGTGATGAAGTGTTGAAAGCATTGCAGGAGTTGAAAGAAGCTTATGGTGCAAACCATTCCGTGGGAGTTAAGCCAGAAGAAGCAGAGGAAGAAGCCTCAGAGCGAGAGCAAAGTCTGGACTCAGTTCAAGACGGCAGCCAAGAAGCTGCAACCGAACTGGAAACTCACGCGGCTTGAGACATGGAGCTTGCCAGGTGTTCCCGATGTCCTGATCCTAGACCAGAAAGCCACCTTCCAGCTAGTTGAACTAAAGTACACCCGTACAAATGCTGTTCGTGTTAGCCCCCACCAAGTTAGTTTCCTGTCGGCTCATTCCGAGGGCTTAGTTTGGCTGCTGGTTAAAAGAGATCCGATCAGTGCGCCAGCCCAGTATTATTTGTACCGTGGTGACGCCGTTATGGACGTCGCAATGGAGGGTTTAACGGTTGAACCTTATTTCCTCGGAGACTCAATAGATTCGGTTATTGAGTTGATTGGGACACACTAATTAAGTATACTTTGTGTGGTAATCAGAAGAGGGAAGCTTATGTTTTTTTTACTCAATTGGTTGGAAAATCTTTATAAACCTGAATCCCCAGCGGATTTGAAAAAGCGACTGAAAAGTCGTATCAAAAAGAATGACAGCAAAAGCAAGAAGGCAATCGAAAGAGATGTACAACAATAAAAATCAAGGGGCTTTTTGCCCCTTTTTTTGCTTGATTCTCCACATGAATATCGTATAATGAAATGGTGTTAAATAGGAGCTGGAATATGACTGATTGGACAAAATCGTGTGATGACCCAGAGTGCGAGTGCCGTAGCCATGTGTTGTGGCCCGACAATCTCCCGTGTCCTTATATTAAGGAAGACGCTCAAGGATGGGGTGATAGCACCGTCGCAACTAAGTATGTATATACCCGAATAGGCGATGCTCTTAATAGTAAGGACTTGGACGAGATGTCTCAGGAGCTGTCTAATTTGTACTCGGAGCTAGCACACAACTATAAGGTAGATACAGGAAAGTTAATTGGAGCAGACGATGCCGAAGAGTTTGATTACTCTGAAGCCATAAATTCTGATAAATAGGAGCTACTTATGCAAACCGCAATTAATTTAGACGCGATAGAAATAGCAGTGAAAGCTAATAATCTGGTGAGTTTCAATCCTGGGGTTATCGGGGTACTTGATCTCACCAGAACCATGCTGGATAAATCCATAATTGATGCAAATGAAAGTATCCGTCGATTGGCGCAACTCTTTCATGTTGATTACGACGAATTAAAAGCAGGTGAAAGACGTAAGATACCTGCTCTGTTTTCGACGGGAACTGAAAGTACAGTTACTTTCTACCGGACAGCCCGTGGAGATCGACGCATCTCCATTCAAAAAATCAATAAAGAAGCCAGCGCGGGAAACACCCTGAATTTGACGTATGCCCATTCAGCAGATGGCAGTCTTATTCTTGTAGTAAAAGTGGGGGAGCTAGAAGATGAGTGAAAAGAAGAAATACAGAGTATTCGGCAAGGTGGCGGAGATATTGGAAGCTACTATTGAAGCTGAAAGTGAAGAGGAAGCTTGGCAGTTGGCAGAAGAAATGGACGGTGGCGAGTTTGATCTGCCAGATGAACGTGATGCAGATTGGCATATTTATGATGTACGTGAGATTACCTAGCACTTTGTGGCAATGATCAACCCCGCTCTGGCGGGGTTTTTTGTGTCTGGTAGAAACAGAACTTTTATAAATTTCTATGAAATCCGCATAAAGTATGCGACAATACGGGTGGGGCAATTCGGCCCTATTTAGGAGCTAGTTATGCATGAAATAGAAAATGAAGATAGAAGCTTGACGCGCTTTATCCAGACAATTCAGGAGCAGGAATCCAGAAAGCAGGATTATCTGGCGAACACAACGCAGTTGCAATTCCGCACTATTTCCGAGAATGATCCGGAGCCTACTAGCCAGTTAGTCATGGAAGCCAGCGGTGGTTTGCCCACTACTATACTGGATTGCAATAAAGTAGCGCGGGATCAGATTGCATCGAAGGCCGGTATTGACGTTCGGACTTTTGAGCGTTTCCGCACTCACTACCCCCAGCAGTTTGACCCGCTTATCAACGAAGTATTCCAGCGTGAACCAGCCCAGCGAATGATCCGTACTTATATGGATAGCGATCATAGTGGGACAGCTCGCGCGGTGGTATCAGATAAATTCAAAACTTTTGATAACACCCACTTGGTTAATGCCGCGCTTCCGCAGTTACTGGATTCTGATGCGCAGTGGAAAATCGTTAATGCCGATGTAACAGATATGCGAATGTATATGCGGTTGAGGTCAGAAGTAATCACCGGAGAGGGAGCGGGGGTTGGTGATATCATGGCACTTGGACTCGGACTGTCTAATAGTGAAGTAGGCCACGGCAGCGTGTCTGTATTTCAAATGTGGTTTACGCTTCGCTGCCTGAATGGAATGCAAACGGGGAACAACCATCGAAGCACCCATATTACCAGTGCTAGGGCAGAGACTGACACTTGGGGTTTGTTAACTGACGAAGCAAAGGACGCCGACAACCACGCGCTTGAATTGAAAGTGCGTGATCTGGTAGCAGGGTTTTCCAGTCGAGATGCTTTCGACGAAGTGCTTGAGAAAATGCGCCTAGCGGGTGAAGATAAAATCGAAGGATCACCCAACCAAGCCGTCGAAGCACTGGGCAAAGTGTTGCAACTCACCAAGAAAGATACCGGTAATGTATTAGACGGTTTGCTAGCCACTATTGGTCAAGCTGGTTATGCTGGCAAACCCATTAGCCGCGCCACCATGGTCAACGCAGTTACAGCGGTGGCGAATACTGTGCAGCCCGATGATGTAGACGACTGGCAAAAGTTAGGCGGTAGAGTTTTGGAGTTACCAAAGTCAGATTGGCAGCGGGTAGCATTAGCTGCTTAATTGATTGATTGAGCATTTAACCCCGCTCCGGCGGGGTTTTTTGTGTCTGGCATTTGCCCATATATGCGCTTATAATGTGGTTATCTATTCAATAGATAGGAGCTAGCACGATGGAATTAAAAGTCTCAACTATGACCGGTAAAATGCAGCATATACCGGCTATAAATACGAACACCTTAACAAATCCGTTTTGCATTAAAATGCACGACAGCAATAATCCAGGTTGTATCTGTGTCCACTGCTATTCACATGAGCAGCTCAGCGGATACCGTAAAAACTGCGCTCCGGTTTGGGAACGTAACAGTGCGTTACTTTCTGGGTCTGTCATATCAGATGAGCAGATACCCGTTATTAATTCGCACTCGTTCCGGTTTCATGGTCACGGCGAGTTACTTAACTCTACTCATTATTTCAATTTTTGCCGTATTGCCAGAAAGAATCCGAAATGCACTTTTGCGCTCTGGACTAAGAAACGAGAAATTATTAAACGCGCTCTTTACAGTTTGAACCCAGCAGCGCAACGGCCTAAAAATCTAATCTTGGTCTATTCAAACCCGACAATTGATAAGGTGATGAAACGGCCTCCCGTTGGATTTGATAAGGTGTTTAACAATACCAGCAGCTTAACAGAAGCAGATAATTGTTCTGGCCGTAAGTGTATCAATTGCCTTCAATGTTACCGTCTCGACTCCGGCGTTGATGTCATAATCGAAAAAGTTAAAAAATAGTTAAATCAACGGGGGGTGGTCCTTGGCTCTTGAGCCATTTATATTGAGCCATCCCCCCAGAACCCTGAACCATCGAACCCCGCACTTGTGCGGGGTTTTTTGTGCCTTGGTTCTTGTGCTGTGGATCGTGAACCTTGCGCCCCCACCAGTGTAACGGCACCTCTGGTGGGTGGGGGCGGGTTATGATATGCGCTTGCAATGTGTTAAAATCGGGGTTCTATTAATAGATAGATAGGAGCTAGAACGATGGGACTAGATATGTATTTATCCGGTAGTAAGTATATTCCAAGCTATAACCCAATGCCAGAAGAAGCTGTTTTGGTGGAAGCCGTCCGCGAAGGTTTGAATTTGCCTGAATGTGAAACGCCTCTCGCCTCTGTGGAAACTACCATTATCCAATGGCGAAAGGCGAACCATATTCACAAATGGTTCGTGGATAAATGCCAAGCTGGCGAGGACAATTGCGAGCGGCATGAAGTCAAGTTAGCGGATCTCGAAAAGTTACACGGGGTGCTTGCGCAATTGCTTGATCATGACGAGAGCAAAGCCGCTTTGCTGTTGCCTCCTTGTGCGGGTTTCTTCTTTGGTGGTACTGAGTTAGACGAATGGTACTGGAACGAAGTAGATCGCACCCATGCTGTACTGGGTGAGTGGATTGATTTTATAAAGAAAGATCTACTACGCGAAAATTCGTGGGGGTGGGACTTGTATTACCGCTCTTCGTGGTGATCTAATCCCGCCACATTAAACCCCGCTTCGGCGGGGTTTTTTTTGGCCCTTGGTGCCTGGCCCATTGATAAGTGTTAGGGTTAATCCCATGCTAGGTGTTATGAAAAGTTGGCATGAAAATAGCGTGGTTTTCTGGCACACCCCATGCCATGTCATAATTGACAAAAGACATTTTGCATGGGGTGTGGGGCGTGGGTAGTGTATGCGATAGGAGTGTGGTAATATTGGGGTTCTATTAATAGATAGACAGGAGCTAGAACGATGAAAGAAGAAAAAACCAAACTAGAACAGGTGCTGTTTCGTTTGCAGTTTATGTCCTTGTGCAATGCAGCGGGTAGGTTGGACGACATGAATAAAAGCTATCTCATTGCTTGGGAGTTGGTAGAGGAACTGGTTGAAGAAGAAAAGGAGCGAGCATAATGGCGTATTACATATCAGCGACATCGGCACATTGCAATGTGTCCCGGGTTGTCAAACGCTTGAGCCAGTTTAAAGGTGGGTCTTTTAGGCCGGACGGTGAGAAGTACCACGTCCGTACACGCAAGGAAATTGGCAGGGGTGAAATCATTCCTGTCTATGTTATGGAAGACGGCAAGCTCAAGAAAACCAAGACCAGTTCAATCTTTAATATGACGGGTGATGGATGGTGACTAAGTGCCACGCCGCACTCTTTGGCCCCATCATTGATGGGGCTTTTTTTTGCCGTGGTTTGGTGTCAGCAGCGACTTGCCTTCGTGTTGGTATGCGCCTATAATGTGTACTCAATCAATTGATTAGGAGCTAGCACGATGACAGAAGAAACACATACAGAACCAACTACATTCGAAGTGGCAGTATATGCTTCGGTTTGGAAGAGTGATCTGGAATTATATCTCGCAGGAACAAGAGATAATCTTTCAGACCATCATGTTGATTTACATATTGGCACGGCGCCAACAGACTACAGCCAGTTTAATGCATACATGCCAGTCGGCAAGGTTACTGTGAAGATACCTAGCAAATCCGAGCGTATCCAATGCGAGTTACTGGCTATTGATGCCGCAATCGAAGACGAGAAAGAGCGCAGTATGCAAAGATTGGAAGACATGGCCGAGCGCAAGAAGGAGTTACTGGCACTTGAATACTTGCCAGAGGACACATAAGGTACACGGTCGCACTCTTTACCCCACTTCGGTGGGGTTTTTTTTGCGTACAGTTTCTTCCCCCATGACCTGTGTTAGGGGCCGCGTGTCACACTTTACACAGTAAAGTGCGACATGACCCCTCCCCCCGCTATCGCGAAGCCCCCGCGCTTACATAGCGCGATAGCGGGGGGAGGGGGGTGAGTAGGGACTCCGGAATAGAGGCTAAGTGAGAAGGAGGAGAAGAGGGTTAGCAGGAGGAAGGAGTGAAGAGCAGGGGATTTCCCTCGGAGAAGAGTTCAGGGCATGTTTGTCTCAAACAATACGATAAAAATTTTTTTAGAAAAAAATTAGCAACATCGTATATAATTGCATATATGAGTGAAAACACAGAAGGAAAACCTATGGACGAAGACATCTTGGTAGCTGATGGATTTGAAGAGGCTCTTATAGGCGTGGGCCGTCGTTGTGGGTGCCCGGACATTGCAGTATACGACACGGACAAATGTATTGACCTCTTGGTGGAACAAGGCATGGACCATGAGGAAGCAATAGAGTATTTTGAATTCAACGTGGTTGGCGCTTGGATGGGGGACAAAACCCCTTTGTTCATGGGACCCCCGGATGGATGACGCTGAAGAGAAGATACTAAAGCTTGAGCTGCGGTTAGCGCAGCTTGACCGGGTTGACGAGTGTCAGGGGAATTTCCTTAGTTTTGTCCGTACCATGTGGCCGGAGTTCATTACCGGTAAACACCACGAGATCATTGCGGACAAGCTTGAGCGGGTGGCCTCGGGCGAACTGAAGCGCCTGATTGTCAACATGCCGCCGCGTCATACCAAGAGTGAGTTTGCTTCTTACCTGTTCCCTGCATGGATGATTGGGAAGAATCCTGCGATGAAGATTATCCAGGCCACACACACCACGGAACTTGCTGTAGGTTTCGGTCGTAAGGTTAAGAACCTTCTTGAGCGGGAAGATTATCAGGATATATTTCCGGATTCCCGGTTGTCGGTGGACTCGAAGGCTTCTGGGCGGTGGGACACGGCCCGTGGGGGGATGTACTACGCCGTGGGCGTTGGTTCCAACTTGGCTGGTCGTGGTGGTGATTTAATTGTCATAGACGATCCGCATTCTGAGCAGACGGCGATGTCGGCAAATGGATTTGATGACGCATGGGACTGGTACACTGGTGGTCCTCGTCAGCGGTTGCAGCCCGGTGGAACTATAGTTTTGGTAATGACGCGCTGGTCGGACAAGGATCTGACCGGGCAGTTGATTCGTGCGCAGGGAAGGGAGCGAGACGCTGATCAGTGGGAGGTGGTTGAGTTACCGGCTTTGATGCCTTCCGGAAAAGCGTGTTGGCCTCAATACTGGCCGACCAAGGACCTTGAGGCGGTAAAGGCGTCTATTCCTGTAGCCAAGTGGAATGCGCAGTACCAGCAGAACCCGACCGGTGACGAGACGGCCATCTTGAAGCGCGAGTGGTGGAAGCTGTGGGAGAAGGACAAGGTGCCTGATCTGGAGTATGTAATCCAGAGTTATGACACGGCTTTCAGTAAGAAGGAGACGGCGGACTTCAGTGCCATAACCACGTGGGGTGTTTTCTATCCCGACGAGGGAGGGACGCCCAATCTGATCTTGCTGGATTCGCAGAAGGGTCGTTGGGATTTTCCGGCGTTGAAGCAGGTGGCGTTTGACCTGTACAAGTTCTGGGACCCCGAGACGGTCATCATCGAGGCGAAGGCGACGGGAATGCCCCTGACCCACGAACTACGGAGCATGGGAATACCTGTTGTCAACTTTACCCCAAGTCGGGGAAATGATAAATTGTCGAGGGTCCACAGTGTAGCGCCTTTGTTTGAGAGCGGGATGATTTGGGCACCGGAGCAGAAGTGGGCGGAAGAGCTGATTGAGGAGTGTGCAGCGTTTCCTTATGGTGAATTTGATGACCTGGTGGACAGTACCACACAGGCGTTGATGCGTTATCGTCAGGGGAATTTTGTGCAGTTGCCAAGTGACGACTGGGACACACCGGAGCCTAGTCGCATTCAATATTACGGATAGCGTACATGCCCGAATCTGATCCTAATAAGCACCCCAGCCGACGTCTTCGTGCTTTAAAGCCTTCTGGTTATGAACCAGAGAGCTACGAAGAGTTTTATGGCGCGGACGAACAGGCCGAACTTTTCGACATTATGCAGGGTGTGCGTCCCGAAGACAGGTTTTCAGGCAAATACGGGATACTCCCCTATCTTGGTTATTACGGCAGCGGGGACCCGGAAGACCCTGCGTATGGTGTTTCCAGCATCAACAAATACGACATTAAAAACCCCGAAGATCTTTCCCAAAGTATTTTATCCGGTTCCGCTTATTTTGATACTAAAAGGAGATTTCCACGGTTCGAGCGGGGTGATCCAGACGATCCAACGGTTGGCGGAATGCTGGGATGGTATACGGGTAGTAGCATTTTCCCACCGAATGTGCCGAGTACACATGATGCCGTGAAAGAGAACATTCGATGGGTTGAAGGTACGGGTTTGCCTGATCCGGGGGAATCCGGCATTAGTGCTTACTACCCGCTTCAGGACTTTGCCCCTTTGGTAGCGGGAGAAATAACTCCTTGGGAACTCGACCAAGAACTTAAAGCGTGGGATAGGGAGGTTGATTTAGGAGACGGTGCCCCCGAAAACGTATACAAACCAAGGTTTGATCCCCTTAGCGAAGACTATTACCCTTTTGTTAGTGCGGAAGACATGAGAACCGGGAAAGTGGATTTAGAACAGCCGGTGTGGGACAGAGATGTCGGATTTCCAAGCACCGTGGTTCACGAGCTTACACACAGGGGTTTTGATACCCGAGCCGTCAGGGACTTTTTTGACGAGATGGAGGATGTAGGATCGTTTCCTGAAGCTAGTGGAAAGACTAGAGAATGGAACAGGTTACATGGTGGCATAAATCCTCGGCTAGAACACGACATAATGCGATCTAGGACGTGGCCCCCGCAGCGGGATACTGTGATTGATCCAAGTGGAAACTATATTGACCCCGACGCACCCTTTCTCGGATGGACTACTAAAACTAATCCCATAGAAACCTTCCAAGACCAATTCCTAGAGTGGTTAACCCCGGAGAAACAGGCCAAATACGGTATTGATTTGCCTGATGCGGAAAACCTGGGGTTTCTGGGGCTGCAAGGCGGTGGCCCCGTCTACATGGCAAATGGTGGAGAATCTCCTGCATGGGCTACACCGGGGATTAATCCGAGTCCGGGTTTGATGGATGTTTTAAATACGCGAGGGGTACAAGCGGCCGAGCTTGCCCAATCTCAAGCTAATGCAGAAAATGCTCTAAAATATCAGTGGTACGGGGGATGGCTTCCGCAAGTAGGGGCTAACACCTCGGTGGGTGAGTTGTGGGAAACGCTGGCCCCTGAACCGGGAACCATGGGTTCTCCCTATTCCCTCTGGATTATGGAAAACATAATCATGGAAGCTTTGGAAGGGATGCAAAGCACTGCGGATTGGGATGCGGACCAGATATCCGCTTTTCAGGACCGCATTTACGACAACCTTCTGGCAGCAGCGGAAAACGAGCCGGATAACGAGCAGTTACAGGGTATAGCCACCAATATCAACACGCTGCGGGGCGACACCGAGACTACGACAGAGCTGACCGACGATGAAAAGTGGGAAGCGTGGGATGAGTATCTAGCCGCGTATGAGCC
>Ga0208316_1001975_pt1 | contig 11093 bp, 9 predicted proteins | sample MalvireepMed_231_FD_184240 | JGI IMG/M metagenome (GOLD analysis project Ga0208316, IMG submission 184240) | Marine viral communities from the Global Malaspina Expedition - Malaspina viral metaG DeepMed_231 (SPAdes) (version 2) | ecosystem: Environmental > Aquatic > Marine > Oceanic | place... | reverse complement strand
TCTGATATCGCCTGAGAAGGTGGTGCCGGTTGCAGGACTCGAACCCGCGACCTTCGGTTTACAAAACCGCTGCTCTACCAGCTGAGCTAAACCGGCGAACCTTGGAATATCAAAGAGATCATCGTGCGGCCTCATCCTGTTCCGCTCCCTTGGGGAGCACGCATGGGACACTGGACGTAGCCGCAAGACGTTTGTTGCGGCGACCGATGCCACGTCGTCGCACCGGCGCCAAGGGCGAATACCCCGCCGCGGCGTTGCGACACTGGCGGTTGCGCGCGCCGGCTCGGCCTCACGGCGGCCCTAGGAGCGCCTGCTCGGTCGAGCGCCGACCCATTCGAGCACCTGCTCCACAATCTGGTCAGGAGTCTGGCCAGCCTGCACGACGATCACCGTTTCGTCGGAGGCGGGCGGCTCCAGGGCCGCGAGCTGGCTGGCCAGGAGGGAGCGGGGCATGAAGTGTCCGCTGCGGCGCGCCAGTCGCTCGGCCAGAAGCTGAGGCGCGGCCTGGATGAAGACGATGGCCAGGTCCTCAACGCCCCTGCGTAGGCGGTCGCGGTAGGCCCGCTTGAGGGCCGAACAGGCCACCACAGCCGGCGCGCCATCCCTCTGCCTAGCCTGCATCCACTCCGAAACGGCCGCCAGCCAGGGTCGCCGATCCTGGTCGTCCAGGGGTTCGCCCCGCGCCATCTTGGCGTGGTTGGCCGGAGGATGCAGGTCGTCGGCGTCCAGAAAGGCCCAGCCCAGCCGCTCGGCCAGCCGGCTGGCGATCGTCGTCTTGCCGGCGCCGGAAACGCCCATCACCAGGATGATCGGGGCTGGGGTCATGAGTGTCCTAATGATGAAGGCGCCTTGCGGCGGCGTGCGGCGGAACCGCGGCCCGCGTCAGACCTTTCCCCCACATGCAGCACGACGGGCCAGACGACCTCAAGGGCCAGGTGATCGCGATCACCGGCGCCTCCGCAGGCGTGGGGCGCGCCACGGCCCTGGCGGCGGCGGCTCGCGGCGCCTCCCTGTTGCTGATGGCGCGCAGCCCGGCGGCTCTGGAAGACGTGGCCCGGCAGGCCCGCGCGCTCGGCGTCAGCGTCGAGATCGCACCGCTCGATGTGAGCGACGCAGAGGCTGTGCGGCTGGCCGCCCGTCGCGGCGAGCAGGCGCTGGGCCCCATCGACGTCTGGATCAACAGCGCCATGGTGACGGTCTTTTCACCCATCGCCCGGCTGGCGCCGGAAGAGGTCGCCCAGGTCACCGGCGTCACCTATCTGGGATCGGTCCACGGAGTCCTGGCGGCCCTCGACGTCATGCGCGGCCGCGACCGCGGGGTAATCGTGCAGGTCGGCTCGGCTCTGGCCTATCGCGGCATCCCCCTGCAGGCGCCCTATTGCGCCGCCAAGCACGCGGTTCGCGGATTCCTGGATTCTCTGCGCGCCGAGCTCATTCACGAGGGCAGCGGGATCAAGGTGTCCGAGGTGCATCTGCCGGCGGTGAACACCCCTCAGTTCAACTGGGCGCGGGCCCATACCGACCGACGACCCAAGCCCGTGGGCGCCATCCACGCGCCCGAGGTCGCCGCCGACGCCATCCTGACGGCGGCGCGCCATCCCCGGCGCGAATACTGGCTGGGCGCCAGCACGGCGCAGACGATCCTTGGGCAGTCGGTCGCCCCACAACTCATGGACCGGCTCATGACCCGCATGGCCTGGGAGGGCCAGTTCACCGACGAGACCTTCCCTCCGGGATACCAGGACAATCTCTTTCACACGGTCGAGGGACCGCACCGCACCGAGGGCCGCTTTAGCCGGGCGCAGCAATCTACCGCCCCCCTGGTCGCCGGGGGCCTGGCGCGGATGGCGGTGATCGCCGCCGGCGCCGCCGGCTTCGCCGGGTTAGGCCTTCTGATCGGCAGGTTCATCGGGTGATGACGCCTGGTCGCGGGGTTGATTGGGTCGCGCCGCCCCCTTGCGACGGGCCAGGTTGAACGCCGTATCGATGATGGCGAAATGCGAAAAGGCCTGGGGAAAATTGCCCAGCTGCCGGCCGGCCTTCGGCTCGTACTCCTCGGCCAGCAGGCCAAGATCGTTGCGAAGGCCGAGCAGGCGATCGAAAAGCGTTTCGGCCTCTTCCCGGCGCCCCTGGAGCAGAAGGTTGTCCGCCAGCCAGAAGCTGCAGGCTAGGAACACACCCTCGTCGCTCTCCAGGCCGTCATCGGTCCGTTGGGGGTCATAGCGCAGGACGAGGCCGTCACGGGTCAGCCGGGCCTGGATGGCGGCGACCGTCGAGACCATCCTGGGGTCATCGGCCGGCAGGAACCCCACCAGGGGGATCAGCAAGACCGAGGCGTCCAGGGCCTCGTCGCCATAGGACTGCACGAAGGCGCCCGCCGTTTCGTTGTAGCCTTTTGCGCAAACCTCCCTGTGGATCTCATCGCGCAGGGTCCGCCAACGGTCCACCGGCCCCTGCTGGCCGAGGTCTTCCACGGCCCGCACCGCCCGGTCGAACGCCACCCAAGCCATGACCTTGGAGTGCACGAAGTGACGGGGGCCGCCGCGCACTTCCCAGATGCCCTCGTCAGGTCGCCGCCAGACCTGTTCCAGGTGAGCCAGCAAGGCGGTCTGCAAGGCCCAGTCGTCCTCGCGGAGGTTGAGGTCGAAGGCGCGGGCCTGATGCATGGTGTCCATGATCCAGCCGAAGGCGTCGATCTGGAACTGGCCGGCGGCGCCGTTGCCGATCCGCACTGGCGTGGAGCCTTCGTAGCCCGGCAGCCAGCCGACCTCCCGTTCTTCCAGGCGCCGCTCGCCGGCGAGCCCATAAACCGGCTGAATTTCGTCAGGCTCTCCGGCCATGGCCCGCAGCACCCACTCGCACCAGGCCTCGGCTTCCTTGCGATAGCCGGCGTTCATCAGCGACAGCATGGAGAACGAGGCGTCCCGTAACCAGCAGAACCGGTAGTCCCAATTGCGGGCCCCGCCGATCTGCTCTGGCAGGGAGGTGGTCGGCGCCGCGATGATCCCGCCGGTAGGCGCATAGATCAGCGCCTTGATGGTGATGAGCGAACGGTTCACCGCCTCGCCCCATGCGCCTTGGTAGCGGCTCTTGGCCACCCAGCCGCGCCAGTAGGCGAGCGTCCGCTGCTGGGCGGCCTCGGGATCGCAGGGCTCCGGCGTATAGATGTGGGAGGGTTCGTAGTGCAGCACGAAGTTGATGGTCTCGCCTTCATCCACCTCGAAGGCGGCGCGGACATCGCCCTCGCCGATATCGACCGGGCAGGGCGGCCGTAGGATCACCGAATGGGGGCCGGCCACGGCCCGAACCTCGCCGGATGGCGTCCGCTGAAGCCACGGCTTGACCGCGCCATAGTCGAACCGGGGGCGCAGCAGCAGGCGCAACCGGCTGCGTCCCTTCAGGCCAACCACCTGGCGGATAAGGCGGGGGTCGTCCTGGCGGGGCTCCATGAAGTCGATGACCCGATAGCTGGCGCCATCGAGGCATTCGAAGTCATGCTCCAGAACGAGGCTGCCCTCGCAATAGCGCCGCGAGATCGGGCGCGCGCCGTCGGCGGCGATGCGCCAGAACCCGTGCTGTTCTTCGCCGAGCAGCGCCGCGAAACATGCTTCGGAATCGAAGCGGGGCCAGGCCAGCCAGTCGATGGAGCCGTTGCGGCTTACCAGGGCGGCGCTCTCGCCGTCGCCGATCAGGCCATAATCCTCGATCCGCTGCATCGCTCCCCCGGCTTCCCCTCGCCAACCTTGCGGGCCGTCACCCCTGATTGGGCCTAACGACTGGGGCGCCGTTGGGTTCTAAGATCGAGCCTTTCACTGTCGGACCCGGCCGAGACTTGCGGGCGCAAGTGAGCGAATGGACCCTGGCGGCCCTGGACGGCGCCCGGTCCGATCGGGTTCAGTAGCGGGGGCTGCGCGCCTCGACGCCGCGTGGCGGGGAGGGACCATGGCGAACTGGACCAACTGGTCGGGCAGCGTGCGGGCTGAGCTGGCGCAATTTGCCCAGCCGAAGACCCTGGCGGAACTGCAGGATCTGGTGCGCGGGGCCGGCAAGGTGCGCGTCGTCGGCGCCGGCCATTCCTTTACGCCGCTCTGCGAAACCGACGGCCTGCTGCTGAACCTGTCGGAGCTGGAAGGCGAACTGGTGGTCGCGCGGGACCGCCAGACCGTCACCGCCCCGGCCGGCTGGAGCCTGAAGCGCCTGACCCGCGCGATGTGGGACGAGGGCCTGTCCCTGCCCAATCAGGGGGACGTCAATCCGCAGTCCCTGGCTGGCGCGCTGGGCACCGGCACGCATGGCACCGGGCGGGAGCTGGGCAGCCTGTCCACCTTGGTTCAGGGGATGCGCTCGGTCATGGCCGACGGGTCGGTGGTGGAGACCAGCCGCACCGAGAAGCCCGACCTGTTCGAAGGCCAGCGCCTGTCTCTCGGCCTGTTCGGCGTGGCCGTGGCCGCCACCATCGATGTCCTGCCGGCCTACAGGCTGGAGGAGCGGGTCGAGAAGAAGCCCATGGCTTGGGTCTATGAGAACTTCGCCGACCTGGCCCAGCGCCATCGCCATGCGGAATTCTTCGTCTTCCCCTATGCCGATGAGGCCATCGTCAAGACGCTGCACCCCATCGAGGCCGAGGACACGCCGAGGGGCAAGCCGAGCAACGAGGAGGACATCTTCCGCTTCTGCTGCGACATGACCAAGGCCTTCCCCTTCCTGGCCGGACCCATCCAGAGGTTCATGACTGGCGCATCGGGGGATGTGCACAAGGTGGGCCCGGCCTACCGGATCTTTCCCTCCACCCGGAATGTCCGCTTCGAGGAGATGGAATACGAGCTGCTGCGGGAGGCCGGCCTGCCGGCGCTCAGGGAGGCCATCGCCTGGATCCGCAAGGGCCGACGGCCGGTGGCCTTCCCCTTCGAGTTCCGCTGGGCGGCGGGCGACGACATCTGGATCAGCCCTTTCAACCGGGGGCCGGGCGCATCCATCTCCATGCACCAGTACGCCAAGATGGCCTGGCGCGAGGTCTTCGCCGCCGCCGAGCCCATCTTCCGCAGCCATGGCGGCCGGCCTCACTGGGGCAAGCGCCACTTCCTGACCCGCGATCAGGTCGACGGCCTTTATCCCATGGCCGAGCGATTCCGCACGGTGCGGCGGGCGACCGATCCTGACGGCAAGTTCCTCAATCCCCACCTCGCCGAACTCTTCAGCTAGGCCGGAGGCCCCATGACCGCCCTTTCCGACGACCGCCGCCTGCACGGCCACCTGATCGGCCAGCAGGGCTCCCGCCGGGCGCTCAACACCCCGGTGCTGGTGCTGGACCTCGACGTGCTGGACCGCAACATCGCGACGATGGCCGAACTGGCGGCCAAGGCCGGCATCCGCCTGCGCCCCCACGCCAAGACCCACAAGAGCGTCGACATCGCCCGCCGACAGGTGGCCGCCGGCGCCGTCGGCCTGTGCTGCGCCAAGCTCGGAGAGGCCGAGGTGTTGGCTGAGGGCGGGATCGAGGGGCTGCACATCACTTCGCCGGTGGTTTCAGGGCCGGCCATCGCCCGCCTGATGGCGCTGAACGCCCGGACCGAGCGCCTGTCGGTGGTGGCCGACCACCCGGACAATGTGGCCGCCCTGGCCGCCGCCGCGTCGCCCGAGACGCCGCTCGGCGTGTTCGTCGACATCGATCCGGGCATCCGCCGCACGGGCGTGGTCTCCGACGAGGCCGCCGTCGCCTTGGCGCGCCAGATCGCCGAAGCGCCGGGCCTCGCCTATGAGGGGGTGCAGAAGTACTGCGGCAGGGAGCAGCACATCGAAGCCTATGACGAACGCCGCGAGGCCATTGTGGCCCAGACCGAGGCGCTGCGGGTTACGATCGAGGCGCTGGCGGCCGCAGGCCTCGCCCCCCCGGTGGTGACGGGCGGCGGCACCGGCACCCACCGGATCGACCTAGAACTCGGCGTCTTCACCGAGTGGCAGGTGGGCTCCTACGTCTTCATGGACGATCAGTACGCCGCCTGCGCGCTCACGGCCGACGGGCCTTCACCCTACGGTCGCAGCCTGTTCGTCGACGCCCGCGTGGTCAGCGCCAATCACACAGCCCTGGTCACAGTGGACGCCGGCTTCAAGGCCTTTTCCACCGATGCCGCCCCGCCGCAGGTCGTGGCCGGGGCCCCCGAGGGGGCCAGGTTCGCGTTCATGGGTGACGAGCAAGGGGCGGTTATTGCGCCGGGGATCGGCGAGACTCTCGCCATCGCCGACCTGGTCACCCTGGCCGTGCCCCACTGCGACCCCACCGTGAACCTCTATGACAGCTATCATGTGGTGACCGGCGACGCCCTGGCCGACATCTGGCCGGTGAGCGCGCGGGGCCGCAGCCGCTGATCGGCCTCAGCCCTTCAGGGTGGCGTCGAACAGGTCGAACATCTCGCGCCAGTGCCGCTCGGAGGCTTCGGCGTCATAGGCGGCCATGTCGGCGGGCGCATAGCCATGGCGTGCGCCGGGATAGATGACCACCTCGGCCTCGACGCCGGCCGCCTGCAGCGCCGCCTCAAGCCGGACCTTCTGCTCGGGCGGAAAGCTGCGATCCTCGTCGGCGCCGGCCACCAGCACGCGGGCCTTGATCTGGTCGGCCTGCCGGTGCGGGCTGTCGGGCTCGTCGGTGGCCAGGTTGCCGCCGTGGAAACTGGCGGCCGCCGCGATGCGGTCGGGGACGGCCGCAGCGGCCCGCAGGGCGATCCCGCCGCCCATGCAATAGCCGGTCAACCCCACCTTGTCGGCCTTGGCCCGCGGCTCCTGGTCGAGCCAGGCCAGGGCGCCTTCGGTGTCGACCATCTGGGCCTGGGGATTGGTCGAGGCGCGCAGGCGGCCGAAGGCCTCGCGACGGGCCTCGTCGTTGCGGACCGTGGCCATGTCGATCGGCTCATAGGCGCCGGCGCGCCAATAGAGGTCGGGCATCACCACCACATAGCCGTGGGCGGCGATGCGCTCGCCCATGTCGAACAGGGCCGGCCGGATGGCGGGTGCGTCCATGTAGAAGATCACGCCCGGCCAGGGGCCTTCGCCGGTGTCAGGCGTGAAGGCGAAGGCGCGCATGGCGCCGTCCTTGGTCGGAATGCTGATCTCCTGGCGCATGGGTCGTCCTCCTTGCTCTTGTCTGTCCAGCGATAGTCGGCCGATGCGGCGCTTTCGCAAAGGGCGTGGCGTGGGAGCCTCGACAACCGTCCTGGCTTTCCCGCGCGGGATCGGCTCCCCTGGTCAAAACAGGAAACCCTCGGGAGACGCGCCATGAAGTTCGAGGACTATCGCCGCCACGACATGACCGCCCTGGCCCAGCTTGTCGCCAGCCGGGAGGTGTCGGCCACCGAGCTGCTCGACACGGCCCTGGACCGCGCCGCTGCGGTGAATCCGCAGATCAACGCCATCACCCACGATCTGGCCGACTTCGCCCGGGCCGAGATCGCGCGGGCGCCCCAGGGTCCGTTCGCCGGCGTACCCTTCCTGCTGAAGGACCTGGGCGCCCAGCTGGGCGGAACCGCCACCACCAGCGGCTCGCGCGCCTTCAAGGATGTCCGCGCCGAGACCGACAGCGCCATCGTCACGGCCTATCGCCAGGCGGGCCTGGTGATCTTCGGCAAGACCAATACGCCGGAGTTCGGCCTTGCCCCGGTGACGGAGCCTGCCCTGTTCGGCGCCACCCGCAATCCCTGGAACCTGGACCACACGCCGGGCGGCTCGTCCGGCGGAGCCTCGGCGGCGGTGGCGGCCGGCATCACGCCCGGCGCCCACGCCAGCGACGGGGGCGGATCAATTCGTGTTCCGGCGGCGTCCTGCGGGCTATTTGGTCTGAAACCCTCGCGCGGTCGGGTGTCCTTCGCCCCGGCGGGGGAGGGGTGGGCCGGCGCCTCCATGCAGCATGCGCTCACCCGCTCGGTGCGCGACAGCGCCGCCCTGCTGGACGTGGTCTGCCAGCCGCAGGTGGGCGACCCCTATTTCCTGGCGCCGCCGACGCGGCCCTTCGCCCAGGAGGTCGGCCGCGATCCCGGTAAGCTGCGCATCGCCTTCACCACCGCCTCCCTGGCCAGCCCGGAGCCGGATCCCCAGTGCGTCGGCGCCGTGTGCGACGCCGCGACCCTCTGCGAGAGCCTCGGCCACCATGTGACGGAGGCGAGCCTGCCGGGCGATCTGGCGGCCCTCTCGCAGGCCGCGGGCGTGATCATCGCCGCCAGCGTCGCCGCCACCCTGGACGCCGAGGCCGAGCGGCGTGGCCGGCCCATCGCCGAGGACGAGGTCGAGTTCACCACCTGGATGAGCTACCGCCGTGGGCGCGAGCTGTCTGCGCCGCAATACGTCCAGGCCGTGGCCGCCGTGCACGCCTTCGGCCGGGCCGTGGCCGGCCTGTTCGCCGACTATGACATCCTGCTCTTGTCCACCACCGGTCGCCCGCCGCCGCCCGTGGGCTGGCTGACCGAGGATCTCAGCCAGTATGCCCGGCGGCTCTTCTCCTTCATGAGCAACACCCAGGCCTTCAACAATACCGGACAGCCGGCCATGAGCGTACCCCTGGCCTGGAGCGAAGAGGGCCTGCCCATCGGCCTGCAGTTCGTAGCCCCCATGGGGGAGGAGGCGCGTCTCTTCCGCCTGGCCGGCCAGCTGGAACAGGCCCGGCCCTGGTTCGACCGGGTGGCGCCGCTTTGAGGACATGGACATGAGGATTCGCCTCGCCGAGGCCACCGACCTGTCCCTCGCCCCCACCCGGTGGACCGCCGAGGCCCGAGCCTTCACCGCAGGTCCGAGCCCGGCCCGTCCTACGGCGGGGGCGCCCCCAGCCCGGCGCGGAAGGCGCTCAGCAACCGCCAGCCCTCGGGCCAGTCGCCGAGGCCGCTGGCGGCGTTGAGATGTCCGAGAGCGCCCATATCGACGAATCCGGCCCCCCAATGGACCGCCAAGCGGCGCGCCACCGGCAGGGGGCAATAGGGATCGTCGGCGCTGGTCACGACGAGGCTGGGAAAGGGCAGGGGCCCTGTCGGCGCCCGGGCGAAGCTCGCCGCCTCGGGGGGATAGTGCGGGCTCGCCTCGTCAGGGGGCGCGACCAGCACGGCGCCGCTGGCCGCCGCCGGCCGGTCCTTCGCCCAGTGCGCCACCAGCAGACAGGCCATGCTGTGGGCCACCAGCACCGGCGGCTCCCCCGCCTCGCCGACGGCCCGGTCCAGGGCGGTGATCCAGTCGGTAAGGTCCGGCGCCGTCCATGAGGCGGGCGCCACACGCATGGCGCTCGGCTCGAAGCCTTCCCAACGGGTGTGCCAGTGGTTTCGCCCGGACCCGCCCAGTCCCGGCAGCATGATCAGCCGCGCCATCGGCTCGCCCCTGTTCTAAAGTTCAGGCGCAGAGGATCGGCATCACAGGGAGGGTTGAACATGGATGATCATCGGCGAAGGGCGGCCGTTTCCGATGATTTCAAGGCGAACGCAGGGCGGAGCCTTAAGGGCGAGGTCGACGGGGTGGATCTGGCCATCCTGGAAGCGTTGCAGGAAAATGGTCGCCTGCCCCTGTCCGAACTGGCCCGACAGATTGGCATGTCCCAGCCCTCGGTCTCCGAGCGGGTCAAGCGGCTGGAGGAGCGCGGGGTGATCACCGGCTATGGCGCGCGGATTGATCCCACCCGCCTGGGCCTGCCGATGATGGCGCTCATCCGCCTGCGCACCACCCATGAGCACATACGCGCCTGTCTCGACCGGTTCGCCGCCATGCCGGAGGTGATCGAGGCGCACAGGTTGACCGGGGAGGACTGCTTCCTGCTGAAGGTGATCGTGCCGACGCCGGGCGACCTCGAGTCCCTGGTGGACGGCATCGCCCGCTTCGGCCCGGTGACGACCTCCCTCGTGCTGCGAAGCGAGCCGCCAAAGGCCATCGGCCGCGCCCTGGTGCGCAAGGCGGCTCGGACAGGCTAAAGGCGGCGCGGCGTTTTCTAATGGCGGGCGCTGGGTCGGCGCCTATGCTCGCCGCCATGACTCGACCGCATATCCTCTACGGCCTGCCGCATTCGCTCTATACCGGTCCAGCGCGGGCCTATCTGCGCAAGGCGGGTGTCGCCTTTGTCGAACGTGCGCCGCGCGAGCCGGAGTTTCGCCAGCAGGTCATGCCGGCCATCGGCCGCTCGATCATCCCGGTGCTGGTGACGGCCGAGGGCGAGATCATCCAGGACAGCGTCGACATCATCGACCATTTCGAACGGGCGGGTCCGGCGCTCAGCGCCTATCCCGACAGCCCGCGCCAGCGGTTCCTGGCCCACCTCTTTCAGCTGTTCGGCTCGCAAGGGCTGCTGCGCGCGGCCATGCATTACCGCTGGAGTTATTACGACGCCCAGAGCGCCTTCCTGGATCACGCCTTCGGCGTCTCGGGGGCCGAGGACGACCCCAGCCGCGGGGCGATGCGCAAGATGCAAAGCTACCTGCCCGGCCTGGGCGTGCGGCCTGACACCATCCCGCTGATCGAGCAGGGCTATGCCGATCTGCTGGCCGCGCTGGAAGCGCATCTGTCGGTCCATCCCTATCTGTTGGGCGGCCGGCCGAGCATTGGGGACTACGGACTGTTCGGCCCGCTGTTCGCCCATCTGGGCCGCGATCCGGTTCCGGCCGACATCATGAAGCGCCAGGCGCCGGCCGTCTTCCGCTGGATCGAGCGCCTGCATGCGCCCGACCTGGACATTCCGGACATGCGAGAGGCTGACGGATGGCTCCTCGGCGACGCGGTGCCTGACACGCTGGAAGCCCTGGTCGCCGAAATGGGGGCGGAGATGGGACCCGAACTTGGCGCCAAGCTGACCGCCCTGGAGGATCATTTCCAACGCCTGGGGCCGGCAGACGGCGATCCGGTCAGCGCCAAGCCGCACCAGCGGACCATTGGCCTGGCGGCCAGCCGCTATCGCGGGGTTCCCGACGAGGTCGGTGTGCAGCCCTATCTGCTTTACATGGTGCAGCGGACCGAGGCGGCGCTTGGCGCGCTGTCGCCCCAGGATCGCCGCTGGGCCGACGACCTGCTGGCGCGGAACGGGCTGTCGGCGATTGGAACGCCGCGGCAGGCGCAGGTGGACCGGCGCCATCACATCGAGG
>Ga0208316_1001969_pt1 | contig 11121 bp, 9 predicted proteins | sample MalvireepMed_231_FD_184240 | JGI IMG/M metagenome (GOLD analysis project Ga0208316, IMG submission 184240) | Marine viral communities from the Global Malaspina Expedition - Malaspina viral metaG DeepMed_231 (SPAdes) (version 2) | ecosystem: Environmental > Aquatic > Marine > Oceanic | place... | reverse complement strand
CCGCCCAGCTCACGCAGTTTGTAACCGAGAAGATGGCCGCGGGGCTTACCCTCGGCTATGTCAAGCGGATGGTGTGGATCTTCCGCGCTATCTTCGACCCCTACGTAGACGCCGGGCGCCTAAAGCACCACCCCGGCAAGGTCAAGATCCGCTACCGCCAGGCCGAGGTCACCGGCACCACCCTGGACGCCGTGGACGAGGACCGCCGCGGCGGACGCGCCCTGACGGTGGAGGAGGTCCACCTCCTCATCGACAACATCTACCCATCCTACCGCCTCATGGTCGCCTTGATGGTCTGGACGGGCTTGCGGATCGGGGAGGCGCTGGCGATGCAATGGCGCTACCTGGATACCGACAAGGGCCTCTATCATGTAGAGCGCAACCTCAACCGCCGCCGCCAACTGGGGACGCCCAAGACCGCCGCCAGCCGCGCCCCCGTAACGCTGTCCCCCTATATAGGCGATTGGCTGGAGCGGCACCGTGGTGAGCAAGCCGCCGAGCGCCTACGCACCCCCCACTGGCAAGACCAGGATCTGATCTTCGCCTCCTGCGGCAAGTGGTCGCCCCACCCTGGAGCGCCGCGCAGCTATGCCCCCTGCAAGGAGGCCCTGGCCCGCGGCGCCGCCCGCGCCGGCATAGGCCACGTCAGGCTCCATGACCTCCGCCATACCTGCGCCACCCTACTCATACAAAAGCACCGCTGCAATATCAAGGAGGTCTCCATCCACCTCCGCCATACCAACCCGGCCATCACTCAGGCGATATACGGCCACCTCTACCCGGACGATCTGCCGGCGATGGCGAGGGCGATGGATACGCTGTTGTTAGGGGGTACATAAGAGTTCTTTCGATCTTTTCATAGATAATCTATAGATGGAGGTCCCCCAATTATCTATAAAGGTATTACGATACAGGGGTTATAACAGAGCCCCCCCAGAAATACATCTACTGGCACCGCTGCGAAAGGGTATAGCACGTTCTGCGAAACACTACTGGAATACAAGGGGTTAGCACCACCGTCCTCCTCATAGCATACTACCATAGATTAGTAGAATATACCCCCTTCTCCCACAAAAACTATAGATAATCTATAGATCGTTCCCCCAGGTATCCACCACCGCTTGACCGAGGATGTATGCCACCGCCACCGCCGCCATCGGCCAAGTGAAGTCTACGGCCCCGGTAACGGCCACCGCACCCACTGCGGCGGTTACCGCCAACTTGCGGGATACTATTTTCGTTGTGAACTCTCTCAGCATTATGGCACTCCGTTGTTATCCGTATTCTTTCGCGACTTTGACAAAAGCGGTTGCCACACCCAGTACGATAAAGCCCACGCAAAACCCGACCATATCAGCAACCATCGCAATGCCGTAGATGTATTTGATCGTCCCCCCGGCTGCCGTCATCCCGGCGTCAATATGACCCATCACATCGTCCGACCACGCTCCGACTAATCCCCCGGCTATACCGACCTTGCCACTGTCTTTAACGCCTCTGCTGTCGATGGTGCCGCGTGGGCTGGAGGGTGCTGGCTTGCGGCGTACTCGTTCCTTGGCAATATCCTCATTTTTGGCAACTTGTAGCTTGCGGTAGTCGTCTTGGAGTTTGCTGTATAATTTTAGTAGCCGGTCGTAGTCGTCGGCTTTTTCTTCCGGTGACATTATATTTTTTAGTCGTCATCATCACGGTTAATAGCCCCTGGCCGTAGCTTTGACCTTGGGCTTCTTGGCTTTCTTCAGTGGCTTGCCCGTGCGTTTTGCTTCTTTCCGCGCTGCGGCTACACCCTTCTTAGTGTAAAAGAAACTTTTAGCGTCCTCTCCGTACCGTTCAACGTCTAAAATAAACTTAAATTTGCTGTAATACTTGCTTCCGACTTTAGGCATGATCTCAGTTTCTCCGTGGTCTGATTACCGTCACCGTCACCCCCAATGCCGCGAAGATCCGCGTGAGGAGCCTACGCATCATCGTCAGGCACCTTGCCGTTGGTGGCTGTAAGGGCCGTAAGAATATCTCGCTGGCCGACGCATCGCTGATAGATCGGATCGTTGGCTGCGAGGGCGTTGAGCCTCTCTTGCATCTGCGCCTCGACTATCGCCAATTGCTGCTCTGGCGTAGTCGTGGTCGGTTGCTCGGTGGTGGTTTCTTCTTGTTCGATCGCTTCGGTTTCCATTATACAGTCTCCTCAAACGTCTACGGCATTGGTGAGAGCGGGTTGCGCTTTCATGAGAGCATAACCTTGCGCTTCCAACGAAGCTCCATCGGTATTCCACGCCCCCTTGAAGCGGTCTACACTGGGTATGCTGAGTTGCGGCGACCCGTGGGCATTAGCGGCAGCAGCATTAAGATAGACCTCACACTCGACAAAGAGATACGCCGTCTTTGCGTCCTCTTCATCGACCTTCTTCCGCACCTCAAACTTGGGTCGTATATACGCATCGGTTGCGACCAACCCATCGGCAGTGGTCACGTTGCATTGTAGTGCCATTAGTTTATCTCCATTCGATTATCGTCCAATAATGCAAACGCCTCTTGCATCTGTAGTGGCAAAGCAGCGCGTTGCTCATCGGAGAGTACTTTCGCAATCTCGGCAAGAAAAGAAAAGTTCTGAAAGCCCATATCCCAAGAGAATTTGATACCCTTTTGAAGGTTAAGGAAACGATGCCCCGGTATGGTGCCTTCGCCCTCTAACTCAGCATGAGTTACGATCCCGGCGTCCTCCATGCGTTGCACCAAGTCAGACGCATTGATCTCCATACCTGCCAGTAGTCCATCGCCCTGACGGTGCGCCATTTCTGTGGTGTATGCCCGTCCCGCCAGCGCATCGGGTATATCATCTAATGCCGTTGCCCAACTGGTGTCTGAAGCATAGACTGTGCCGTCACCCTTAAAAAGGACTCTGCAAGTACTACCGTTTCCAATCAAAAAGATATTATCGGCATTAGCAGAAACTGCCACACCTGTACCACTCTTTATTTCGGATCTCGTTTGGATGCTTGCTGCCGCAGATGTCGCACTTGATTGATTGGGCGTAACGCATATAGACTTAAGGTGAAGCCCATTATATGAATAGTCATTAAGAGATTGAATAAATAGTCCACCATTGACACCATGTGCTTTTTTAAAAAAAGCATACGTGTTAGTATCAGCAACGTCCGTCATCCCATGCGCTATATCGCTGGACTTGAAGGCGAGGATCTCGTTGTCGTTGGCCGCTTGGTTGAGCGTCAAGCCCTGCGTTATGTTGGCGTTGGCGGTGTCGTTGAAAAACACGTTGCCTGCGGAGGTGATGATCATTTTTGTGCTGTCAGTTTCAGCACTATTAGTGTTGAAGTGGAGGTTGCCATATAGGGGTTGGCCCGGGCTATTGGTGACCTTTGCATAGATATGAGCCATTGTGTTTGCGGCACCAACGGCCTGACCTTTCGTCGCATTGAACGCGATCCCAGCGGTATCGTTTTGCGTTTCGGTTTCTGCCGATACGACAAGATACGGGTTAGCGTTTGTGCTCCATATCTCGGCAGCATTTTGGACCGTACTCGAAACCTCGACCTTCGTAGTCCCTGTCGGGATGCTCATCACCGTAGCATCGGCATCATTCTTGATCGTCACATCGCTGGTGCTACCCTGCCCCGTCAGGATCAGCCCCTCCGCACTCGTATAGCCTATCGCCGCATTATCAGCGGCAGAAGTGTCGCCTGTAGCCTCAACCGTCAATCCTGTCAACGCACCGTCAAAGGTGCCTACGCCAGCGGTGGTTATCGTTGCTCCTGTCGATCCCGTGCCACCACCAAACGTAGCGCCTGCGGTACAAACGAGCGAGGCTAATGTAGCCGCCCCTGACGTAGCCAGGGTGCCGAAGCCTGTGACATTGTTACTGTCGTCTATTGTAACGCCGCTGTTCTGGCCCGTCTTGCCGCCGGTGCCGTCGAAGCGGATGATGGCATTATCGGTGGCCGAGCCGGGGCCAGAGAAATCGCCCCCACCAGCAGCGGACTCCCAGTTGGGTAAGGTGCCGGTGCTGGTGAGTACCTGACCATCGGACCCTACGCCCAATCGCTCAAGGAACCCACTGGCATCGCGGTAGTAGATGTCCCCAGTAGCATCGGACCCCAGCGTCATCGTAGCAGACCCGTCGATGACACCCGACCAGGTACCGCTGGTGATGGTGCCCACCGTAGCTAGCGAGGAAGCCGAGGTGATGCTATTTTGGGCAGCGGTGGAGATCGTCCCTGCCAGGGTAGCCCCCGTGACAGCCCCATCGCTTGTGATGGCCCCATTAGCCTGCAGGACGCCAGCACCAGAGACGGTGACGCCCGTGCTGCCATAGCCACCGCCTATCTTAACCGAGCCATCGTCGTCTATCTTGAGGACTTCGGTCTCATCATACTGCTGGAAGACAATATCCTTGGCATCTACCAAAGGCTTAATAACCACATCGGAGGAAGAATTGCTGATTCGTAACAGGTTCGTTCCGCCATCGGCGTAGACGACGCCCTCGCCAGCCGTATCGGAGTCGAGTGTGATCGAGTCCACCGTGTCTATCGTCACCGCGCCGGAGTCACTGTCAGCGTCGGTGGTGGTGATCGAGTAGACGCCCGCCGAACTCACGGCATGGGTCACATATTCGCCCGCATCGTATTTGAGGATGAGGGGGGCGGTAGTGTCAGTGGCGGTGATTGCACCCGACCCTATCGTGCCCAGGCCAGAGACATTACCGGAGGTGTCGAAGGTGTAGTTGCCATCTGATAAGGTGCCATCAATTGTAATATTGCGGAAGGTGCCTATATCCTTGTTAGAGTCTACGACAACGGCTTTACTGGCGGTGACGGTGCCTGCCGTCACACCGTCTATCGTCTCCAGCTCCGCCTCGTTGATGACGGCGCTGCCGATGGTGAAACCCGTGCCGGTAACAACGCCCGTGCTGGTTACAGCCCCGCATCCTACGGTGCCCAGGCCCGAGACATTGCCGCTCGTATCAAAGGTGTAGTTGCCATCTGATAAGGTGCCGTCAAGTGTAATATTGCGGAAGGTGCCTATATCTTTATTAGAGTCCACCACCACCGCTTTGCTGGCCGCCACCGTCCCGGCGGTGATGCCGTCGATGGTCTCCAGCTCGGCCTCGTTGATTACCGCCGACCCTATAGTCAGGCCGCCCACCGTAGCTACGCCCGTGATGGTAGCGGTCCCTGCTACTGTGAGGGCTCCCGCCAAAGCCAGCGTAGAGCTGGAGACCGTAGCATGGGGGGTGAGGGTAAGGTGCGTAACAAAGGTACCGGCAGAGGCGATGTCATTGCCGAGCGTTATGGTCCCCCCGTCAGCTACGTTGAGCTTCCACTCATCCCCGGCATCATCGCCCTCGTCAGCGCGGAGCGTGATGGCCAATCCCGCGCCTTCGATAGCCGAGATGGCCAGGCTGTCGGTGGTGGTCTCGTCATAGCCGATCTTGATGTTCTGATCGGAGCCCATATAGAGGTACTTGTCATCGGCAACGTAGACATCGCCCCACTCCAGGGAGGTCGAGCCGAGGTCGGCCCCACCCGCCGCGTCAGGTAGGAAGGTCGTCCCTATCTTCAGCGACCCCGAGAGGGTCAGGTTCCTGATCTGATTGGAGCCGGTGGCGTTGGCGAAGTCCTTGTTACTGTCGAGGACGATGGCTTTGGAAGCCGACGCCTGCCCCGCCGTGACGCCCAGGTTGTCGGCATTGAGGCTGCCGTTGGCGGTGGAGAGGATGTTGTCGAACTCGCCATTGAGGTCCGAGGCCGTGAGGGTGTCGCCCGTAGACCAGGTTGTTACACGACTTATAGTACCCATGATTTACCTTTGTTGTTGTTCTTCTTCGGTCTGCAATCGCTGCATTAACTGCCCCAGCGTCATGCCCTGCGCCGCCACGGTCTTAACGTCGATATTCTGGCCCTTGAGCTTCTGCGCTATCTGCCGCACGTTTGTAGCTATTGCTTGTAAGGCTTTAGAGTTGGCCGCCTTACCTCTGCCCGTTAAGACTTTTCTGAGTGTTGGATGCTTACCAAGATAAATTGCCACCTGCGACATGTACCGTGGCGAAAAGAACATCAGAAGGGGGATCGCATAAATACCCGCCGTCGCGCCAGCACCACCCATGACAACAAGACGCCCCGCCAATCTTCCAATATTAGAAATCTCCGAGCGCACCACAAGGCCCCCACCAAAAAGCCCGAAATGATTAGCCCCGACAAGGTCAGCTACTCCTTCCTTGCCAATCAATGTCTCTAGCCTGTCAACATTCGCAGATGCCTCGTTGCCTTTAAATGCGGATTCCAAGCTGCGAGTGAGTTTCTTCCGAGATATATCGTCCATACGGGGCTTGACGCCAAAGTCTGCTTCTATCTGGTCGAGCATCTTGTTATGCCGGTTGTATTCGCCAAGGTGGGCTAGTGCGTTCTCGGGCAATGGTTCACGTATAGCCACCATTTCAGCATCTCGTATTCTAGACGATAGCTTGGCAGCGGGTCGTTGATTAGCCTTCATGGCCTTGATAGCAGAATTGTTTTTCTCTACATAAGTAAGGCCCTGCTGAACTGATAGACTTCTTTCGCCATTAATGGTTTCTCCAGAATTAAGCATGTCGCGAAGGTGTTCCCGCACTTTCTTATTAGCCTTGTCTGCCATCGTAGCTTCTTTCCTAATCCACTCTACGTCCCACTTAAAATCATCAAGAGGAATATCGGTGCGTAGCCTGCCCCCTTTGTCTAGAAAATCTCCCTGCCTATTCATCACAGCTTCTCTGTCTACTGTAACCTCCACGGTCTTTTTGGGATCTTTCGGGTCTTGTTTCTTTACTTTCTCTTTCCATCGTACCTTTAGCCTGCCGCCAAACTCTATCAGTTCCCCATTGATAGTCAATGGCAACTGTCCGTCCTGTCTCGTAGACACCCCCACATCACCATACTCGCTAATGGCCGCTTTCTTGGCACGACCAAAGGCGGCAGAAGCATCGTCTTGTTTTTTGTCGGCGTATGCCTTTATTTTGGCTTGCACCTTACGAATCACAGCTTGCGGAGCCCTCCGCGCATCAATCATGCGCTGGGCCAGTTTATTATCCGCCGCATAGACGTGAAGACGATTCACAAATTCTGGCTCCGTCGCGGTAAAAAACGATTGTATTGACTCTGAAAGCTCGACGTGTCCCGACCTACCCTCCAACTTTACATCTTTATAAAAATCCTTAAATGGATCTTTGACTGCCGCCGTGGCCTTTTTGGCAGTGGCCTTCGCCTTTGTTACAGCGGGTGCCGCTTTTGCCGCGCCCTTCCTTGCAGCTCTTATGCCCGCTCCGGCAGCAGGGGTGAGCGGGTCGGCTACGATAGATGCAACCCTTGCTGTCTTGGGCAAGCCAAGGCCCTTTAAGCCGGGATAAGCGAGAGCGGCAACATTCATAGCGCCTTCCACGGGATAATAATCTTTGGCAAAGGGATCTCTGGCCAACCCCGTAATAGATTCGGCTCCCTCAGACACCACCCTTTGCGCTGCAAGAACATCTGGATCCGTTGTGGGTGTGAAGGGGTCCATTTTGGCAAGGCCATAGCCTAGCTTTGCCAAGGGCTTTATCCCCTTCTCATAGGGACTTTCCAGGAATTGAGCCGCATAGGGAAGTATGTCCTCCGCGCCCATCTTACCCCGCACCTCGCCCATGAGCGGGGCCTGCCGACGCCCCTCTTTGTCTGTTCGACCAAACCACGGATCTTCCGTCTCTCCGTACCATATTCGCTCGCCAAGGCCCACCAGTTCATCAATAAAAGACTCGTCCTGGTCCTCGTCCTCTTCTTCTTTTCCTACGGAACGAGCCCTATATTTACGCAACTTGTCTCGCGCCGAAGTGGACCCAAGGGCACCGCGCTTTTGCCTGTATGCTTGTAATTTTTGTTGGGCAGTTGATGCCATGCGGCTTTTCCTTAAATAAGTCCCAATTGTCTTAACTCTTCGGCAGCGTCCTCATCCACCACGTTACCGGCCTTGTCAAACGCCCTCTCAATCAAAGCCTCCGTCTCTTCTGACAGTTCTTCTACTTCCTCCACTGCTACCGACTCACCCTTTGGTGCCTCGTCATCCTCCCCCCAGCCCCCAATCCTGTCCCAAAAGGACGGTATGGGAGGAGCCTTCCATTGACCTCCCGAGGCAATCTCCAACGCACGGAACACCCCGCGCCGCTTGCCCTCATTCCATCCCGATGACTTATCTCGGTCTGGCAACGAGTCAAGGATGATCTTGTAATCCGTATCGGAAAGCCTGCCCAACTCTTGAAAATTTTTCATCCGACCTATTAAGGCGGTCTTGAGACCATCAAACTCCGACTGTATGCCCGCCGAGACACCATAAGTGCGTTCGGGTGCCAAAGTGCCTGTCTCAGATGGCCACCCCGAATCAAAAATATCAATCATAGCATTAAAGCCCTCGGCTATGACATTGGCATCCGCAGTGGATACAGTATCAATTTTGGGGACGCTAGCTACTGCTTGTTGGGCCTCTTTTACCGCCACCTCCCTTTCCTTCACCGCTACCTCCCTATCTTTGCGCCCCTGCTCTCGCTCCCAACGCTTTCGCTCTTTCTCCTTCTCTTTCTCACTCAGGCCGGATGCTACCAGCCGCTCTTCAAAGGCGTCTTTGCGAGCTTGCTCTGCTTGCGCTCTTTCATACGTCCTCTCTCCTGCGGCAATCTCCCGGTCTTCCTCCGCCCAATCCCGCGTCCTCGTCCTGTCTTCCTCCGCCCTCCTTCTGTCTTCCTCCGCCCAATCCCGCTCCCTCGTCCTCTCTCCTGCGGCAATCTCCCGGTCTTCGCGGTACATCTCCAGCGCCTCCTCGCGCTCCTCCCGTCCTCGCTTCGCCTCCAGGAACTGAGTCCCCCCACGACCTATGCCCGCCATAACATCGAACATGCCCTCGCCTGCGGTAGTGCGAGGAGCCCTGCGACCCACCTCCGGCGTAACACGGCCCCGCGTCAGGGCCGAGATAGCCCCCGACATACGCCGCTCCTGCGCCTCCGCATCTGAAGCCTCCTGCTCACGGCGACCCCGCTTATACTGACCCCCCAGCTCGCCTATCGTCTGTAACCCCGCCATGATCAGCTCAGGGTTCTCCTTGGCCCAGCCCCCGATGTCTCCGCCGAGGCCCGCCAGCATCTGTAACAAACCGCCTTCGTCGTCTGGGGCAGCATCCTGGGCGACCCCCCTTGTAACACCACGCTGCCTCGGATCGACACTTAATTGCCTTTGAGCTACTTGACCACTGTAATCATCTCTTCCGCGTCTCTGTTGCGGAGAGATCGTGCGCTTCTCTGCTGCCAGCGAGGGTTGTCCAGTTGGGCGCTCCCTGTAAACGTCCTGCAAGCCACGACGTATATCCTCACGTAATTCTTCCGTAGTTTTTCCTGTAGCCGTATCACGCAGTTGGCCCCCGGCCCCTACAGAGCGAAGGCGGTCCTTCCTGTACTGCACCCGTTCAGCTGGGGTCATCTGAGCCAGTTCTTCCGCCGACTTAAACAGGGGAATATCAAGCCCCGGCGCAGTTCGAGAAGGAAGCCGCGCTGGCTCACGAACATCGGTTATCTGTTCCTCCAGCGAGGGTTCGGTGCGAAATTGCCCCCCTGCTGCTATTACTTTTTCTACTACGCGATTTAATTCTTGTTCTGAGAGCTGGGGGTTATCCTTCTTGATGATTTCATATACCCTGTCCCGTGACAAAGACCGGTATCCCCGCGCCTCTGCTGCTATGGACTCTTCTCCTACAGGCGGGCGATCAAATTCATCCGGTATGTTGGGATCTCTACCGGAAGTAGCAGAGGCCCTGTCCTGTCTTTTTTGTTCTTCCAGCAAAAGTTCAGGATAAAGCTCTCGACGTTTTAACCGCCGACGAGCTTCAGCTTCGGGACCGACATCACCCAATGAAATCCCCCTACCCTCATCTTCATCCAGTTCAAGCGCAGGCGACTCGTAGGTGTCCAGCATCCCCCCTTCGACTTCGCCGGGCACAGCCTCTTCAACGAGAGCATAGGCAATAAATTCATTGCCCTCTTTTTGAACATGCGTATCTGACGGACTAGCCCCCATTGCGCCGGAGGTGGCATCCCGCATAGCCGAAGACTCGTCACGGCCTCGTCCTGTAACAACGCGAAAGCCCTCAGAGGGGTTCTCTATCCAATCGGGCATCGACGTTGTAACATCGTCGTCATATTTGTAACTACGTGGACGTTCCGGAATGGAAGCCCCAGGCGCGAACATGCCATATGGTGATGCCATTGTAAACCTCTTATCCCCGGCGTTGGGGCGACCAGGTTCTTATGTTGGGACGTAAGTTGCGGGTGTAATAATCAGCCGGTTTCTGTAACGACGAAGGATCGCCTACGAGGCGGCGGTCAAGGCCTGGCGGGCTTCCGGCACCGCCACCGCCACCGCCACCCTTCATCATCGCCACCTGTGAGCCAAGGCCAGCGAGGCTGCCGAGGACATCGGCTATCTGAGCCCCTCTAGGCATCTTATAGCTAAGGCCAGCCTGGCCCGGTGCCCGTCTTTGAAAAGCGGCGATAGCATCGAGGCGGCGTTGCTCTTCCTCTTGACGCTCTTGCGCGTCTTCCATCGCCTGGCCCTGCCGATGCCGACTGTACATCCCAGCGCCTTCTTTCGCCACCACAGATGCTATCAGCGCGATTGTGAGAGGGTCCATAATCTTATTCCTTTCTCATCCTTGATCTCTAATCTTCAAATCCATAATTCTCTGCATCAGGCCCCATCAAATCAATCATTAGCAGCTTAAGATCGGTGTACCCACGCCCCTCCATAAGTTGCTGCACAGGCCTTGCAATAGATGCCATAGTCGTCGAACGCTGTGGTTCCGTCATGGCGTTGGCCAGCGCCAGCAACTGACCCAGCGACTCGGCCTGACGCGCCGTAAGGCGATCTGCCAGCTCCGCACGGGTGAGCATACCCTCAAGGGTCGGCATACCGTTGATCTGGCCCGTGGCAATGGCCTCCTGGAACTCCATCTCATCAGCGAACATGCCTTCCTGCGACTCGATGCGCTCGGTCTGCATACGCTCTGCTGACAGGAGCTCCTCTTTGGCCAGATCGAGTTGGCCGGTATTGATAAGCT
>Ga0208316_1001968_pt1 | contig 11129 bp, 9 predicted proteins | sample MalvireepMed_231_FD_184240 | JGI IMG/M metagenome (GOLD analysis project Ga0208316, IMG submission 184240) | Marine viral communities from the Global Malaspina Expedition - Malaspina viral metaG DeepMed_231 (SPAdes) (version 2) | ecosystem: Environmental > Aquatic > Marine > Oceanic | place... | reverse complement strand
GAAAGGCAATGCTCTTATTGCCTTTCCATTTTCAACAAGTATTAGATTTTCGCTGCAAATACCGTTAGATTAGCCGCCGATTCAACGATAATTCATGAAATTACTAACAATTTCGTCGAGTTATCTCATTTATTCCTAACTACCTCTATCTTATAAAGGCGACTTTTCATGCAGAAAGAGAATTTCTTCTCTCCTTTTCTATTCATCCTTATTACTACGTTGTCGATATCTACGGTTCATGCAAGCACCCCTGATTTACTACCGTTGCAACACGCGTGGGCAAAAACGAACTATGAGCTTGAAGGTGAAGCCCAATTAGAGGCATTTTCTGCACTGATTGCGCAGGCGAAAGTGTTAGTCGAGCAATCAGAAAATAGCGCTGAAGCACTGACCTGGCTAGCTATCTCTCAATCAAGTACTGCAAGTGTGAAAGGTGGTTTAGGTGCCCTGGACTTTGCTGAAAGTGCGAAGGAAAACTTAGAACGTGCCATTGAAAAAGAAGAAACGGTTCTAGAGGGAACGGCATTAACCGTATTAGCCGCCCTCTATCATAAAGTGCCGGGCTGGCCTGTGAGTTTTGGAAGCGATAAGAAAGCAAAACAATTATTTAAGCGCGCATTGGAAATTAACCCAGAAGGTATGGACCAAAACTTCTTTTATGCTGAGTTTCTTTTCGACGATGGTGAATACGAAGAAGCCCAAGGTTTTTTAATCCGTGCTCAAAACGCGCCTGAAAAAGCCAACCGCCCTCTAGCCGATAAAAAACGCAGAGAAGAGATTGCTATACTTCAAGCAAAATTGGATAAAAAAGCATAGTATCATTTGCTTTATGCGGGGCTATCGCGCGTCGCTTATGAGTTCGAAATAAGCAACATCCTCGCTTTTTGCGTGTAGAAAGGTGAATTTAACGCCTTTCTACATAAACAGCACATACATAGGTGGCACTTATCCTCATGTATAAATTGTAAACAGTTCTCATTCGGTATCAGCACTCCTATTATGAAAGAAAAAAGGAGTGGCCCAATGCCTAAAATCCCACGTTCCTCAGACAACGACTATACCCATGATATGAGCCAGACCCGCCGTGAGTTTATTGCCCGCGAGACAGGCACTCAGCTAAACCACTTAGGACACTATTCCATACCGCCCGAAACCTTGTCGGGAAACATAGAAAACTTCGCAGGCGTTGCACAGGTTCCTATCGGCTTTGCAGGCCCGATGCTAGTGAACGGAGAGCACGCCAAAGGCGAGTTCTACGTTCCAATGGCCACAACAGAGGGTACACTAACAGCCAGCTACAGTAGAGGCATGCGCTTAACAAGAGAGGCTGGGGGCATAACTACAACAGTCATTGATGATGCCATGCAGCGAGCGCCTATGTTCGCGTTTTCTAACGCCAGAGAAGCCCTCGAATTTGGCAAATGGGTTGAGCAAAACTTTGAAGCCATCAAACGCGCCAGTGATAACACCACCAGCGTGGGCAAACTAAGGGATATCGAGCAGTACGCTGCGTCTAAGCTTCGCTGGCTAAGATTCAATTTCACCTGCGGCGATGCGGCTGGTCAGAACATGGTAAGTAAAGCCACTAAAGCGGGTTGTGAGTGGATACAAGCGAACTACCCACGCCCTATCGAGCACTTTGTACTGGCCGCTAATCTTGATACCGATAAAAAGCACTCTCACTTAAACTCGCTGCATACCCGCGGAAAGCGCGTTGTATCAGAAATAACCCTGCCAAAAAAACTTATGACGGACATTATGCATTGCCCGCCAGAAGCATTATTTAAACAGCGCCAGTATTCAAATATGGGCGCACTAATGGCAGGTAGTGTTAATAACGGTGCCCACTTCGCTAACGGCATTACCGCCATGTTCATCGCTTGCGGGCAAGATGTTGCTAATGTGGCTGAGTCGTCAGCGGGCTTCACCTACGCCGAGATCACGCCAAATGGAGACTATTACTTCTCGGTCACCATTCCATCGCTAATTGTGGCTACGTATGGCGGTGGGACGGGCTTGGCAACCCAAAATGAATGTTTACGCGTACTTGGCTGTACACAAAGAGGTAGCGTGAATAAGTTTGCTGAAATTGTTGCGGCGACTGTGTTGTGCGGCGATCTGTCTTTGGGTTCTGCTGTGGTCGCGGATGAATGGGTGAGCAGTCACGAGCGACTAGGTAGGAACCGTTAGAACTAGCAGGTTAGTCGCAGCACGATTACCGTCAAGAAAGGGAAAGCATGCGTGAGCAAAGATTTAGTGGGTACTGATAACAATACTAAACGGCTGACATACTGGGGCGTGTAACCACAAAGTACGCGCCTACTCCCATAAACATCGCAATGCCTATATAAGCGGGAATGGGCATAGATGCAAATAGACAAACAAGAATAAAGCTTATCAACATGCTGCAGCAGGCAATGCATTTCACTTTTTTCGATATTGCCCCGTGCTTGCGCCACGCAACCAGACTCGGGCCGTATTTGGGGTGCTGAATTAGCCAACTTTCAAGGCGCGGTGAAGATTTTGTAAAACAGAAAAGCGCACCTATTAAAAATACCGTTGTCGGCATTACGGGTAAGAAGGCACCAATAATACCTAAACACGTTAAAAACAGCCCTAACGATAAATATAGTACTTTTTTCATAAAACAGTCACGCCCAATCCAGTCCAACTCCGTGGTAAGTGTTATGACACAACACCGGCTACGCACATTTCCAACGTGCTATTTTTATACACAGATTATAGACAAAATGGATCTACATCCCTTTGCCATAAATCAAACCTACTTAATAACCATACGCCAAAATAAAGAAGTTTCCATCTACATTAGGCTAATTCGGTAGGGTTAGCATTAACCCATAGCGCATCTCAGCATTGCACTACGGGTTTACTGGCATGAAAAATGACGAGTGAGCTTATGAATAAGGTGTGTTTTTAGTTCGCAAGACGTGCAAATCACTTAGCACTTGAAGACTGCTTGACCTGCTGCCACAAAGCTTCCATTTCATCTAAGGTCAATGCGTCAAGCGTCTCGCCTTGCTTTGCCGCCAAACGCTCTACACCTTTAAAACGGTTAGCGAACTTGTTACTGGCGTTTCGAAGTGCGGTATCAGCATCTACCTTGCAGTGTCTTGCTAAGTTAACCATAGCAAAAAGTGCATCGCCAATTTCTTCTTCTATGGCATTTTGATTGTCGTGAATCGCTTCGCCATCGGACGTGCTATTGACATGCTGCGACGCTTTTTCGGCAGCGGTTTCTGCTCGCTGCTTATAATCTAATTCTAGCTGAATCTCTTCCACTTCCTCGCGCACTTTATCAATTACAGGTGCGACATCAGCCCAGTCAAAACCTACCTTTGCACAAGCTTTCTGTAGCTTTTGCGCATACATGAGTGCCGGCATGCCTTTGGGAACGCTGTCGAAAATACTGGTTTCTGCGGCTTGAACACGCTGCTCAGAACGCTGCTTTTTAAGCTGTTTTTCTTGGGCTTTAATCGCATCCCACTGTGCGTTTAAGGCAGTGTCGCTGAGTCTTGCTCGCTGAAGCGCTTCGCCGCCCTTTTCACTGCCTTTCCCATCATCGACAGACTGCGCGCCAAAAACATGCGGGTGGCGACGCACTAGCTTGTCGCTAATGCTTTGCGCTACATCGTCAAAAGAAAATGCGCTAGACTCACTGGCGATCTGCGCGTAGAACACCACTTGAAACAGTAAATCACCCAACTCATCTTTAATGTCGTGCATATCACCGCTGGCTATAGCATCAGCCACTTCATAGGCTTCTTCTATGGTGTAGCGAGTGAGGCTTTCCATGGTTTGTTTTACATCCCACGGACACCCAGATTCCGGATCGCGCAGCTGCGCCATAATTTCAAGCAGCCGCTGCATTTCGCTAAGCCTAACTTTGCTTACGTTTTGCATCAGTAATGCCTTTAAGCTGTCTTAATCTTGTCAGTACTTTTGATACTGTTTCTAAATCCTGCACTTCAATGGATATCGTGATAAGCGCCGTTTGCCTGTTTTTATCACTTAAGCTATTAACCCCTAGTAGCGGGACGTTTTCATTGGCAAGCACAGTGGTAATGTCACGCAGTAAACCATTTCTATCATGGCAGAATATGTCTATGCCGGTTTCAAACCCTACTTTAAGTTCTTCTGACCAGTTAACCTCTATCTGACGCTCAGGGTGCTGTGACAACAAGTGCTGCAGCTGATCGCAGCTCTCTTTATGAACGCTAACACCTCGCCCTTGCGTGATGTAGCCTAGGATAGGCTCGCCGGGCACAGGCTTACAGCAATTGGCTAATTGGCTCATTAAGTGGCCCACGCCCTGTACGACCACCGCATCTTTTTTGCCCGTCCCCGCTGCCGTTTTACGGGTTTTCACCTTAGGACTTATTTCTGGTTCTGGCGCTGGCGGTTCCTGAAGGTGATGGATAAAGTTAATCACTTGCATAACCCGCACGTCGCCCGCGCCTACGGCAGTATATAAATCGTCAAGCGTTTGCAGATTAAACTTCTCGACAGCCTCGTGTGGCACTTTGGCGGGTAAATGGGCCCGCTGTAATTCACGCTCTAAAAGCTCTTTACCTGCAGCAAGGTTTTTGTCCCTGTCCTGCTTTTTAAAGTACGAGTGAATAGTGGCTCTAGCCCGTGATGAGTGCACGTAGCCGAGGCCGGGGTGCATCCAATCTCGACTAGGGTTTGGCTCTTTACCCGTAAGCACTTCTATTTGATCGCCGCTTTGCAGCAAATAAGTAAAGGGCACTATACGCCCATTCACTTTAGCGCCAATGCAGCGGTGGCCCACATTACTGTGAATGTAATAGGCAAAATCAAGAGGCGTAGCACCTTGTGGCAAGTCAATCACATCCCCTTTCGGCGTAAACACATACACCCGGTCGTCGAACACTTGGCTGCGAAGCTCTTCAACTAAATCGCCAGATTCAGCCACTTCCTCTTGCCACGCGAGTATGCGACGTAACCAGTTTATGCGCTCGTCATAGCCCGACTGTTTACCCGTGCTGCCTTCTTTGTACTTCCAGTGGGCCGCCACGCCTAGCTCTGCGTCCTGATGCATTTTCTGAGTGCGAATTTGAATCTCAACCGACTTACCTTCAGGCCCAACGATAACGGTATGAATCGACTGGTAACCATTGGGTTTTGGGGTCGCGATATAATCGTCGAACTCGTTAGGTAAATGCTTGTAGCTAGCATGCACCGTTCCTAGCGCTGCGTAACAATCCTGTAGCCGCTCGGCAATAATGCGCACCGCGCGAATATCAAATAGCTGTTCAAACGTAAGCCGTTTTTTCTGCATTTTTTTCCAAATGCTGAAAATATGCTTAGGTCGACCGTATACCTCAGCACGGATTTGCTCTTTGTCTAGCAGGCCTTGAAGGTCGTCAACAATAGCATTTATGTATTCGGCGCGTTCTCTGCGCTTTCCGTCTAACTGTTTTGCGATTTGTTTATAAGTAATAGGGTGCAGGTAGCGAAAGGCGAGGTCTTCAAGTTCCCACTTTAACTGGCCAATGCCTAGGCGGTTTGCCAACGGGGCGTAAATGCTAGCGCATTCTCGAGCCACCATAACGCGGGTTTCTTCATCCGCTTTTTTAACCTGTTGCAGTGCGCAAATGCGCTCGGCCATTTTAATAACCACCGCACGCACGTCTTCAACCATGGCAAGCAGCATGCGGCGAATGCTGTCAATGTGCTGTTCGTCTGACTTTTCTGCAAACCCAGACCCATTTACTTTGCGGGCATGTAAAGACTTAATAGCGTCCATTCTGCGCACGCCAACAACCAGGTCGCGAATTTCGCCGCCGAATTCTTCATGAATGTCGTCTTCGCTTAGCGCGTGCTGTTCGCAATAAGGAAATACTAAGGCGGCCTGAAGCGTCGCGTCGTCCATATTGAGCTGACACAGAATCTCTACCATTTCCTGACCGACTAACAAGCGCTCAGGAATAGACGATACAGCGCTAAGCTTGTCTTTCGTTTCTGCGTGTAAATTCAGGCTGTCTAGCCACGCTTCGAAGGGTGGCCGGTCGGCTTCGTGGACCTTTCTTGTCGATACCATATCCGTTACTCGTTACTGCTGCCTTTGCGTAAACAAGGCCATCATTTCCATGTGATGGGTGAAGGGGAACATCTCTGCTACGCCCGCTTTTTCCATTTCATACCCCCCGTTTATCAACACTTTTGCGTCTCTAGAAAACGTACTTGGGTTGCAAGAAACATACACTATCGTTTTTGGTAGTGCTTTTACAAGCGCGTGACAAACCGTCAAGGCTCCCTCTCTTGACGGGTCGAGCAATACTTTATCAAAACCCTGCTGCAAAGACGCTTCGACGTTAGCCTTATTGGCCAAGTCTAAATGCAACCACTCAACGTTTTCAATGCCCTGTTGCTGTGCATTATCTTTAGCACGGAGCACCATCTCTGCAACCCCTTCAATTGCCTGTACCAAGGCGCCCTTTTTCGCAATAGGCAAGGTAAAATTCCCTAAGCCGCTAAACCAATCAGCGATACGTTCATTAGGGCGCGGGTCTAGCCATACTAAAGCCTGATTGATCATTTTTTCGTTAACCACTTTATTAATTTGTATAAAGTCGTTAGCACTGGGGGAAATTGAGCAGCCGTCAACGGTATGCATAATTAAGCCCTGAGCTTCCCCTACACTGCGCAGGCGACCTTGCTTATTTTCAAGCACCACATCTAAACCGAGAGCTTTAGCAAAAGCATCTACCGTTTCGATAAGCGCATCTTCTAGTGCCTTAGTGTGTTTAATAACTACTTGCGCCCTGTTGTCGCCAGCAATAAGACTGATATGCCCAATATGGCGCGCGCTATCATACCCCTCTAGCGCATTACGCAACGGGCCTATAGCCGTTGATAGTGGGTTAACGAGTATAGGGCAGATGTCAAGGTTAACTACTTTGTTGCTGTTGGCCTCTCTGAAACCCAATTTAATATTATCTGGGTTGCGGGCATCAATAGCTAACCGCGCTTTTCTGCGATATTGAGGGCGCGGTCCTACCAATGGAGCTTGCCAAACGCCACTACCTATAGAAAGCTGACGCTCCATCATAGTTTTAAGCGCGTTATCTCTGTACGCTAACGCAGCGTCGGCATCAATATGCTGCAACTGACAGCCACCGCAAGCTTCAAATACCGGGCAGAAGGGGGTTTGCCGCAATTCGCTTGGCCCTTGGATGCTAATTGTTTTAGCACTAACAACCTTCTTTTTGCTCGATACCACCTCTATGTCACAAGTTTCACCGGGTAGTGCACCTTCAACGAAATACATCGTAGCGCCGCGAGCCACGCCCTGTCCCATCCAATCTAATTCCTGGATGGTTATGGCATTATTATTGGCGTCTTGCGCGGTATTGTGTTCTTTTGATTGCTTGCTTTTTTTAAACCTAAGCCCGGCGACTTGCGCATTCGCCCTAGCACTTCCCTTCGTGCTTGTCTGAGCTTGGGATGGGGTTGTTTTATTTTTTTGCTTAGCGCGAGACTGTTTAAAAAGGTTTGCCAAGGGCGACTCCGGATACCTGTATTGACGTAATTAGGTGTAAATAGGGTCTGTTGACCGTTGATATTAGCCCACAGAGACTAAGGCTAAACCTACCTTGTAGGTAAAAGCGCCGCGTATCGAGAACGCTGCGTAACGAAAAGCTGCACTTTTCTATACTGTCTCTAGTATAACGGTGGCCACCGCATAATGCTGCTCATCTGAAATACTCACCACACTTCGCGTAATCCCCCTGGCTTCACACATCGCTGCGAACTCGCCAGAAAAGTGTAGTTCTGGCGCGCCAAGGTTATTGTTGCGTACTTCAATATGCTGCCAGCTTATGCCGTTTCCTATGCCCGTCCCTAACGCTTTCACCGCCGCTTCCTTTGCTGCAAACCGTTTTGCTAAAAAACGTACCGGGCTGGCATGTTCGCAGAACTGTTGCCATTCAGCAGGTGTAAGCACCCGCTTTGCCAAACGTTCGTTGGCGGTCTCGCCTTTTCCAAGACGCGAAATCTCAACAATGTCAGTACCGAGCCCTGCAATCGCCACGTTTTATCTTACCTTTATTAAATGCCCGCTCGCGCTTCAAGCATTAGCTTACGCATATCGGCAACGGCTTTGTGCAATCCGTCAAACGCCGCCCGTGCAATAATGGCGTGGCCAATGTTGAGTTCAATAAGCTGAGGAATAGCCGCTATCGGTTTCACGTTGTGATAGTGAAGCCCGTGTCCGGCGTTAACTTTCAGCCCAAGGCTATCGGCGTATTCGATACCTTCAACTAAACGCGCAAGTTCTTCTTGCTGCGCTTCTTCACTGGTGGCTTCTGCATACTGCCCGGTGTGAATTTCAATGTAAGGCGCATTACAGGCAGCGGCAGCGTCAATTTGCGCTTTGTCGGCATCGATAAACAGAGATACAAGAATATTTGCATTGGCAAGCCTATCACACGCTGCTTTAATATTATCGACGTTACCCGCGACATCAAGCCCACCTTCTGTGGTCAGTTCTTCGCGCTTTTCAGGCACTAGACAACAAAAGACCGGCTTCACTTCTTCAGCAATGGCTAGCATCTCATCAGTTACTGCCATTTCTAAATTCAAACGGGTATTGATAGTTTGCGCTAAAATGCGTACGTCGCGGTCTTTAATATGCCGGCGGTCTTCACGCAAATGAACAGTTATGCCGTCTGCACCAGCTCTTTCTGCAATATCTGCAGCATGCACTGGATCAGGGTAATGGGTACCGCGCGCATTGCGAAGCGTTGCGATATGGTCGATGTTAACGCCTAATAAAATCGTGCTCATTTCACCACCTAGCATGTAAGGGCATGGACAATTGTACCCTTCATATAAAAATTTCTATTAACAACGGGGTCACGTCGTTTCAACGTGCGGCAATTGTAGCAAATTTTTTTATCTAAGGTGTCGATTAAGCGCTTGTGTTACGAGAAAATAATCCGACAAACAGCGACGATACGTTATGGGTTTTATTAGCGCGGTTTAGTCATAAAGAGCTCTCGACTTTTTAACGGCTTGTCCCCAATCAGCGGCTTGAGTAAATCGCGACACAGTACCTTTGCGACCTTTTTGCTCAATGGTGTGAATTCCCCCTGAGATAGGCTAAGTAATGCCGTACCGGGAATTCCTCTAGCCCCTACTACATCATCGGAAATCTGTATAAAACCGGCGTCTAGCTGAAAGTGATAGCGACCGTTTTCTTCAATAGGCATTTCGTATTCAACATCACTGGTGAAATCAGGAAGCAACCCCATTTCATCAAGAAGAGCAAACTCTAGCTGCCGTAACGTCACTTCAATGTCAGCTTCATCTCGCAACGCCAAAAGCGCAGCTTCATAGGCGCTATATACTCCATCACTGGCTAGCCCCTGGGGCATTATTCTATTGGTCAACTCATTGACATACATTGCACAAAATAAAGCGGTGCCAGTGAGGGAAATTGACGGCGCTACACTTTCCACGTGACGTAAATTCTTTAAATCAGATTTACCACTTAGCTGCAGACGCAAATGCTGAAAGGGTTGAAGCAGGCTCTTTTTATCAGACTTGCTGTTTTTTACCCCCTTTGCGACGGCACTTATACGGCCTTCTTCTAACGAGAAAAAATCAACAATATAGCTGGTCTCCCTGTAAGGGCGTCTATGCAATACATAGGCGTTTAACCATTCGTTATTCATTGTTGCTCTCTGTAATAGTAGGGGGTTATAACAAGGCCGTTTATGTTTAACCGGCGGGATCATTCGCTGTCAGCTTTAAAAGCAAAGCACAGGAAGGCTCAAGCCAGCGGTGGGCGCGCCGTGCTAACTGCGCTTAATACGTACTACCTTCATGGTTTCAAACTCTATGCCCGCCACATCTTCTACGTGCCGATAGTAAGTGACGTTAACCCGCGCGCCTTTTAGACTCTGGTATTGCTGCTTACGCCGGTAAATAAACGGTACATCAATACCTTCCAACATAATGGTGTGGCGAACCCAATCACTGTCTTTCTCTTCCCGCTGCACGTGAGAGATCACTTTAGCATTGTCTGTCTGGTTAAGTTGTTTGTGTTTTTCAACCAGCTTTTCTCTTTCGCTCTTCACCGTCGAATTACCTATTTACCTTACTTTCTACCCACACTCATAATACGTGCAATCTTTTAACTTACCGGTTTTATTTGCGCACAACCCAGCCCATCGGCCCGCCAGTATTGCGCCCACATTAAAACTACAGGGCTTCTATTTGCTCAACAATAAGCTGAACCGTTTCTTGTCCTCTGAATACGTTAATATCAAGGCGATAAGCTATATGCACACGCTTTACCATGGCATTAGGCCACGCTTTCAAGTCCACATTAAACGCTATAGCATCGACTTCATTAGCCCCGTCGCCTTTTAACACCATCTTAAGGTGTTTTTGCCCAACTAAGCGCTGGTCAAGAAGCGAGAATTCACCGTCAAAAAGCGGTGACTCAAAACCTTGTCCGAACGGGCCCGCTTGGCGAAGCAAATGGGCGAAGGGTAAGCACAGTTCGCTGGCGGATAAGTCACCATCAGAAAGCAGGGCATGGTTTCCATCTAATTTAGCTAAATGTTTACCGGCAATGTCGATAAACGCACGCTCAAAGTCACGCAGTTTAGCTACCGGCAGGCTAAGACCCGCCGCCATCGCATGGCCACCGAACTTCTCGATAACGCCAGGGTATCGTGTATTAACTTCATCGAGTACGTCTCGAATATGAACGCCGGGAATAGAGCGAGCAGAACCTTTAATAATAAGGTCATCTTGGTGCGCAAAGGCAATCACGGGCTTAAGGTATTTCTCTTTTAAACGCCCAGCGACAATACCAATAACACCTTGGTGAAAGTCTTCGCGATAGACCACCAGTGCGCTTGGCATATCGCCTTCATCAAGTACCATTTGTTCTAGGGCCATTTCTGCCTGCGCTTTCATTCCCGTTTCTATTTCTCGTCGCTCTTTGTTGAGTGCATCGAGTTCGGCGGCAATCATACGCGCTTGAATCGTGTCATCTTCTAATAAACACGCAATGCCTTGAGACATATCATCTAAGCGTCCAGCGGCATTAAGTCGTGGGCCTACCACAAAAC
>Ga0208316_1001965_pt1 | contig 11136 bp, 10 predicted proteins | sample MalvireepMed_231_FD_184240 | JGI IMG/M metagenome (GOLD analysis project Ga0208316, IMG submission 184240) | Marine viral communities from the Global Malaspina Expedition - Malaspina viral metaG DeepMed_231 (SPAdes) (version 2) | ecosystem: Environmental > Aquatic > Marine > Oceanic | place... | reverse complement strand
GTGTTCATGCGGCATTGATGCGGCGCTTGATGTTGCAATAGTACTCATGAGCGACCTCCCACTGTATTGGCACTTAAGTGCGTAGCTTCAACTCGTTCAACCTCATCTACCTGCACGTAGTAATCAACATCCGAGGTATAGCAACGCTTAATAAATACTCCTATTCCTGCTGCTAAACCAGCAATGGCTAGCCACCAAATATGCCAGATAAGCGCAAAGCCCATTAGGGTAAAGCTCATGCTCATGAAAACTCCGGCTGAAGTATTTTTTGGCATATGAATAGGTGTGTATTTTTCAGGGCGTTGATACGACTCGCCGCGCTCCTTCATATCCGTCCATGCATCAATGTCTTTGATGTGAGGAATCTTGGCAAAATTGTAAAATTGAGGCGGTGACGCCGTTGACCACTCTAGCGTGTGACCATTCCACGGATCGCCCGTTGTATCGTTAAGCTTCTCTTTGTTTTTGAAGCTTACAAACAGCTGAAGTAGCTGGAAGAAAATACCAATTGCTATAACAAACGCACCAAATGCAGCAATGTATAACCAGATATTCCAGTCAGGATTGTCAGTGTGATTTAAGCGGCGTGTCATACCCAAAAAGCCAAGCACATATAGGGGCATGAACGCCAAAAGGAAACCAATTTGCCAGCACCAAAAGGCTGCTTTTCCGGTTTTTTCGTCAAGCTTAAAGCCCATGGCTTTCGGGAACCAAAAAGCGAAGCCAGCCAAGTAACCAAACACCGCGCCACCAATAATGGTGTTATGAAAATGGGCAATAAGGAATAAGCTATTGTGGAGTACGTAGTCTGCGCCAGGTATAGCTAACAGCACGCCTGTCATACCGCCTATGGTGAAGGTCACCATAAAGCCTAGCGTCCATAGCACAGGCACGCTTAGTACAAGACGGCCTCGATACATAGTGAACAGCCAGTTAAATAGCTTTACCCCCGTGGGTATAGCAATAACCATGGTCATAATGCCAAAGAAGGCATTCACATTGGCGCTCGACCCCATGGTAAAGAAGTGATGCAGCCATACAATAAAGCCTAGAATGGCAATGGCGCCCGATGCATAAACCATCGACTTGTAGCCAAACAAACGCTTAGCGGTAAACGTAGAAATAACTTCTGAGAAAATACCAAATGCAGGCAGTACAAGAATATAGACTTCAGGGTGTCCCCATGCCCAAAACAGGTTGATATACATCATAGAGTTACCACCGGCTTCGTTAGTGAAGAAGTGAAAATCCATATAGCGGTCTAGCGTTAGCATGGCCAACACAGCGGTAAGAATAGGGAACGACGCGGCGATAAGAATATTCGCCCAAGTACAGGTCCAGGTGAAAATAGGCATTTGCATGAGTTTCATGCCGGGCGCACGCATTTTAAACACGGTAACTAAGAAGTTTACGGCGGTTAGCAGCGTACCGAGCCCGGATATCTGCAGGGCCCATATGTAATAGTCGACGCCAACCCCGGGACTAAACTCCAACCCGGCTAGCGGCGGATAAGCAACCCACCCTGTTTTTGCGAATTCACCTAACCCTAAAGACACATTCACTAGAATTGCGCCACCTGCGGTTAGCCAAAAACTCAAATTATTTAAAAAAGGAAACGCCACATCACGGGCACCAATTTGCAGCGGCAGAATGATGTTCATTAAGCCAATCATAAACGGCATCGCCATGAAGATGATCATGATAACGCCATGGGCGGTGAAGATTTGGTCGTAGTGCTCGGGAGGTAGATAGCCGGGCGCACCATTGGTTGCCATTGCAAGCTGAGTACGCATCATAATAGCGTCGGCAAAGCCGCGCAGCAGCATGATCATAGCCAGCACAATGTACATAATACCAAGACGCTTGTGGTCGACAGACGTGATCCAGTCAAACCACAGGGTTCCCCACTGTTTGTGTTTGGTGATAAGCATGGCTATAACCACACCAAGCAGTGCCACTACGGCAAGTGTCACCATTATAATAGGCTCGTGATAGGGCACGGCCTCTATAGATAATTTACCTAAAAAAGACATGATTATTGTGCATCCTCTTGATGATGACGGTGTTGCATTTGAGGCATTGTGTGGTGTTCGCCGGTAGCGGCATTTTCTGGCTTGCTATAAAAGTCCATAGAGCCGTGATCTTTCATGTACTTCATCACGATGTCGTGAAAAAGGCCTTCACTAACGTTGCTGTAGTAAGTCACCGGGTTGTTTTCACTTTGCTTGGCAAGCTGCTCATAAGAAGCGGGCGTTAACGCTGTTTGTGCCTGCTTAACGCTTGCAACCCAATCGTTAAAGTCGCCCTCGGTAGGCGTGGCGATAGCGTTGAATTTCATTCCCGTAAAGCCTGCGCCACTGTAGTTTGACGAAATACCCTTATAAGTACCTGGCTCGTTAGCAATAAGGTGAAGCTTAGTTTCCATTCCCGCCATAGAATAAATCTGGCTTCCCAACTGAGGAATGAAAAACGAATTCATAGTGCTTTCAGAAGTGATTTTAAACGCCACAGGCTTATTAGCTGGAAACACTAATTCATTGACAGTAGCAATGCCTTGCTCAGGGTAAATAAACAGCCACTTCCAATTGAGCGACACTACTTCAACAGTAAGGTGTTCTCCTTGACCTTCTAGCGGAGAATAAGGGTCGAGTGCGTGAGTAGAGCGCCATGTGATCACGCTCAACGAAATAACGATTAAGATAGGAATTGACCATACAACGGCTTCTATCTTTGTAGAGTGTGCCCACTTCGGGGTGTAAATTTCAAAGTCGCGACTAGCGCGATACTTCCATGCGAAATAAAGCGTTAGAACAATAACGGGAACAACAACAATCAGCATCAGGATGGTACAAAGAATAATAAGGTTCTTCTCATCCATGCCCACTTGCCCTTTGGGGTCAAGCACGCCACCGCTGCAACCGGCTAACGTAAGCCCAGCACCAGCAACAATCAAAGTAAAAAGGTTACGAATAGACAAAACAAGTTCCTATAACCCACAAGTTAAACGGCGATGACTGAGCAGTTCCGAAAGGAACTACGGGTTTACAGCATCGGAAAACGCACCAGAAGTGGCGTTATCACGCTTAAAGCGCAGCACTTATGGTGTCTAATAAATCGGAAACGTTTAACTAAAAAGAGGGGGCGCTCGGCTGCCAACCGTTTGAACAAAAGGCTGAGGAAACGTAGGGCAAAGGTAAGGAATAGGTCGGCGCTGTTTTGTTATTTGCGCCTTTGCTATAGCCGTGGCTTTAACCAATAAACCGACTAATACCAACGCGATAGTGGGAACGATAAATTGTGAAAGCGTGTGATCAGCAAGTGCAATGAAAAAAGGCTCGAAAACCAAGCTTTCATTAAATGCACTAACAAACTCTGTAGCGTCGGCCATGGTGCCACTAATCACTAGTGCAACATTCAGCAACAGCACCATATTAGCTAACCACAGCATAGCGCCTACACCATTGGTGTAGTTTACTGCAGGTCTAATTAATGAATTCAATTCGCTTAAAAAAGCGAAAGAACGTGGTGCCATAGTGGTTAGAATGCCTTATAAAAAATGCACTAGTTACCTACTTCAAAAATGAAGCAGGCGTGGCAGGTTAAAGGCTAACTAGAGTTAATTCAATAGGCCGAAAAAGTATCATGATGAGTTTATGTAGTTAGACAAACCGCTTTCAAATACAAGTTTTTAACATGTTACTTGTACGGCGCAAGAAAAGATAAAGACCTCGCACATTAGCTACATAACAAGCAAAATAAGACAATATGGCAAATTGATTTCAATACGCTAGCGCTTTGAAAAGTACAAGTGATAAAAAATTGTTACCTAAAGCGTAGTTATCAAAGAGACTTTCATCCTACAAAAAATGCGGTAACTCTCTTTTAGCTGCGATAAATGGAAAAGGTCATGACGAAACTTTTGTGCGAGAACAAAAAAGGCTACTGTTTAAGCAAGGATAAGTAGGCTAAAAGCTGTATGGGAGTTCGCAGAACCTATGGAAGAAGTGTCTGGTACAAACACATTTGCTTAGGTTGTCTAATCAGCGAACTCTGCAACCTCATAAAGAAGCATGTTGTAGTTTATAAAGAAATCATTGCTTTAAAATATTGAAAAAGGAAAGAAAGGGCAGTAACTAGGTATTACTATCTCCAGAAAATTAATTTGGGAAGAAGCTGAAACGCACAGTGATGAAAGCTACTATCTAGAAAACCAAGGAGATCCTATGTAACCGTACACATGTGTACACTGTATTTCACCTAGGTGTACACAACAGGTTTAGCCATTTACGATAATATCCTTAAGGAAATACTCGAAAGGAATGCTATGAGTAAAAAAAGTAAAGCAAGACGTGACGCGAAGAAAAAGAAGTTAAAGAACAAAAATCATAAAGTAGATAAAAACTTCTCCCCAACTAAGGTTAAATCAGATGGAGGCCCAGTCTTAACTAGCATTGAAAATCCTCTATCCTCGTTGACTCGAGAACAACGAGAGTCTTTAATCAAAAAAATTTCTTCTGAGAGTAAAGTTAAGCTAAAAGAAGGAATCGATGACCTAAAGGAATTCCTTTGTGAGTACTGTCCGTTAACTACTTTATCAATTGTCGCTACTTATTCTTTAAGTCAGGGTGTCGGTGACGATGGGGTTGTTAATAAAGAATCTCCTATTGGGGTTGAGCAATTTCATGTGGAGCTACTACAAGCTTTAATTCTGACGATACCTAAAGATTCGTTAGGTACAAAAATGCCTACGAATATGGATATTGAAGTTGTTTTTGAGCTAATAAAAGAAATTCAACAAAACTCAACTCAAAGTAGATATAGAACAGCAAAACTCAATCAGTCTAATGAAGAAAAAGCAATATCTAACATTCAGGAGCTGCTAAGAGGACATACTCAAATAGTCCGTAATTGGGGTTTTAACTCTCAGATTAAAACAATAATTACGGAGCTCTACACATATTTTGATTTTGAAGTTAACAATATATTTGGTTTTACAGTCACAGACACTATAAAAGTATTCTCTCATTTAGTTAGTAGTGGTGAACAAAAATTAACTGAAAGATATGAATTTTTGAGTAGCCTTTATAGAACTCATGACAAGAAAAAACTAATAGATTTATATACTGACCATATAGGTCTCTCAGTGAATGACAAAGAAGAGCTGTTTGAGGATTTAGCTATCGATAGAACTCCCTTCAAACAGTTATTTTTCCTCATGCTTTCTCACTATGACTTATTCACTCCATACATGTATCACATAGATTGTGAAGAATTAAGTCAAGAGTTAAGCATTGCACAAGAGACTATAGTAAAAATACTAAACCATTTTTCACTCGAAAGCGGTGAACTTGCTACCCACAATCAGGGTTTCATATTTCTTGATAACCCTATCTGGACAAGACCTATAGTCCAAAAGGAGTCAGAGTACTTCTGTCCACTCCCACAAGTGTTTTTTAGTTTCTCCTTGAACAGTCTAGACAATCTAATCGAAGGTTATGATAAAGACAAACTTCATGAAAGAAGAGCGTTATATCTAGAGGAAAAGATAGAAGAGATAGTAAAAACGAGGTTTCCTGAATCTCATACAATCTCCGGAATACAATGGGATTTTGAGGGAAAAACATTTGAGACAGACCTAATCACCTTCATAGATTCTCATGCACTAATAATAGAGGCCAAATCACACAATATTACCAAGCCAGCTTTGAGAGGTGCTCCGGATCGAATCAAAAAGCACTTCAAAGAAATTTATATTGATCCTAGCGTTCAGTCATTTAGGTTTGCTGAAAAGATTAAAGAATTAATCGAAAATCCGGATACGAATGACCCATTAATCGACAAACTACCAATCGACATTTCAAAAATTAACAAAGTTATTCGAGTTTCAGTTTCGCTAGAGGATTTTGCCACTTTACAAACTAATCTGAAATTATTCGAAGATACTGGCTGGCTACCAGATGGATATGAATCATGCCCTTCAACCAATTTAGCTGATTTTGAGACAATATTTGATTTGCTGGAGCACCCAGTACAAATACTCCACTATCTAGAAAGACGAAGCATAATTCAAAAGCCTAAACCTAAAACATCTAAATTATTCACTGAGATATTCAAGCAACTCGAAAAACGCTCAACCCCGAGGTGGACGGAAATAGGTTGCATACTAAATATGTATGTACCTGAAGACCAAATTCAATTGAGCAATATGATAAAAAGTTTGTCCAAGAGAGTGCACCACACTTGGCAACAAGTAGGTCACAAGAACATGATTATTTTATGCCCTCATGAGTCTTCTAAATATTCTCTCGCTGTCGTTTTATACAAGGATGCTAATAAACAATTAAGAGATAAATTCATCAACGAAGCATCATTACAAGCCTTAGAACCTGATCATGTAAAGCAATGCTTATTAATTGCAAAGAACATTGATGACAACGAAATAGCATACCATTTGATTGGATTGTTTGAGTCCAGATAGCTAAAAGTCCACTTAAATAAACGACACTTTTATTAATTGTAATGATACGCTGCAATCTAAAGCGTGAGGTGCGTGCTACGTCATCCCCCCCCTGAGATTGTGGGTACGAAAATACCTAACGATGGAGTATATATAAACCTACGACATCTCTTGATGACTTACCTCTGAGGTTAGCCTTATCAGGTTGAAGTAGACGTACAACGTGTCCTTCTTCCTTTATTCAACACATCATCAATCATTTCTACTTCAGATACTTCAACTTCATTATTATTCCAATCGAATCCAAATTTGTTTACGTCCTTGGGCGCAGACCTAAATGAAAGATTCCCCGTTTTTTCACTTTCAACTTTTACAGGGAAAGCCCAATCGCCATTTTTCAGCAAGAAGGCTATTTCCTTTGACTCTTCACGACTACTCATAAATCCTCCCAACAAAATATATTCTGACCTGCATACAAAAAAGCTATACACTAAAAGCAAAAAAGCCACCAAGTATTATCTTGATGGCTTTTTTAGGTCTCAATGCCGTGTTAGATCAAAAGGCTCTATTATTGTCTCTACATACGTTTCTACATATGAAAAATAAACCTTTATAAATCAACAGCAAAGGGAGGAGCAGGCAATTACATCATGCCGCCCATTCCGCCCATGCCGCCCATATCAGGCATTGCTGGCGCAGCTTCGTCTTTAGGTAGTTCAGCTACCATTGCTTCAGTAGTGATCATTAGTGAAGCAATTGATGATGCGAACTGTAGTGCAGAGCGCGTTACTTTAGTTGGGTCAAGAATACCCATCTCTAGCATGTCGCCGTAAGTGTCGTTACCAGCGTTGTAACCGTAGTTACCGTCGCCGTTCTTCACTTCGTTAACCACTACTGATGCTTCTGCACCTGAGTTGATAGAGATTTGACGTAGAGGCGCTTCCATTGCACGTAGCGCAAGCTTAACACCTACTGTTTGGTCTTCGTTGTCGCCAGTTAGCTCAGAAAGCTTCGCCGCTGCGCGTACTAGTGCAACACCACCACCAGGTACCACACCTTCTTCAACCGCTGCGCGAGTTGCATGTAGTGCATCTTCTACGCGGTCTTTCTTCTCTTTCATTTCAACTTCAGTCGCTGCACCAACTTTAATTACTGCAACACCGCCTGAAAGCTTAGCAAGACGTTCTTGAAGCTTCTCTTTGTCGTAGTCAGACGAAGACTCTTCAATTTGACCTTTGATTTGTGCACAACGGCCTTCAATTGCTTCTTGGTCGCCGTTACCGTCAACAACAGTGGTGTTGTCTTTGTTGATAACTACGCGCTTAGCAGTACCAAGGTCTTCTAGTTGAACTTTTTCAAGCTCAAGACCAATCTCTTCAGAGATTACAGTACCGCCAGTTAGAATAGCGATGTCTTGAAGCATTGCTTTACGACGGTCACCAAAACCAGGAGCTTTAACCGCTGCAACTTTAACAATACCACGCATGTTGTTAACTACTAGTGTAGCAAGCGCTTCGCCTTCAACATCTTCAGCGATGATCATTAGCGGCTTACCCGCTTTCGCTACGCCTTCAAGGGTAGGCAGTAGTTCGCGGATGTTAGAAATTTTCTTGTCAACCAATAGGATAAACGGGTTGTCTAGTTCAACGGTGCCGTTTTCTTGGTTGTTGATGAAGTATGGCGATAGGTAACCGCGGTCGAACTGCATACCTTCAACAACGTCTAGTTCGTTTTGAAGTGCTTGACCTTCTTCTACGGTGATAACACCTTCTTTACCCACTTTTTCCATTGCTTGAGCAATGATGTCGCCAACTTCTGCGTCAGAGTTTGCAGAGATAGTACCTACCTGTGCGATAGACTTGCTGTCTGCACAGTCAGTAGAAAGGGCTTTAAGCTCTTCAACAGCCGCGATAACCGCTTTGTCGATACCGCGCTTAAGGTCCATTGGGTTCATACCCGCCGCAACGCTCTTAAGGCCTTCAGTTACGATAGCTTGCGCTAGAACGGTTGCAGTAGTTGTACCGTCACCCGCTTCGTCGTTCGCTTTAGACGCGACTTCTTTTACCATCTGCGCGCCCATGTTTTCGAACTTGTCTTCAAGCTCGATTTCTTTCGCTACAGACACACCATCTTTAGTGATAGTTGGTGCACCGAAAGACTTGTCTAGAACAACGTTACGGCCTTTTGGACCTAGTGTTACTTTAACTGCATTAGCTAGTGTGTTTACGCCTTTTAGCATTTTGCTGCGAGCGTCATCACCAAAACGTACTTCTTTAGCTGCCATGATTAAATTCCTCTAAAATTCGTTTTAACGTTAGTTGTAATTACTCAACAATCGCTAGAATGTCGCTTTCGCTTAGGATAAGTACTTCTTCACCATCCAGCTTTTCTGTTTTAACGCCGTAACCGTCGTTGAAAATAACGGTGTCGCCAACTTTAACGTCTAGCGCTTTAACTTCGCCGTTCTCAAGAATGCGACCGTTACCTACTGCGATTACTTCGCCGCGTGTAGATTTTTCTGCTGCAGAACCAGTCAGAACGATACCGCCTGCAGATTTGCTTTCTTGCTCTGCGCGCTTAATGATTACGCGGTCGTGTAAAGGACGAATTGCCATTTTCAAGTCTCCTGAAAATTCCACTATTCAAAGTTATGTGATTACCAACACTCAGACTGCCTGAATGTTGTGTGCCTGGGTTGCTCATTGCTGAGCAGTTAAAATCATTTCTGCACGGATAGATGGGGTAGTACCCTGATAACTTCAAGGGTTTTTAAACAAAAAAATGTAAAAAAATTGATTTTTTTCTAAAAATCATAGTTTTTGAAAACGTGGCGGTCCATTACCGATCAGAAAATAACGAGTTTCCAATTACGTAGGCTCAATAGGGATGAGTGAACAAGCCAAGTCCTCTTTGACGCGCTCAATTTCTTTGGCAAACTTTTCTAGCCAATAACCCATTTGTACAACCTGAGGCAGTAGCTAGCTTTCATTTATTAAAGCTAACTACTGGTATTGCCGTGCATCGGGTTATTTCGACCTTGCATTGCAAATGCATCGTTACAATTTCATATTTTTTCCTTAAAAAACCTTATTATACGATAACAAAACAGCATAAGCCATTGATTTAAATAGAATTGTAATTTCATGAGTCACTTTTGATTTTTTCAATTTTTATCGTAATTTCCTAACCGTTGGCCTTTTCATTGGCGGATGCGGCTGACGATTAAATTATTAATAGTAATAAGGAAAATTATGAAAGAACTAAATTATTCACAAGTCACAGCAGTAAACGGTGGAGATGCCCTAGCCTGGGGCATTGGTGGTGGTCTAGCAGGAGGTGGTGCAGGAGCATCTCTTGGATGGGGAGGCGCTCTCATGGCTGCAGCTAATGGTGCCCGTTGGGGAGCTATTGGCGGTGGTGCCGGTGTGCTTGTCGGTGCGGCGGCTGGTGTTGCTTACTACTACTTTCGTTAATGAGGAACAAATATGAAAACACTTTCGAATAACGAGATTAAAAATGTTGATGGCGGCGTTGATGTAGGTGGTGTCGCCATAGCCGGTGTAGGTGGTTTTGGAACTGGCTTTGGCATTGGCGCTGGAATTGGTTCGTTCGGAGGGCCAGCAGGCGCGCTTGTTGGAGGAATGATTGGTGGAATGATCGGCACAGTCGGCGGAGTGTACGCCATGTTCGAAATGCACTAAAGTTTTCTATTCAAGCGGGCTGCCAGGCCCGCTGTATCAAAGCGAGGTAGTATATGAAAAAGAAAGAAATATTGTTGGCATTGATTATAGTGACAAACGGTGGCGCAGCTCTCTATTACGTGACTTATGGCTTGAACAATGTAATTGGGCTCTGTTTACTTTTCCTATTTATTGCGTGCTATGCCTTAATTTATAAAAGGTCTTGATAGTCGGTAAATCAATTTCGTTCCACGACAAAACAACGTTTTCATTGGGAGTGAGTTAGTCTGAACAATACCGGAAACGCCATATCGCAATCAATTATGGTGAATCCAATAAAACCTTTAAACAAATATACATATTGAACGAGCGCTGCAATGAGATAGGCATAAAATAAGCATGGTCAGTTTTGAGTGCGAGCTGTCTGTAAACATTTCGCGTCCATAATCTACTACTCGTATGTCTTGGTCTACCAACTTTTACGCATGACTAACGGTTTCTCATGAAGCAAAAATACTGACTTCTAATTTTGAAATAGCAGTTACTTCAAACGCTTGTCTTCGTCGTTTTGTGTATTGTCCGTGTATTCACCTTCAATCACATCGTCTTTGTTCTTCGCTGATGTATTAAATGGCGAATCGCTATTGCCAAAGGGATCGCTGTCAAATGGGCTTTGTTGCACGTTTGTATTGAATCCACCTGAACTTGGCCCCGCACCACCAGCTCCCGCACCGGACATAACAACGCGCATTTTCATGTGCTTGCTAACCTGCGCAGCAAGTAAATGTCGCGTTCCGGGTAATACAAACATGAAACCCAATATGTCGGTGACAAACCCTGGAGTCACCAATAATACGCCAGCAACCACTAGCATTAATCCTTCAACCAGCTCTTTTCCTGGCACTTCATTTCGCTGCATTTTTTCTTGCGCGGTTTGCAGCGTACTCACGCCTTCGCGTTTAACAAAATAAGCACCAATAAACGCCGATAGAATAACTA
>Ga0208316_1001963_pt1 | contig 11140 bp, 7 predicted proteins | sample MalvireepMed_231_FD_184240 | JGI IMG/M metagenome (GOLD analysis project Ga0208316, IMG submission 184240) | Marine viral communities from the Global Malaspina Expedition - Malaspina viral metaG DeepMed_231 (SPAdes) (version 2) | ecosystem: Environmental > Aquatic > Marine > Oceanic | place... | reverse complement strand
AATCGTCTTCCCCTGATGGTTCGCCGGGCATCTGAGCCCGAGCTTGCCCGGCAGATCAATGCCTACCTTGCCCTTGCCGAAGCTGCCGAAATGGCAGGCCGTGAACGGGCTGCAGGGGCGTCACTGGTGCGCAGCGGCAACTTCGCCCTGCCTGCAGTTGGGCAAATAGCGGCCCTGTCAGGGCGTCAGCAAGCGTATTTCCAGACCGCAATCGCCATGCTGAGTGCAAATTCGGATATCCGTGGTCGGATTGAGTCATTTCCCGAAACCGCCGAGCACCGAAAAATGCTGGATCAGCGAGATATGCTCCTGAGCAGCCCCTCCGGTATGTACGGCCTGGAAGCCAGTGACTGGTTTTCAGCCTCTACCAACCGCATCCAGGCCATTAACGGCATCCGCACTGATATGCTCTCCCAGGTCGAAGCGCTGGCCACTGCGGGCGTGAATGCCGCCAGAAGCAATCTGATCTGGGCATCGGCCATTGCCGCGACGTCAATCGTTCTGGTGGTTCTGTTAATGACCGTGATTATTCGAGCCATTCATCAGCAGGTGAATCAGCTGCTGGAAGGTGTTCGAAACGCCATGGACAACAAGGACCTGTCGCAGGCGATTCCGGTCTCCAGCAAGGACGAGACGGGCACCATAGCCGAGGCAATCAATGAACTGTTTGGCCGTTTTAGCGAGGCTTTGCTGCAAATCGACAAGGCAAGCGTACAGCTGGCCACAGCCACCGAGGAAACCAGCTCAACCGCGGGCCAGAATTCCTCACAGATCAAGAACCAGCAACAACAGATTGAGCAGGTGGCCGCTGCCACCGAAGAAATGTCGGCAACTTCAGAGGAGATTTCTCACAACACCCAGCAGGTGGCGGACGCCTCCAGCCGGGCTATGGAGAAAAGCCAGACCGGCGAGAAGGTGCTGCGCACCAGTGTCTCCCAGATCCGGGAACTGGCGAAGTCAGTACAGGACGTCAACCAGGTTATCGAAGAACTGGAACAACGCAGCACGACCATCAGCGATGTGGTTGATGTTATCCGGAAAGTGGCCGACCAGACCAATCTGCTGGCGTTGAATGCAGCGATCGAAGCCGCCCGGGCGGGCGAGCACGGACGAGGCTTTGCGGTAGTGGCGGATGAGGTTCGCACACTGGCGCAGCAAACCCATGAATCCACTACCCAGATTGAAGATATCATCAACGGCTTCAAGACCATCACCGACAACGCCAGCCGTTCAATTATCACCAGCCACAAACTGGCCGACCAGACCAGCACGCAAGCCTCGGAGATGGAACAGACCTTTGCTGACATTCTGATGGACGTGAACAGCATTTCCGATATGGCGACCCAGATTGCCACTGCGTCCGAACAGCAGGTTGCGGTCACGCGCGAACTGGCGGGTAATATGGAATCTGTCAGCGAAGCTGCCCTCCTGACCCTGACCGGCTCCCAGGAAATCACCGAGGTCACTCAGGAACAGGCGCGGCTGGCCCGACAGCTACAGGATCTGGCCAATGAGTTCAAAGTGGCCTGATCAGAAAACCCTCCACGACAACGCAAGAGGGCTGCCATGTGGCAGCCCTCTTGCGTTTGTGCTCATTGTTCTCCAGTCAGATAATTCTGGAGAACCGCTGGCTCGCCCCTTCCTTGCGGTACAGATCGAAGATCTGGCAAATGGCCCGGATCAGTAGGCGACCGGCTGGCTGAACCTGCAGCAAAGAACCGCAATCCGCAATCAACTCGTCCTGAATCATCGGCTTCAGGCGGTTCATTTCATCCACGAAATAGCGGTCAAAATCTTCATTCCACTGTTCGGCAAACTGCTTGCGGTCCAGTCGGAACTGGCAGATCAGCTGGCCGATCACCCAGCGTCGGATGCGGTCGTCGCGGGTCAGGCCCACGCCACGAATAATCGCCAGTTGGCCAGCATCGATGGACGCCTCCCAGGACGGCAGGTCGTGGTTGTTCTGGAAGTAGGCATCGTCGGTCTGGCCAATGGCTGATACACCCAGGGACACCAGGTCACAATCCGAGTGAGTGGTGTACCCCTGGAAGTTCCGATGCAGGCGGCCTTCGCGCTGGGCTACCGCCAGGCTGTCGTCCGGCTTGGCGAAGTGGTCCATGCCGATGTATTCGTAACCAGCTTCCAGCAAACGGTTGATGGTGTTGTGCAGAATCGTCAGTTTCTGCTGCGGACTGGGCAGTGTATCGGCCTGAATCCGTGTTTGCGGATAGAAACGGTCCGGCAGATGCGCGTAACTGAACACCGAAAGCCGGTCCGGCGACATCTCGATCACCGATTCCAGGGTTTCGGCAAAGCTTTCCGGAGTCTGGTACGGCAGGCCGTAGATCAGGTCCAGGTTGATGGAGCGGAAGCCGATGCGGCGCGCTTCGTTCAATACCGACTCAGTCATGTCCCGGGGCTGGATACGGTTCACCGCCTTCTGCACTTCCGGATTCACATCCTGTACGCCCAGGCTGATACGGTTGAAACCCAGCTCCCAGAGGGTGGACAGAGTATCTTCGTCCACTTCCCGGGGATCGATTTCGACACTGTAGTCCCGATCGTCGCCGGACTGCAGGTTGAACAGCTCACCATAACCGGCCATCAGGTGCTGCATCACATCCCTGGGCAGGAAGGTAGGTGTACCACCACCCCAGTGCAGCTGCTTGACCGGGCGGTCGGCACCGAACAGTTTCGACTGGATGGCCGCTTCTTTCAGTACCCGCTCCACATAGGGCATGGCCTTGTCGCGCTTCTTGGTGATCACCTTGTTGCAGGCGCAGTAGTAGCAAAGGTGCGCACAGAACGGCAGGTGGGTATACAACGAGATGGGCCCGCCAGCGGCCTTGCTGCGGCCAGCCGCCTTGACCATGTCTTCAATGGAATAGTTCGGAGTGAACTCTACCGCTGTTGGGTAGGATGTGTAGCGAGGTCCGCTCAGATCATAACGGCGGATGAGCGCCTCATCCCAGATGAAAGCGGGCAGATTGTTTGCTGCAGCGGTATCAGAAGCCATAGTAAAACTCTAACGTCGAATAGGATCGGCATGCCGGAAAGCGCGCATTATGCCTGACCGGCGGCTGGCACGATTTGATGCGAATCAGTTGAGTGTACCAGCATACCCAATGAACCACCCTTGCGCCCATGGCGTATTCTGCCTACCTCTAAAGGATAAACTCAGCCGGAGCCCGTCATGGCCAATCTCATCCTGATCCTGGGTGATCAGCTCAGCCACCGTCTCTCTGCCCTTGAGGGTGCAGACAAGGACAACGACCTGGTCGTGATGGCCGAGGTCCACAGTGAAGCCAGCTACACCAACCATCACAAGAAGAAGCTGGTGTTCATTTTCAGCGCCATGCGGCACTTTGCCGATGCACTGGAGGAGGATGGCTGGCGGGTTCACTATCAGCGCTATCACCCGGACAATCCGGCACAGTCTATTGAACAGGTAATAGCGGAGCTGGTGCGGAAATACCAACCGGAGCGAGTCATTACTACAGAATGTGGTGAGTGGCGTTTACACGAACAGATCAGCCGCTGGCACAAAACACTGGGCATCCCCGTGGAAATCCGGCCGGATACCCGCTTCGTGTGCGCCATTAACGAGTTCGCCCGCTGGGCCTACGGCAAAAAGCAGCTGCGCATGGAATTCTTCTACCGGGAGATGCGCAAGAAAACCGGCCTGTTGATGACGCCAGATGGCCAGCCGGAAGGTGGCCACTGGAACTTTGACGCCGATAACCGCAAGAAATGGACCGGCAAGCCGCCTGCTCCGACTCCGTTCCGGGAGGAGCCGGATACCATCACCACCGAAGTGATCGAACTGGTGAACGAGCACTTTTCGGAACATTTCGGCACCACGGATGATTTCCATTATGCCGTTACCGCCGAACAGGCCCGCCAGGCGCTTGCCCATTTTATCGACTTCGCCCTGCCCTGCTTCGGCGACTACCAGGATGCCATGTCAGACAACGAAGACTGGTTGTTCCACTCCATCCTGTCCCCCTATCTCAACACCGGCTTGCTGGATCCCATGGAGGTGTGTGAAGAAGCGGTACGGGCCTGGCACGCCGGCCGGGCGCCGCTGAATGCTGTAGAAGGCTTTGTCCGCCAGATCATCGGCTGGCGGGAATTCGTGCGCGGCATCTACTGGCTGCTGATGCCCGGTTACGCCCGGGAAAACCGTTTGGGCAACAGCTGTGAGCTGCCCTGGTTCTACTGGACCGGCGATACAAAGATGCGCTGCATGCACAAGGCCATAGACGCCACGGCCCGCAACGCCTATGCCCACCACATCCAGCGGCTGATGGTCACCGGCAATTTTGCCCTGCTGGCCGGGGTGAAACCGGAAGCCATCTGTGACTGGTACCTGGCGGTGTATATCGACGCCTTCGACTGGGTGGAGCTGCCCAACACCCTGGGCATGGTAATGCACGCCGATGGTGGCTACCTGGGCTCCAAGCCTTACGCCGCCAGCGGCAAATACATCCAGCGCATGTCTGACCACTGCCAGAACTGCCACTACCGGGTGCAGGACGCTACCGGAGACCGCGCCTGCCCGTTCAACAGCCTGTACTGGCACTTCATTGACCGGCACCGGGAGGATTTTGCCAACAATCCACGAATGACCATGATGTACCGCAACTGGGACAAGCAGAAGCCAGAACGGCGGGAAGCCCTGCGGGCAAGGGCAGACTGGGTTCTGGCCAATATCGAAACACTGTGATCCGACTACGCCGAATGAGGTACGGAAAAGGGGGATTATGACTGCTATGCTCTTGCCATTGTCAGCAATCTGGACGCTTGAGTGCGCAGATGGATACCCGCAGCCTGATTATCGGATTGAGCCTTGTTATGGCCTCACTGAGCGTGAGGGCAGACCACCATGGCTTCAGCCTTTATACCTTTCTGGCGCCGCCTTACCAGTATGCGGAACCCCAGATTCCAGTGGTTACCGGTGAAACCACGGAAACCATCCGCTGCGCCCTGGACAAGTCCGGATTTCAGGCCAGGATCAGTCTGATGCCGCAAAGCCGGGCCCGTTACTCGTTGGAACGCAACCTGGTGGACGGCTACTATGCCGTCGGGCCGTCCGAGGAACTGGACCAATCCGCCGTTCGCTCGCACCCGGTCGCCCTGGAGAAATGGCACTGGTTTTTCACCGCTGAAGCCAAACCGGACCCCGGCACTGCAAGAATTGGCGTGGTCGGTGGCAGCAATGAAGCCCTCTGGCTGGAAAACAATGACCTGAAACCCTTTATCACGGTCACCGGGGCTGAGCAGCTTCCGGCACTGCTGGTTCGAAAGCGGATTGATCTCGCCCTGATGGATCAGCGTGCCATGAAATACCTGCAGAACCAGAAATCCGGGGTAGATTGGTCACTGAATTCTGATTTTGTTCGGTATGCGCCTTTGCACCTGTATGTGAGCTCTCGCTTTTCTGCGGACCACCCTCGCTTCCTGTCCGGATTTAACGCACACCTTGCCGGCTGTGAAATGCCCAGTATGCAATTGTCCGAACAGGAAGCGTCTGAGGTTCAGGGGCTGGCGCAAGCACTGATGGCTGATCTCTCCGGCAACATCAATCTGACCAATGCCATCTACCAGGGGCCGACCTATGACAACCTGACCGATATCCTGACCAAGGACACGCTCTGGCAAGCGCTGGCACCCCACCATCCGACACCGCTGGCTGGCGAAATACTTGAGCTGCCGGCTTCCCGGGCAATGACAGCCTGGCAGGCCAGCCACTCGCCACTCGTTACCGAGGTACTGCTGACCGACAAAGCCGGGGCGCTGGTCGCCATGAGCCGCCTGTCCTCAGACTACTGGCAGGGCGACGAGCCCAAGGTTCAGGAAATCGCCCTTGAAACCGACCGAGGCGTTGAGAGAAAGCGCGACATGTGGATTTCGCCGATTCGCTACGATGCCTCCACCGCCCGTTTCCAGGTGATGGTCAGCTTTCCGGTGCCGCTGAATAAACTCAACAACGGACTCGAAGGCGTGCTGGTACTCGGGCTCGACATCGAACACGCTCTTCACAATCCCCCCGCCCCCGGCTCGGCAGAATAACCAACATCTTCCAGAGTCAGGGAGGCCCGACTTCGCAGGCCAGCACCAGAGCCCAAAACTCGGAGAAATCGTTAACCACTACATCCGGTTTGTCCGGGTGTTTGTGAGTACCGGGAAAAATCCGGTTCAGCCACGGCAAATCCCACTGGGCGCCGTTGAAGAACACCGCGCTCATACCGGCCCGTTTGGCCGCAATGATGTCAGTGGTAGAGTCGCCCACGTACCACACACTGGGGTCCGGTGGGTAATCCAGCTTCTGCACTGCCAGCAGCAATTGATCCGGGTGGGGTTTGCGCAGCGGGGTATCATCACCACACACGTTAACGTCAAACAGGTGTGTCCAGCCGGTATCTTCCACCGCCGCCAGTTCGTGCTCGAAAAACTCCCGGTCGCGGTTGGTGATCACGCCCACCAGGATACCCAGCTTGCGCAGCCCTTCCAGCATTTCCCGCACCCTGGGCTCGAAGGCTTTCACGGTGCCGTAGTGATTCCGGTAGTGATGATTAAAGGCTTTGTGGGCAATCTGCTTGGCGTCCTGATCCTCACCGAACAGCACTTCAAAAATATCGGTGCGGGAGATTTTTCGATCAGCCTTTACCTTGGGATGCAGTTTGGCGAACTCTCGCACGTATGCCACCAGGCGGGCATCTTCCGGGGTTTTGCTGTCTTCCGGCGCCACCATCCGGTCCATCAACCCCAGCTTGTGGAAATCCGGCAGCATGTCATCCACCGCGTGGTACATGGCATCGAGCGTGTCCACCAGAGTGGCGTGCCAGTCGAACAGGATCACCGCCGGGCGAATCAGTTTCACCACCGCCGGGTGCCAGTCCGGCTCAATGCGGGGTTCCGGCCGCTCTGGTGCCGGGAAGGGTTTCGGGCGCACCTCTGCCGGGCTGGCGACAAACGCTTCGGAATGCTCACGTTCCAGCAGGGCGAGTAAATCCATCAGATCTTCAAAGCTGTCGAGAACAGCGGTCGGGGCGTCTCGCTTGGTGAACCAGCTGCTGACCCGGTCGGGCTCCCAACAGGCACCGTTGTAGAACACTCCAGCCACACCGGCATGGTGTGCGGTAAGCATGTCCACATAACTGTCCCCGATATACCAGGCGTGTTCATCCGTTTGGATCGACAGCTTTTCCAGCGCTTTGAGGATAACCTCCGGATCCGGCTTGTATTCAGTGACGTCATCAGCACACACGGTGGCATCGAACAAATGCAGCCAGCGGCCCTCGTCGACAATCTGCAGTTCCCGGTCCAGGAACTCCCGGTTGCGGTTGGTGCACACCGCCAGCTTGATACCCAGGGCTTTCAGTGCTGACAGATACTCATAAGCGCCCGGCTGAAACGGTTTGACCTGGCCGAAGTACTTCCGGTAAGCCTGATTGTAGGCTTTATGCGCGATCAGCTTGGGAGCCTTGTTCTCACCAAAGATGGCGTTGAAAATATCCGTTCGGGAGACCCGGCGCTCAGCCAGAATCCGCGGGTGCAATCGGCGGTAGATTCGGATGTAACGCACCAGCCGCGCGTCGTCTTCGGTGCGGCACTGGTCTTCAGGCAGCAACTGCTCCACGAGGCCCAGCTCTTCCAGTTGCGGTAACATCTCCTCCATGGCGCTGAACATGGCATCATGGGTGTCCACCAGGGTACCGTGCCAGTCGAAGATCAGGACCGAGGGTGGCAGGATGTTGTCGTCGAATCGGGACATGGCAAAACCTCTGGAAGCTCAGTCACGTATATCCACACACCTCTTTCAGTTAAACCCATAAACCGCCCATGCACAAAAAACCGCACTTACCTGAGAAAATCTGCCCGGCCTGCCATCGCCCTTTCACCTGGCGCAAGAAGTGGGCAAAGGACTGGGACCAGGTGAAATACTGCAGTGAGCGTTGCCGGCGCAATCGGGGGCCGCACTGATGGCAGTCGTGGTCTGGTTCAAACGGGATTTACGGGTGGAGGATCACGGCCCGCTGTGCGCCGCTGTGCAATCCGGGCAGCCGGTGATTCCCTTGTATGTGGTGGAGCAGGAATACTGGCAGCAACCGGACACCTCCCGCCGGCAGTGGCAGTTCGTTGCGGAGTCTCTCGAATCCTTGCGCAAACAGTTAAAACGCCTGGGCAGTGATCTGCTGATTGCTCACGGGGAGGTCATCAGAACCCTGGATGACCTGAAACAGCAGTACGGCATCACACAGGTGTTCTGCCATCAGGAAACCGGCGGGGACTGGACCTTTCAACGGGATAAAGCGGTGATTGCCTGGTGCCAGAGCCAGCAGATTGAGTTCCGCGAATGGCAGGGCTTTGGTGTCGTTCGGCGACTGGTCAACCGGGACGACTGGGACCAGCACTGGAACCGGATCATCAAAAGCACACGCCTGCCTGCACCCGAAGGGATTCGTTCGCCGGATACCTCCGGCTGGCCGCAGAGCTTACCCGCACCCGCCCAGCTTAACGGTGGCCCATGCCCGGATCGTCAGGCCGGCGGCAGCGAACGGGCCATTGCCCTGCTGGATTCGTTTCTGGAACGGCGGTGCGTGGGTTATCAGTACAACATGTCCTCACCGCTTACCGCACCTCGCGCCTGCTCACGGCTCAGCCCTCACCTGGCCTGGGGCACCATCAGCCTACGCGATGTCTATCAGCAGTCAAAAGAGACCGGAGACCACCGCAACACTCTGCCTCGCAAGAAGAAAAGCCTCACCAGCTTTCGCTCAAGGCTGCACTGGCATTGCCACTTTATCCAGAAGCTGGAGGATGAACCGGAACTGGAATTCCGTGCCATGCATCGGGAACTGGAGCACCTGAAAACCGGACCAAACAACAGCGAGCGACTGCATCGCTGGCAGGAGGGCCAGACCGGCTGGCCGCTGGTGGATGCCTGCATGCGCAGCCTGGAGCACACCGGTTGGATTAACTTCCGCATGCGGGCCATGCTGATGGCGGTGGCCAGTTATCAGCTTTGGCTGCACTGGCGGGACCCGGCACTGCACCTGGCTCGCCTGTTTACCGATTTCGAGCCCGGCATTCACTATCCCCAGGCCCAGATGCAATCGGGGCTCACCGGCATCAACGCTTTGCGCATCTACAACCCGGTATTGCAGAGCCAGAAACTGGATCCGGAAGGTGAGTTCATCCGCCGCTGGATACCGGAGCTGGCTGGCGTCCCGGCGGAAATGATCCACACTCCGTGGCTGATGACACCAGCCCAGAAACATCGCTTTGGTGGCAATACCTATATTTCACCGGTCTGTGATCATGAACAGGCAGCACGGGTGGCTCGCAAGGCGGTCGGAGATTTCAGGAAGCAGCAAGTGAGCCAGGCAGAGACGGACCGGGTTCTGAATCGCCATGGCAGTCGAAAGGGGCCGACACAGAGCCGACCCAGGACTGGCAACCATGACTCGCCAGCGGCATCACAGCTTTCTCTTTTTTGATCCCAAAGGATATGGGCCTTACTCGCTCTCGTCAGGGCCGGCGCTCTCGTTTTTCTCCATACTGGGAAGCACCAGCACCGCACAAGGGGCATTGACCGAGACATACTCCACCGTTGCCTTGCGCAACGGCCAGTGGCTGCCACCGCCCCGGGAGACCAGAATCATCAGGTCTGCACACAGCTGGCCGGCCAGTGCCACCAGTTTCTCACCGGCCGAGCCGGCCACCACGTGCAGAATCGCATCCCGGTTCAGGGGCAGGTATTTCCGGGCCAGCAAGTCCAGGTGGTGCCGCACCTCGTCTTCTTTATCTTCCGGAGCTTCTTCGGTTACATGGGGAAAGAAACCGCTGCCACCAGGGTTGAAGACACTGGCCAGGTGCAACTCGCCACCCTCCTCCAGAAGATCCAGGGCCACTTCCAGTGCACGCTTGCCCTCCCCGTCGTCTTTCGGATCAATCGCGATCAGCAGCTTCCGGTACATAGTCTTTCTCCTGTTTGGGTTCGGAATCGGCTTCCACTTCCGGGAAGGCGCGGCCTCGCACCAGCTCATCCACACTATAGCCCCGATAATCGGCGTGCAGAGCGCGATAGAGGGACATCGCCATAAACAACAGTAAAATACAGAACGGTAAGCCAAGTGAAGTGATCACGTTCTGCAAAGCATCCAGTCCGCCGGCCAGCAACAGAGTGGCCGCAATGACACCCTGGGCCGCCGCCCAGAAAATCCGTTGGCGAATGAGCGAAGGCTGGTCATCCCGACGGGTCAGCATATCAATCACCAGTGAGGCGGAATCGGAGGACGTGGTGAAGAAAATAACAATAATGACCACGCTCAGAGCCGAAGCCGCCTCCGCCAGTGGGAAGGCATCAAGAAATGCAAAAATGGCCACCGACGGGTCCCTCTGCACCTGATCCGCCAGCGCCACCAGGCCATTCATCTCAACGTTGATGGCCGAGAGTCCGAAGATGCCGAACCACACCAGCGTAAACGCGGTCGGCGCAAACAGCACGCCGGCAACAAACTCCCGAATGGTTCGCCCTCGGGAAATCCGGGCGATGAAAATACCCACATAGGGCGCCCAGGAAATCGTCCAGGCCCAGTAGAACAACGTCCAGTTTCGTTGCCAGTCCGACTCGCGAAAGGTTTCTGTCCAGAACGCGAGCCAGGGCAAGGCATCGAAATAATCACCCACGCTCTGAACCATGCCCTCTGCAATAAACACGGTAGGACCCACCATAAAAACAAACAGCAGCAAGACAATAGCCAGAAGAATATTCAACTGGGACAGGCGCCGAACCCCCTTGTCCAGGCCGAGCGCTACCGAGGTGGCGGCGATACTGGCGATAACCGTGATCAGCAGAACCTGAACCCAGCCCGCGGAAGGAACACCGAACAGGTAATTCAGTCCACTGTTCAGCTGCAACGTGCCCAGCCCGAGCGACGTCGCCACCCCGAACAGCGTGCCCAACACCGCGATAACGTCCACCGCCCAGCCCCATGGACCAAAGGTGCGCTCACCAAGAATCGGGTAGAACAGGCTGCTGATACGCATGGGAAGGCTGTGGCGATAGGAGAAATAACCAATGGCCAGCCCCGGCATGGCAAAGATGGTCCAGGTGTGAAGGCCGAAATGATAG
>Ga0208316_1001957_pt1 | contig 11151 bp, 8 predicted proteins | sample MalvireepMed_231_FD_184240 | JGI IMG/M metagenome (GOLD analysis project Ga0208316, IMG submission 184240) | Marine viral communities from the Global Malaspina Expedition - Malaspina viral metaG DeepMed_231 (SPAdes) (version 2) | ecosystem: Environmental > Aquatic > Marine > Oceanic | place... | reverse complement strand
CGTCCAGATCAACAAGCCCGGCCCGCACGAGGTGCTGATCCGCACCATGGCGGCCGGCGTCTGCCATTCCGACCTGCACTTCATCGAAGGCTCCTATCCTCACCCGCTGCCGGCCGTGCTGGGCCACGAGAGCGCCGGCATCGTCGAGCAGGTGGGTTCCGAGGTCCGCACGGTGAAGCCGGGCGACCACGTCATCACCTGCCTCTCGGCCTATTGCGGCCACTGCGAACACTGCCTCACCGGCCATATGAGCCTGTGCGTGTCTCCCGACACCAAGCGCGACAAGGATGACGAACCGCGCCTGCTGCAGAGCGGCAAGGGCCTGCCGCAATTCCTCAACCTGTCGTCCTTCGCCGAGCAGATGCTGATCCACGAGCATGCCTGCGTCGCCATCCGCAAGGACATGCCCTTCGACCGGGCCGCGCTCATTGGTTGCTCGGTGACCACCGGCGTCGGCGCGGTGATCCACACCTCCAACGTCCGTCCGGGCGAGACCGTGGCGATCATCGGCTGCGGCGGCGTGGGCCTGTCGGCCATCAATGGCGCGGCCATCGCTGGCGCCGGCCGGATCATCGCCATCGACATGGTTCCGGGTAAGGAAAACCTGGCCAAGGCCTTTGGCGCCACTGACTTCATCTGCGCCGCCGACGGCGATGCGGTGAAGACGGTGATCGAGATGACCAAGGGCGGCGTGCACCACGCCTTTGAAGCCATCGGCCTGGCCAAGACCGCCGAGCAGGCCTTCAACATGCTGCGCCGGGGCGGCACGGCCAACATCATCGGCATGATCCCCGTGGGTCAGACCATCAGCCTGATGGGCGCGGCCTTCCTCAGCGAGAAGCGCATCCAGGGCTCGATGATGGGCTCCAACCGCTTCCCGGTCGACATGCCTCGCCTGGTGGACTTCTACATGTCCGGCAAGCTGAAGCTCGATGATCTCGTTTCGCGCCGCCTGCGGCTTGACCAGGTCAACGAGGCCTTTGACGAGATGAAGCGCGGCGAAATCGCTCGCTCCGTCATCGTCTTTGACGCCTAGGCGCACCCCTCAGGGGCAGGCGGGCGCCCCGAGGCGTCCGCCATTCCCCAATTTGGTGTGTGGCCTTGCTGGAAAGCTCGGCTATGACACTCTGCAAACTTAGGTTCGGTCAACGATGTTCCCAGGGGGGAGATCGGCCGCGGCGAACGTTCGCCAGCGACGATTCTGGGGGCGTCAAAAAAGGGGCGGCGCAAGGCCGCCCCTTTTCTTATGCGCGTGGGACCAGGCCTATTCCGCGGTGAAGAAGCCCAGCAGGGCCGGACGCACATAGGCGGCCATCACCGTATCGACGGTGGCCTCCTCGCCCCAGTGCTCCAGCAACAGCACCGAATTGAACATGGCCATCACCAGATGGGCGCTGAGCAGCGGATCGACCGGGCGGATCGATCCGTCGGCGATCCCGTCGCTGATGATGCCGGCGAACGCGTTGGCGATCTGCTGAAACCGGCCAGAGATCGAGCGGCGCAGCTCGCCCGGCATGGCCGACAGGGCGAAATGCCGCAGCATGCGGCCTCGTTCGCCGCTGGTCTGATGGGCGGTCAGCGACGCCGAGATCAGCCACAGGCGCAGCCAGCCCGTGGCCTCGGCGCTGCCCCGCGTCCGGGCCTCGTCGATCAGGTCGAAGGTGCGCTCGAAACAGGCCTTGGCCAGTTCATCCTTGTCGGTGTTGTGGTGGTAGAACGAGCCTTTGGTGACGTTCAGATAGGCCGAAATCTTGTCCACCGAGGCCCCGCGATAGCCTTCGCGGTTGATGATCTCGGTGGCCGCCACCAGGAAGCGCTCGCGGGTCACCTCGTCGTTCTGGGCCGGCGGCGCGCCCAGCTCCAGCAGGGGGCGATCAGGGCGATCCTGGCCCGGCGCGGCCAGGCCGTTGATCATCACATCGGCCACCCGCTCGGCGATGCGGCCAAAGTCGCCGATATCGTAGCCGGCGATCCAGGTGTCGGACCAGCAGAGCTGATCGAGGATCAGGTGGCCCAGCATGTAGCGACGCGGCCCCGTCAGCCAGGGCGCGTCCGTGGGGCGGAGCAAGCGGGCCAGCCGCTGGCGCAGGGCGCGATAGGCCTCCACCAGTTCGTCGTCATCGGGTGCGGCGATATAGCTGATCTCGCCGAACGGCAGCAAGCGCGGCGCCTCGCCCAGGATGATGCCCCGACGGGTTTCGAAATAGGCGCCGACAAAGGCGCGCAGCCGGTTCTGCGGCGTCGCCTCCTGCTCGGCGATCTCGAGCATGGCGTTGAAGCGCGACAGGGTCAGCCGCATGCACTCGGCGGCCAGTTCTTCCTTGCGCTTGAAATAGTAGGTCAGGCTGACCGGGTGCAGGTCCATCCGCTTGGCCACGGCGGCCAGGGTGAAGCCGCTGACGCCCTGGTCGATGAACACCTTGCACGCCGCCGCAAGAATGGCGTCGCGCCGGGCCGCATAGCGGGCGCGGGTGGTGGGGCGGGTCGCGACAGTCATGGCGCCTCCCAATGCGACGGACCAACGTCACCCAACCTTAGGGGCGCACGCCAGAGTCGCAAAGCCTGACGCTGCGGCGCCCGCCGGGCTCAGCGGCGCAGGTTGGCCTGGGCGACGGTGTCGGTCTTGGCCGCCGCCAGCTTGATCTCGTCGCCGGCCGGACCCGCCTTGGCCAGCATGGTGTCGATGCGGGCCATCTTGGCCTTGAAAGCGTTCAGCTCGGCGCCCGCCAGGATCGTCCCCTGGGGCACCTTGGCGCCGATCGGGTTGACCCGCTGGCCGTTGCGCCAGACTTCGTAGTGCAGGTGCGGTCCGGTGGACATGCCGGTGGTGCCCACATAGGCGATCACCTGGCCCTGCTTGACCCGAACCCCGGCGCGGATGCCCTTGGCGTAGCGCGAGGTATGGGCGTAGCCGGTCTCCCAGCCATTGGCGTGGCGCAGGCGAACCCAATTGCCATAGCCGCCCCAGCGGCGAGCCTCGACCACCACACCATCGCCGGCCGCCAGGATCGGGGTGCCGGTTCCGGCCCCGAAGTCCACGCCCTGGTGGCTGCGGCGGAAGCCCAGCACCGGATGGCGGCGGGGACCGAAATTGGAGGTGATGCGGGCCCCGTCCACCGGGGTGCGCAGCAGGAAGCCGCGGATGTTCTTGCCGGTCTCGTCGAAATAGTCGACGTCGCCATTGTTGCGCTCGAAGCGGTAGAACTTCACGCCCTTGACCTCGGCGTATTCCAGCTCGCCGGTTTCGACCACGCGGCCGGACTCGGTGACCTTGCGCTCGAAGACCAGCTTGAACTCGTCGCCGGCCTTGATGTCGCGCTGGAAGTCCAGCTTGTGGGCGAACAGCTTGACCACCTTGGAGGTGACCGAGGAGGTGGCCCCCAGCTTGGCGGCGCTTTCATAGAGGGAGCCGTGGATCTCCCCCTGGGCGACCGTGGTCTCGCTGCGGATGGCTTCTTCCATCTCGCGCAGGCGCAGGGCGCCGTCGAAGGTGCGCGACAGGGTGATCGCCGTGGCCGGACCGGTGCGCAGGGACAGGCCGACCAGACGGGCCTCGCCCGCGCCCAGCTCGCCGCTCGGGCGCGCGATGGCGGCGTCGAAGGTCATGCCGGCCTTGATGTGCACCGTGTCCATGGCCTCGCCGAGGGTGCGAACCGCGCGGCGGGCTTCTTCGCTGGAGACGCCGGTGCGGGCGACCGCCGCTTCGAGAGTGTCGCCGGGCAGGACCTTGACCGCGACATTCTCAGGACGGGCGAAGCCGGGCAGGGCCTCGGCCTGGGCGAAGGCCTCGTGCTGCAGCATGACGATGGCGGCGGCGTCGAGTTTTTGCGGCATGGGCGCGGTGGCCTCGGCGGCCGTCAGCTTCCAGCCCAGCGCCAGGGCGCAAATCCCCCCGATCCCGACCATCAGGCGGGGCGTATAGCGCAGGGTTGGCCGTCTCGGATCGAACTCTTGCATCGTGCCCCCGGATTCCAACGACGCCGTAGTCTGGGCCAACAGCGACCTGACACGACGAGATACAGCGAGTGGTAGGCTACGCCAGGGTCGTGTCATGCGGTTAACCGTTGGTAACTTTAGGAACATTGGTCGATTTGTCGCGCCTTGGCGCGCCAGGGGAGAGTGGGATCGCCTCAGCGCTGAATCTTTTCACAGCAGCGCCAGCACCTGCTCGGCCGGGCGACACAGGGCTGCGCCCTTGGCGGTGGCCACGATGGGACGGTTCACCAGAACGGGATCGAGGATCATGGCGGCGATGATCGCCTCGTCCGAGACGGCGGGGTCGGTGAGGCCGAGCTCGGCCGCCCGGGTCCCGCGTTCACGGAGCAGGCCGCGGACGCCGCCGGAACGATCCGCCAGGTCCTGCAGTTGTTCCCTCGTCCAGCCGGTCTTGAGATATTCGACGACCGTCGGTTCCACGCCCTTTTCGCGCAGCAGCGCCAGGGTGTTGCGCGAGGTTCCGCAGGCGGGGTTGTGATAGATCACCACGTCGGGTCGGCTCATGGCCCTTCGATAGCCGAGCCCGCTCGCCGAACCAAGCTTCGCCTCACCAGGAAAACGCCTTTTCCCCTTTGACGATCAGGGAATCCGAGGTGTCGAAGGCCATGATGTCATCGGGACGCAGGGGAAGGGGCGCTGCGCCGATCGGCCAGCCCTCGGTGATGGCGCCGTAGCGCACCTCCAGTCGACCGTCCTCGGCTACCGGCGCGAAGCTCACCTGCAGCGGCTGTGCGTCGCCCGTCCAGCGCAGGCGTGTCCAGGCGCCGGGCGTTGCGAAGATCGGGGCGGCCTTCCCGTTCAACCGGACATCGGCGACTTCGCCGGTGACGCGAATATCCAGGGCGAGGATTCGTGCCGCAGGGGGCGCTGTAGCTGTGAAGACCTGTCGGCCGCCCCCAGCGTCGAGCTCGAGGGCCGGCTCCGGCAAATCAAGCATCGGCGCCGGTGTCGCCCAGACAGGGCGCGGCAGGACGGGGGGCGCCTCAAGACGCGGGATGTCGCCGTCGGGCGCACCCAAGGCCCGGCGGCTCCAGTCGGTAAGGTTTGGTGCGGCTTCGACGCGATAGGCTTCGCCGACCGTCTGGTCGGCGAGATAGTAGGCCAGGGTGGCGCGGGGATGGCGCTCCGACCACGGAGGATCGACCCGCATCAGGGCCAGCAGGGCCAGGCCCGCGCCCAGCACCAGAAGGGCGGTGACCCGCCCCGCGCCGCCGATCTTGGGATGGGCGAAGGGCCAGAGGAAGAAGGCGGCGAGCCAGGCGATCAGGGCCAGGAGCTCCACCATGTCGAGGCTCACGAAGACAGCGTGCGCCAGGCCGCCCAGCCATCCCAGGCCCGCGCCGCACAGGAGGATCAAGACCAGGCGAAGGCTGAGGGGACGTCGGTCCCCCAATCGACTGAGCGCCGCCCCGCCGCTGGCCAGCAACACCGGCCAGGCGATCAGGAAGGCGGTGGTGGGGGCCAGGACCTGCAGGGCGATGGCGCCAGCCAGGCCGCTCGCCAGAAGACCGATCCAGGCGCCGCTGCGCTCGGCCGGGCGGCCGAAGGCGGCCAAGGCGATCACGGCGGCGATCAGGCCCATGGCCATTCCGGCCAAGTCCCAGCCGCCGAAGATCTGGCAACCCAGGGCCGCGGCCAGGGGCGCCAGGGCGGTGGTCAGGCGCATGCCGCCCTTGGCCAGGGCGGCTGCGCCCAGCAGGGCGACGCCCAGAGCCAGCAGGATCAGAACGGTCTCGTAGCGGGCGGCCTGGGCCAGCAGCAGATGCTGCTCCAAAAATCCGAAGCCGGCCCCGCTGGCCCGCCGGGCGAACCGCAGCGCCACCGCGCCGGCGACCAGGATATAGACCCCGGCCAGAACCCCCTGGCCGGCGTCGAGCCAGCGCACCGGCGCGCCGCCCTTCCGCGCCTGGAAACCGGCCAGGGCCAGCAGCAGGGCGGCCGCGGCGATCACCCCCCAGCCGACCATGGCGGGATAGGCGAGCATGTGGCCGGCGAAGGTCCCGGCATAGACGCGGTTGGGACCCTGGCCGGGCAGGGTGTCGGAATAGGCCACCGCCACTGCCGCCGCCAGGGCCTGATCCCCCAGGTCCTGCACCGAGCGCGCGGACAGGTTCTCCACGGTCGATGTGGGGCTGTGATAGTCGAACTGGCGGCCGACAAAGGCGTAGTTCAGGCCAGCAATGCCCTGGCTGCGGGGAACCGAAAAGTCCGTGTCGTTGGGCATTTGCTCATAGGCGAACACCGCCAGGGCGTTGGACGGCGAGCCGGGCGAGGTGCGCACGAATAGATCGATGGTCGGGCCGTTGTCGGGCCCGGTTTCGAACATGTTGGCCCGTCCGGCCGAGCCGCGGGCCTCCATGTTGATGACAAAGCCGATGCCCCTGGCCAGGGGATCGTCCTGGAAGAAGGCCTGGGCGCCCAGCAGCCCGGCCTCTTCGCCGTCGGTCATGATCAGGACCACGTCCCGCTCAGGTTGACCGCGCGCCCGGAAGGCCCGGACGATCTCCAGCGCCGCAGCGACGCCCGCGGCGTCGTCGGCCGCGCCGGGGGAGCGCGGTACGCTGTCATAATGGGCCATCAGACCCAGGGCTGGAGCCTCCGGATCGCGTCCCCGCAGGACGCCGATCACATTCTCGACGCGGCCGCCGGCCACATAGGCCTGGCCTGAATAGGTGCGGGTGATGAAGGGGCGGGCCACGACCACCCGCGGGGAGAGATCCATCGCCGCCATCCGGGCGACGAGGTGATCGCGGACGGCGAAGTTGGCCGGCGTCCCCAGGGGGTGGGGCGCTCGGGCCATGACCGAGACGTCGTCGAAGGCCCGGGCCGCCGAGAAGGCTTCGGCTGCGGCGTCAGCGGGACGCGGGGCTGGACCCCGCTCGCCGAGCCAGCCCAGGGCCAGGGCGATGGCCAGGCAGGCCGCCAGTGCGATGGTGCGTTCCATGCCTCGCCTCCCGTTAGGTCCAGGCGGAGCCTAGACTGTTTCGAAGGACTGGCTACGGCCGCTCGCCCCGGCCGCGAACGCAAAAACGCCCGCCAGAGGAGTGGCGGGCGTTCTTCAGGTCTGCGTCGTCAGGACCGCCTGGCGTGGCCTCAGGCCGCGACGGCGGATTCCTGCGGGTCGCGCAGCACATAGCCGCGGCCCCAGACGGTCTCGATATGGTGTTTGCCCTCGGCGGCGGCGGCCAGCTTCTTGCGCAGCTTGCAGATGAAGACGTCGATGATCTTCAGCTCGGGCTCGTCCATTCCGCCATAGAGGTGGTTCAGGAACATTTCCTTGGTGAGCGTCGTGCCCTTCCGCAGGGAGAGCAACTCCAGCATCTGGTATTCCTTGCCGGTCAGATGAACGCGCGAGCCGTTCACCTCCACCGTCTTGGCGTCCAGATTGACCAGGATGTCACCGGTGCGGATGACCGACTGGGCGTGGCCCTTGGAGCGACGGACCACCGCGTGGATGCGGGCGATCAGTTCGTCCTTGTGGAAAGGCTTGGTCATGTAGTCGTCGCCGCCGGCGCCGAACGTCTTGACCTTGGTGTCGATCTCGGCCGTGCCCGACAGGATCATGATCGGGGTGTTGATCTTGCCGACCCGCAGGGTGCGCAGCACGTCCATGCCGCTCATATCGGGCAGGTTCAGGTCGAGCAGGATGAGGTCATAGTCGTAGATCTTGCCCAGATCGACGCCTTCCTCACCGAGGTCGGTCGTATAGACGTTGAAGCCTTCTGACTTCAGCATGAGTTCGATGCTCTGCGCCGTAGCGCTGTCATCCTCAATCAACAGAACGCGCATGAGTCCCTCCTCGAACGACAGCGCAGCTTGATGGTCGGCACATTCACAGCCGCCTCAAGCCCTCCCGGTAATCTTGCGGGCGAGTTAATTTAAGACCGGTTAATAGTGAAAGGCCTCTGAGCAATTCGTTAATCCGATTTCAGAATCAGCGGAAGGCCGCCGACGCGGCGGCGAGTCGCAGTCCAGTTGAATCTTTTGTGATTGGACGGGTCCGGCGAACGCTGAATCGCCGTTTCGGCCCCGCTGGGGGAACGGGACCAGAGCCGAGCCGTTGCAAGGGTCCGACCCGCACACGCCCGTCCACTGAACACGTAAGGATCCGCCATGTCCGCCAAGCTGAAGCCCCTCGCCGAACAGGTCATGGTGATCACCGGGGCCTCGTCGGGCATTGGCCTGGCGACGGCGCGCAAGGCGGCCAAGGCGGGCGCCGCGGTGGTTCTGGCCTCGCGCAACGAGGACGCCCTCAAGGCCATCGCCGAAGACATCAACGCCGCAGGCGGCCGGGCTCACGCCGTCGCTGGCGATGTGGGCGATCCGGCCGATGTGGAGACCATCGCCCGGGCGGCCATCGCGCGGTTTGGCGGTTTCGACACCTGGATCAACGACGCCGGGGTCGGGCTCTATGGCGACCTCGACAAGGTGCCGATCGAGGATCACGAGCGCCTGTTCCGCACCAACTATTTCGGCGTGGTCAATGGCTCGCTGGAGGCGGTCAAGCACATGAAGGGCCGCCGGACCGGCGGGGCGATCATCAATATCGGCTCGGCGCTGTCGGACGTCGCTGTGCCCTTGCTGGGCGCCTACTCGGCCTCGAAGCACGCCGTAAAGGGCTTCACCGACGCCCTGCGCATCGAGCTTTCCCGGGAAAAGGCGCCGATCAGCGTCACCCTGATCAAGCCGAGCAGCATCTCGACCCCCTTCGCCGATCACGCCCGCAACTATATGGACAAGGCGCCGCGCGTGCCGCCGCCGGTCTATGCGCCCGAGGTGGTGGCCGACGCCATCCTCCACGCCGCCCAGCACCCCGTGCGTCACCTGACGATCGGCTCGGGCGGCCGGCAGATGGTCCTGCTGGGCGGCGGCGCGCCGGCCCTGGCCGACAAGCTGTTCGCGTTCGCGGTTCCCAAGCTCTCCAAGCGCAAGGGCGAAAAGCCGGTCCGCGACAACCTCTATGAGGCCGGCGTCGACGGGCGCTCGCGGACCGACGCCTATGGCGGCCGTCGCTTCAGCGTCTACACCCGCGCCCAGCAGCATCCCGGCCTGGTCCTGGGGGTGGGCGCCCTCGCCCTGATCGCCACGGCGGCCTATCTGGGCCGCGGGCCCATCGCCCGTAACGCCCGTCCCTTCGCCGCACGGGTGGCGCGTCCTGTGGTCGCACGGGCGGCCCTGCGCCGTCCCCTGACCACGGCGAAACTCGCCGTGCGCCACCCCCGCAAGGCCTTGCGCCTGGCCGGCGCCCTGCGCTGAGGCGTCTGGACGGCGGGCGTTAAGCCTGGGCGTTCACCAATCTTCACGGGAGATTAAGCCCGACCGGCGAGGCTGGAGATCAGTGATTTCCGGGGGCCAACCTTGCGTAGTCTCGTCGCCGCCGTCGAGCGTATCGATCCTCTGACTGTCTCCGGCCGCGTGGCCGCCGTGAACGGGCTTCTCATCGAGGCCCGGGGCGGGGTGACGCGTCTGGCGGTCGGCGCCCGGGCCGAGATCGAACGCCGGGGCGACACGCCCTTGCCGGCCGAAGTGGTCGGCTTTCGCGACGCCCGCGCCCTGCTGATGCCCTTCGGCGCCGTCGAGGGCGTGGCGCCCGGGGCCGAGATCCGTATCGAGCCCGGCGGCTCCACCGTGCGGCCTACCAAGGCCTGGCTGGGCCGCATCATCGACGCCTTCGGTCAGCCCATCGACGGCAAGGGACCGCTGCCCCAGGGCCTGGCGGCCTATCCGCTGCGCGCCCCGCCGCCGCCGGCCCACGCCCGCGACCGGGTGGGCGAGCGGCTGGATCTGGGCGTGCGGTCCATGAACGTCTTCACCACCTGCTGCCGCGGCCAACGTCTGGGGGTCTTCGCCGGCTCCGGCGTCGGCAAGTCGGTGCTGCTCTCCATGCTGGCCCGCAACGCCGACTGCGACGCCGTCGTCGTCGGCCTGATCGGCGAGCGGGGCCGCGAGGTGCGCGAATTCATCGAGGAGACCCTGGGCGAGGAGGGGCTCAAGCGCGCCATCGTCGTGGTCGCCACCTCCGACGAGCCGGCCCTGAAGCGCCGGCAGGCGGCCTATATGACGCTGGCCATCGCTGAATATCTTCGCGACCAGGACCTGGAAGTCCTCTGTCTGATGGATTCCGTGACCCGCTTCGCCATGGCTCAGCGCGAGATCGGCCTGGCCGCCGGAGAGCCGCCGACCACCAAGGGCTACACCCCCACCGTCTTCACCGAGCTGCCCAAGCTGCTGGAGCGGGCCGGTCCCGGACCCATCCGGCCTGACGGCACACGGGCTGGACCGATCACCGGGCTCTTCACCGTGCTGGTGGACGGGGACGATCACAACGAACCGATCGCCGACGCCGTGCGCGGGATCCTGGACGGTCACATCGTCATGGAGCGGGCGATCGCCGAGCGCGGCCGCTTCCCGGCCATCAATGTGCTGAAGTCCATCAGCCGGACCATGCCCGGTTGTCACCAGCCGCACGAACGGCAGATCGTCACCACCGCCCGCCAGACCCTGTCGGCCTACGCCAATATGGAAGAACTGATCCGCATCGGCGCCTATCGGCCGGGCTCCGATCCGCAGGTGGACATGGCCATCGCCCTTAATCCGGCGCTCGAGGCCTTCCTTGGCCAGGATAAGGACGACACCACCAGCCTCGATGACTCCTTCGCGGCCCTGGCCCACATTCTGGAAGGCGCCGCTGCATGAGTTGGGCCCAGTCCCTCGTCAAGCTCTCCACCTATGAGGTCGAGGTGCTGCAAAAGCGGATGGGCGAGATTGCCCAGCGCCGCCGTGACGCCGAGATGCGCCTCCTGATGCTGGAGGCCGAGGGCGAGGCCGAGGCCGCCAACGCCCGCGCCAGCGCCGAGGCCGGCATGTATCTGATCGGCTTTCAGGAGGGCCTGCGCGCCCGCCGGACCGTGATCCTGGCCGAACTGGCCGATCTGACCATGGAGGAGCAGGGCGCCCGCGACGCGCTCAACGGCGCCTTCGAAGAGCAGAAGAAGTACGAGCAGGTGGCCGAGGATATCCGGCTGACCCGCCTGCGGGAGCTGGCCCGCCGCGACGCCGCGGTGATGGACGAGATGGGCCTGCGCCGGGCCGCAGGCGGCCGGTGATCCTGCCGACGTCCCTCTATGGCTTCAGCCGGCGGGGCTTTCTGGGCTC
>Ga0208316_1001954_pt1 | contig 11158 bp, 7 predicted proteins | sample MalvireepMed_231_FD_184240 | JGI IMG/M metagenome (GOLD analysis project Ga0208316, IMG submission 184240) | Marine viral communities from the Global Malaspina Expedition - Malaspina viral metaG DeepMed_231 (SPAdes) (version 2) | ecosystem: Environmental > Aquatic > Marine > Oceanic | place... | reverse complement strand
GTCCGGACAGGTCCACTCTGCTGGCATAAGTCATGTGGGCTACCAGCCACATGGCCGCGTTGGTGAGGGTGTCTGCAGCCTCGAAAATAATCAGGGCATCGTCGAGCGAGTCATAACGCCCGGCACACACGAGTTCCTGGCACAGGTCGAACACGCGCACCTGGGTCAAATCGGTATGTTCGATCACCCCACGCCCTTTTGCCCAGTTGGCAAACTGGGGGTAACGCTGCCGATATTGGGCAGCACGCTGCTGGATTCGATGTGAATCCTCAATGGAATAGCCGTTCATGATCTCTCCCTGATAACTCTACTGACGTTAATGGTGGCCTATTAGAAATCCTCGCCGTAAATATCCGGATTACCCCGGGTATTTGCCCGGTCTCACATCAAAGACGCAAAATGGATTGGTAGCTTGCCACCTCCACCTCAAACCGGGTGTTCTGACGCAAGTGATCCTTCATGGCCTCCAGCGCATCAGGGTCTCCATGAATCAAGTTGATCGGCGTTTCGGGGGCTAAGTCACTTTGAGCCAGCCACTGTTCAATCTCTGTGAAATCTCCATGCCCGGAAAGCCCACTCAACACCTCCAGCCGGGCCTTGACCGGAATCCAGTCGCCGTGGATCTTGATCCTTTCCGCTCCATCAACCATTTTGGCGCCTCGTGTCCCCCCTGCCTGATAACCGGCAAAGATAACGGTTGTGCGGTGCTGGCCGAGGAGACGCTTGAAGTGATGAAGAATGCGACCGCCCGTTGCCATACCGCTGCCTGCAATAATTACGTGCGGGTAGGCCTGATCAGCCAGCGCCTTGGAGTCCTGGACGCTGCGGCTATAATGAACGGTGCTGCACATTTCGTGGCATTCTGAACTGCTCAACCGATGCTGATCTTCGTAGCGGCAGTAAATCTCAGAAACATCAATCGCCATGGGGCTATCCAGATAAACTGGCAACCTTGGAATTCGTCCCGCCTTCATCAGGTCGGTGAGCATATGTTGCAAGACCTGCGCTCTGCCCACGGCAAAGGCTGGAATCAGTATATTGCCCCCTTTGTCGACCGTTTCGTTGACGATGTCCGCCAATTGTGACGGCAAATCCACGTCTTCGTGGCGACGATCGCCATATGTTGATTCCAGCATCAGCATGTCGAGTGCTGGCAGGGGTGCCGGTGGCCTCATGAAAATATCATTGAGGCGGCCCACATCGCCGGAAAAACCGACGCGTTTACCTTCCGCCTCGATGATGACACAGGCCGCCCCGAGAATGTGCCCGACCGGTCGCAGATGAAAGCGTATATCACCGAGCTGGATCACTTGGTGAAAGTCCACCGACTGAAACAGCTCCATGCAGGCTTCTGCATCCTCCTGATCATACAGGGGCTCCGGATTCTCATGCCTGCTCAGCTTATGGCGGCCGAGGTAATGTGCCTCCTCTTCCTGAAGATGGCCGCTATCGGCCAGCAATATGCTGCATAGCTCTCGGGTGGCATGATGGGTATAAACCGCCCCCCGGAAGCCCTGCTTGTACAACACGGGGATGTAGCCTGAATGATCCAGATGGGCATGGGTCAGAAGCACGGCATCCAGCGAGGCAATATCGAGCGGCAACGGTTGCCGGTTGCGCTTTCTCAGCCACTTGTACCCCTGAAACAGGCCGCAATCGACCAATACACGTGTCTGGCCGGTTTCAACCAGGAACTTGGAGCCGGTCACGGTTTCCGTGCCACCCAGAAATGTAATGTTCATCGGCGCTCATCCTCCACCTGATTGAGAAAATGCCTGACCGGCGGCACCAGCAACTCGCTGACATCGATCTCATTGCTGCTGTGTGGAACCGTGTTGGTGGTCACCAGCGTCTGCAGGCCGGTACCCAGAAGGTAGGTGTCCGAGGCCTCCGCAAAAATGCCATGCACCGCCGCACACAGGATGGCCTCCGTGCCTTGCGCCTTAAGTGCCCTGACACACTCGCCAATGGTGCGGCCGCTGGAAATAACGTCATCAATGATGACGGCTTTCCGGCCGTTATACGCCGAGATATCCGGCAAGGTGACTTCAACGCGACGGTCACCCAGACGCTGCTTGGTGCCAATGACATAAGGATGGTTACTGGCCTGCGCGATACTTGATACCCATTGCTCACTTTCCGCGTCCGGACCTACCAGCAACAGACCGTTTTGCCCCCGTAGCCAATCCGCCAGCGCCGGTGCTCCCTGAACAACTTGCGTGGGTATGCTGTAGATTTCGTCAAGAGACTGGTACCTGTGCAAATGCGGATCAACGGTGATCAGCCAGTCGATATGTAAAGACAAAGACTGGGCAAACACCCTGGAAGTGACCGCCTCCCCTTCTTCGAAGCGTCGATCCTGGCGCATATAGCAAAGATAGGGCGCCACCAACCCAATCGACCTGGCACCGAGTTCCCGGAGAGTTTCAAAGAGAAACAGGAGAGCAAGGTATTTGGTGTCTGGATGCGTTAGGTCGGCCAATATTACGCAGTTCGCACCTTTGACTGATGTGAGCACACGTAAGTAGGACTCACCATCAGGGAACCTCCGCACCTCCAAACTTCCCGGCTCCAGATTGAGCCGATCACAAAGTTTTTCCCGTAATGGATGGGGAGCAAGGCTGAACAACACACTTTTTTCAGTAATGCCCACAATCATTCCTCTCGCTTTACAGTGAAGATTGCCGGCCCCATATCGTTAAACGCCAGCGCATAATCCTGCTGCCCCGGACTGTCACTGAGCAATTCATAGAGAGGCTCTCCCTTAGTGACTCTATCACCGACGGTCGCCAGTAGCCGCAGCCCTGCGGTAGAGCTGGCAGGTGCGCCTGCCAGCTTGGCGACACGGGCAAGCCGACGATTGTCGATAGACACGATTGTTCCGGATTCCGAGCACAGAACTGGGCGCCTAAAACGGGCTTCACCTAAGCTCCTCTGCCCTCCCTGAGCCTCTGTTATACGCTTGAACTGCCCCCAGGCAGAGCCGTTTTGAAGTAGTCGTTCTGCTTTGACCATCCCCTCTTTCACGCCACGACCATCAGCCAGATCGAACAAATGGCCAGCCAGCATGATGGCGCGGCTCCGTAGATCCTCCGGCGCACCCCGCTTTCCCTGCAACACGGCCAAAACATCACGGGCCTCCTCTGTCGGCCCGATCCCTGCACCAACCGGCTTGCTGCCGTCTGTCGCGATGCAGCGTACCTTCAGCCCACAGGCCGCCCCAACGCTTGTGAAAAGAGAGGCCAGCCGGTCGGCATCGCCGGGCGTTCGAACCTTGGCCGTCTCCCCCACCGGAATATCAATCACCGCATGGGTGGAACCGGCAGCAATCTTCTTGGACAGCACCGAGGCCACGAGCTGGCCCTCACCATCAAGGTCCAGCGCTCTCTCGATGCGAATCAACAGGTCATCAGCCGGGCTGAGGTTCATCGCCCCACCCCAGGCGAGACAGGCACCGGTTTCTCTGACCACACGGCGAATCTCGTTCAGCCCAAGCCTCACATTGGTCAGCGCTTCCATGGTGTCCGCTGTTCCCGCCGGTGAGGTGATGGCACGGGAGGAGGTTTTAGGCATTACTAAGCCTGCTGCGCTGACGATCGACACAACCAGCGGCGTGGTCCGGTTGCCCGGCAGGCCTCCAACACAGTGTTTGTCGAACACACGATCCACGCCTGGCCAATCGAGCTGTTGTCCGCAATTCACCATCGCCTGGGTCAAAGCAACAATCTCATCGAAACCTAATCTGCCACCCGCACAAGCGCTCAGGAAACAGGCTATTTCGACATCGCTGTATTTGTGTGCGGAGATATCGGAGACAATGCGGGCCATCTCAGCCGGAAGCAAGCTGTGTCCGAATACTTTCCGACGAACCAGACTCAAGGATTCGATATAGGGCGCATGATGTACTGAAACCAGGTCAGACTGAGCCACCCCGAGCCGCTCTATGGCGATATCTGAAAGCCCCGCATACCCCTTGGGAACCGTTTCATCAGACGAAATATTGAGAGTTGCGATGATGGAACGTCCCTGCGAGGAAATTCCCACCCTGGAACTGGCGGCGAATCCTTCTGAAAGGCACACATCACAATCACCACGCATGTAGACGACAGGCTCCTGATGAGTATTGATACCCATCTTGAAAACCCGTAACTGACTGGAAGACGCCACCATGTATCAACATCCTTTTCTGCGTCGAAGAATAATTTCAGTGTTCTGATCAGAGGTCGTTCATACGCCCTATCTGCCTGGCCAATCGCATAGCTTCGTTCTCTTCCATGGTTAGCAACGATTGCAGTAATTCTTTCGCCTCGGGAATCTCGGCTTTGTCGGCCATGGTGCGATAAAGGTCCTCTATCTGATCATGGAAATCGAATACTTCTCTGCATATGCCCTCAAAATCCAGCTGTGCGTAGGGCTCATCGCAGGTTCTGTGGGTCTTAATGGGATGGTGAGACAGGTAGTCGTAGACCCTTGTCTCCAATGCTTTGAAATCGCCCTGCGACTTGAATTCATTCACGATACGTTCCATTTCCGATTCATGGGTCGCCAGATAGTCCAGCAGCGCCCGTGCTCGCTCCTCTTCATTCTTCGTAGCGCAATGTGACATACACCTTGCAAGGTGAGCATGCAAATCCCGTGTCCAGCTAATAAGTTCTCCAAAGGTTTTGATGTCCATTTACCCGTTCCCCCTTGTTGTCATTAATCATGTCAGCAAACAGCAATTACCTACCACTTAAACTCATAAGCCTGAATTCACACTGAAAAACCCCAACAAAAGATGCAAAAAGAGTCGCTCAATAGCGTGGGCTTGATGAACATCAATTTTTCCAATTGGAAGTGTTCGTCTACCCTAAGCCGTCCAGTTGGGTGCGCTTTAACAGGAGTGCATTTACCGCAACAAGAGCGGAGCTTCCAGACATTGCGAGCGCCGCTACTTCTGGGCTTATCACCAACGGATAGAACACGCCTGCCGCCGCGGGAAAGGCGATGACGTTATAGCCCACCGCCCAGAACAGGTTCTGGTGCATCTTGCGCAGGGTAGCGCGCGACAGCTCGATGGCTCCCAGCACATCGTAGGGGTCGCTCTTCATCAGCACCACGTCAGCGCTCTCAATAGCCACATCGGTGCCGGCACCGATGGCGAAACCCACCTCCGCCTGGGTCAGTGCCGGGGCGTCATTGACACCGTCGCCCACCATGCCAACCTTCTTGCCCTGAGCCTGGAGCTCCTTGATCTTGTCTGCTTTCTGCCCCGGAAGGACATCGGCGATCACCATCTCAATGCCGAGTTCCCGGGCGATGCGCTCGGCGGTGGCCTGGTTGTCGCCGGTGAGCATCGCCACCTCCACCCCGCGTTCACGCATCTTTTTGACCATTGCAGTAGCGGTGGGGCGCGGCGCATCGGCAATGGCGATAAGGCCGACCAGCTTCCCGTCCTGGGCGACGTGCACCACGGTCTGCCCCGCGCTCTGCAGACGCGCGGCCTCGTCCTTCAGGCTCGCCATGTCGACCTTCTCTTCGTCCATCAGCCGGCGGTTGCCGAGCAGCACGGTCTTGCTGCCAATCTCCGCCCGCGCGCCCTTGCCCTCGATGTTGGTGAAGCCGGTCAGCGGATCAAGCTGCAAGCCTTCGGCCTTACTTTGTATCGCCTGGGCCAGAGGATGGTCCGAGCCCTGCTCCACCGTCCCCGCCAGTGCGAGGACCGCCTCCTCGGTGCTGCCCGCCACCACGACCACCTCGACCACCTGCGGCTCGCCCATGGTCAGGGTGCCGGTCTTGTCGAAGACCACAATATCCAGCCGGGTGGCATCCTCAAGTGCAGAGGCATTCTTGAACAAGATGCCGTTCCTGGCACCGAGGCCGGTGCCCACCATCACCGCCATGGGCGTTGCAAGGCCCAGGGCGTCCGGGCAGGCGATCACGAACACGGTGATAGTCAGGGTCACGGCAAGCAGCAGGCTTTGGCCAATCCACCAGAACCAGACGGCGAAGGTGAGCAGGCCGATTACGATGGCAATCACCACCAGCCACTGTGACGCTTTGTCCGCCAGCAGCTGCGCCGGGGCCTTGGAGTTCTGCGCCTCCTGCACCAGCTTGACGATCTGCGCTAACGCGGTGTCGGAACCTACCTTGGTGGCGCGATACCTGAAGCTGCCGCTCTTGTTAATGGTGGCCCCGATCACCTTATCGCCGGGCTTTTTTTCCACCGGCATGGACTCGCCAGTGAGCATGGACTCATCCACCAGGGACTCGCCCTCCAAGACCTCACCGTCCACCGGAATCTTATTGCCGGGGCGGATCACGACGATGTAGTCCTTCAGAACCTCAGCGGTGGGAACCTCCCGTTCCTGGCCATCACGCAACACAGTGGCCTTGGGCGGCGCGAGATCCATCAGCGAGCGGATGGCGTCCGAGGCACCGGCACGGGCGCGCATCTCCAGCCAATGGCCGAGCAGGATGAACACCAGCAGCACCGCCACCGCCTCGAAAAACTGCACACCCGGGAAAAAGAGCGTGGAACCGACGCTGAACAGGTAGCCAGTACCCACCGAGAGAACGACCAGCACAGCCATGTTGAGCACGCCGTTTTTCAGCGCGCGCCAGGCGGCAACAAAGAACGGCCAGCTTGGCCAGAGCACCGCGATGCTTGCCAGTAATAGCAACCACAGGTCTAGCCGCAGCCCGAAGGGCGGTGCTGGCGGTTCGAACAGCCCACCCATGGGCGAATAAATGAAAATCGGGAGGCTGAAGATCAGGCAGACCCAGAAACGGTTGCGCATGTCGCGCACCATTGCCTGCATGTCCATGCTGCCGCCGTGGCCCATCTCGTGAGCCATCTCGTCCTTTGCGCCAGTATGTTCGCCGTGTTCAGCAGGATGCGCGGTATCGTCGTGGCCGGTGTGGGAGGCATGGCCATCGTGGACGGGCATGGACACAGCCCCGGCTTCGGTCGGCGGGTCCCCCGGGTCGCAAACGTGCCTGGGCAACTGTTCTCCGGAACAGTGATAGCCGCACTCGTGTATCCGGGCCTTGATAGCCTCAAGGTCCACCGTCGCCTCATCATAGGTGACGGTCGCGCTGCCGGCCACATAGTTGACCTCGGCCTTCTTAACGCCGGGCAATCTCAATAGCTGTTTCTCTACGCCCCGGGCACTCAGTGCCGATAGCAAGCCGCGGATCTCCACGACGGTATTTTTCATTCCTTGGTCCCCTTTCCTTAATTGGCCAACCGGAGCTTTTATCAGGCAGAAGAACACCCAGCATAAGCGCCACCCAGATCATCAGAGCATATCTACCTGAATCCAAAATGAATCACCGGCTTAAACCGAATCAGATTGTGATCTCGGTCAAGAAACCCCAGAGCCGCGTTCAAATCATTTATCCGGCACAGCATGACAACTGTTTTACATCCTTGGTGAACGTTTGCGCACAGAGTTTGAGTCCTTCAACCATGGTCAGATAAGGGAACAAGTCATCGCCGATTTCCTGAACGGTCAAACCTGCTCGTAACGCCATCACCGCCGTTTGGATAATTTCACCGCCTTCCGCTGCGACAACCTGCACCCCGAGCAACTGCTTCGGCTTCAGAGAGGCCAACGGTGGCGACTTGAGGATCGGTAAACATGACCGCGGGCATGGCACTGAGGTCGAGCCTGGCCTCGCCTTCCTTACAGGAATATCCCATCTAACACGTAATCCTGAACACCGGCAGACTCGCTCAGCGCCCAGGGCCGGATAGGCTTTTTACACTCAGCTACACTGGCTGCGTCAGGATAGCACCCACTGAAACGATCCCCACGAATTAAAGAATTAGAGAGGATCAGCCAAGCCTTCCAAGAACTGGAAACGTCGACAACATCCATGACGCGAATAGAGTCATCTGACCGGTGAGCACCAACACGCCCATGACAACGAGTACCAGGCCTGCAAACACTCTCAGCAGTCGACTCCAGCGACTGAACCAGCGCACTCGTCGGCGAAAGTGCTCAATGAATAGGGCAGTTCCCAGGAAGGGAAGAGCCAGCCCTAACGAATAGGCAGCAAGATACAACATACCTGCCTCGGCGTTGGCATGGGTGGAGCTGAGCGCCAATATAGCCCCGAGTATGGGACCTATACAGGGTGTCCAGCCGATGGCAAATGCTATCCCCAGAAGAAAGGCGGCAGTGGGACGTCCGCCTTCTAGTGACTGTCCAATGCGCCATTCGCGCTGCAACGCCGGCATGCTCCACCAACCCAGCATAAACAGACCCATTAGAATGATGAGCACGCCGGCCACCAGGTTGGCCTCTTCACGATAGGCCATCAACCATTGTCCTAAAGCACTTGCGCTTGCTCCCAGGGCAATAAAGATCAGACTGAACCCCATCACAAAACACAGGCTCAGCCAAAGGGCCTTCAACCGATTCGAAGCCTCGGTCAGGGCACCTCCAGTCACGACCGACAGGTAGCCGGGAACCAGAGGTAGCGTGCAGGGTGAAAAAAACGATATGAGACCACCGGCAAACGCGGCGGCAATTCCCCAAGTTGCAAGATCAGGCATTTAGCCCTCCAAGTTCGGTGAGTCTGTCAAATTGCCCAGAAATCGAATTTGATGCCTTCCCTGGACCTGCCGTTATTGATAATGGCCCGTGCCCGCCATAGCATCTTGCCAGTACCGCACCGTGGCGGAGTTCAGGCGAAAAGGCATCACTTTCACAGAGCTGACCTCAGTAATCCTTGTGTGCGCGAAAAACACGCTGCTGGCCGTTGGCGTTGAAGGCGATGACCTGATAATCGTCCTTCCGGCCCGTTTCCATGCCCCTGCATCATTTTCATGCACGCCTCAGTCATGGCTTTACGGTCTTCGGGGGACATATCAGACATCATATTCATCATCCCCCTCATGCCTTTTCCTTCGTCCTCGTGGGCCAATGCAGAGAAGGATCCAATGGTTCCGGCCAGAAGAATCGCTGTGATGGTGAGCCTGGTTTTTGAATTGCGCATTTGATTCACTCCATATAAAGCCCCGTTACGAATGAACCGAAGGACGAGACTTTGTTGCAAGAACTAACGTTAATGAGTTTGCCGCGATGGGCAAAAACCGGTTAAGACTCAGGAGTAATGTTCTGGAGGGGGTGTAATAGAAGCCAGGAAGGGATCCTGGTAGTGGGCCGCCTGTGCGGCAAAAATCAGCTGGGAACCGGTATCGGTAAAACTTGTGAAGTTCCCCGGCGGCAAGGCAAAGCAAACGCAGGCCCGCTGAACACCAAAAGCAGTGACAGCAACACAACAATAGTGGGGCGATTCTTTGCGGCCATCCTGCTTTCAAGCACCAGTCTGTGACATTAACAAATTAAGGCATACGATCTACCGATACGTTCCCAAAAGACCAACACTATTTTATTCCGTTGTAAGCGCCCGCCGATGGCGCTGCTCTTCTGTGTCGGCAGTCGGGTTAGAACATCCCTTGGATACCCATAGGGATCATGCCCTTTCCGCATAGCCGACTGGATCAGCGTCATGACCGCAGCCGCGCGTTGACCACTGCGGAGTGATCCCAGGAACAGCCCAACGCACAGGGCCACGAGCCTTCACTTATACGTGACGCCGTGTCGATCGAAGATCTCATAAACTTCCCCGGCCTCCTCCTGCGGCAACATCACCCGGATCGTCTGCTCTTCCTTATCAATAAAGATCACATCCTGTGGGATTTCGCTGCCAATAAGATCGTCTCGCGTATTGCGTGCCTGATCCATGTTCTCGAACTTACCATTAATAGCTTTACCCATCGTGCTTCTCCTTGTTGTTTACATTCCATCCAAAGCATAGCTAACACATCAATTTCTGTAAATTTACGACGTTTCCAAGAGCCAAACGCTGCCTGAGACCTCCTCAACCGCAGCGTTCGTCAGCGACCCTTATCCTTCGGATTGTCTACCCCCGGTCGGGGCGACCCCGCCCTCTATCAGGCGAATGTCTGTTCACCGCAACAGTGATAAGGTCAGAACTTGACCTCTCCCCACAACCAGGCCTTGTCCGTATCCACGCCACGACCATCGGCGGCATAGCTGGCGAACTTGGCACCCACCGTGTAGTGCTTGTTGATCGGGTAGACAGCCAGCAGCCCCAGCTCGGAGCCATAGCTCAGGCTATTGATGTCACTGCTGTAGTCATGATAAACGGCCAGCCACTTGACCCCCTTTGCTGAGGCACCCGCCGATACGTATAGATCCTGCAGGCCATCGTCCGGGGTGACCAGGAACTGGTCGGCCCAACCGTTCATCGCGTGAAGCGTCGCCAGAGGCGTCTGGAATGACCGGCCGTCGTCCGACTCCAGAGTCTCCATACCCACCTTAAAGGTCAGGCCGTAGACTGCGAGCCCCACTTCCGCCAGCCAATAAGCGGCCTCAAAGCTTTGCGGGTTGTCTGCATAGTCTTTCTGGATTGCGTACTCCAGGGTGTACAGGACCCTGGCGTCTTCCGATACATCGGTGCCACCTGCGAACCGCAAACCAAAATTCTGGGTTGAGTTGACGTCTGCGTTGGTAAAGTCGAAAAGATAACCGTAAGTGGTCAGGGTTCCGGCAGCCAAGCCATGATACTGTGCGTTGAAAATCGGCGACTGCATTGGGAAATTGCCATTAGGGCTGGCATCCGAGAACACCCGGTTAGCATTGTAAAGATAGCCCGCTGTGATCTTCGTGTCCGGAAGCGACTCGTTGGTGCCGACAAAGGCATCGAAGGTTTGCTCATTCTGGCGCCAGCCAACCGTACCGATAAACCGGTGATTGTCCAGAGCAAAGCGCTGACGGCCGTAGGTCAGGCTGGTATCCGAAAAACCTTTGTAACGCACGTAAATTTGGTTGACTTCGGTTTCCGTCGGATCAGCGACTACTGAGTGATCGGTTATGCCATTGATGGTGCTATTGTAGTTCTCATTCCCCACAGCGGACACATCTTCCGCCTCGGCAAACACCTCAAACCCCTTAAAATCACCAGTCCGGTACCCCAGTCGGGTTCGAACGGTAGAAGCATGGGCTTGATCAAGAGGGTTGTCCTGATCCACAAATTCGTAACGGTAACGAACATCAAGCGAAACCTTTCCCCCGGTTAAGGCTTCGGTAAAGGTCATGGACAGGACAGGCGTTGCGGCAGAGGCCAGAACCGAACCAATGGC
>Ga0208316_1001953_pt1 | contig 11159 bp, 8 predicted proteins | sample MalvireepMed_231_FD_184240 | JGI IMG/M metagenome (GOLD analysis project Ga0208316, IMG submission 184240) | Marine viral communities from the Global Malaspina Expedition - Malaspina viral metaG DeepMed_231 (SPAdes) (version 2) | ecosystem: Environmental > Aquatic > Marine > Oceanic | place... | reverse complement strand
TGGCAAACCCAAGCTATGTACCAGGCGCAGAGAATCCGGACGAGCTGATCGAGTGGATGTTTAACCCACGTGCAACCCGCGACGTTAACTGGAACCTGACCTTTGACGCCGTATTCAGCGGCGAGACACCTCTGGAACTGCCAGGCGGTATCGTAGGCTGGGCGGCTGGTGCACAGTTCCGTACCACTGAAAACCAGGAAATCGTGACAGATCCGCTGTACAACGGTTCACGTCCGTGTCAGAACCCGGCCACAGACGGTCAGGTACCACGTGACCCTTCAGACCCTCAGTACAACGGCTGTACGCCTGACGAACCGGGTCCATTCCAGTTCTTCTCAACCAACCCGGCTGACTTCAGCACCCAGGACCAGACCTCCGTATTCGGCGAGTTGAGCCTGCCTGTGCTGGATAACGTGTTCCTGTCAGCAGCGGCACGTTACGAAGAATTCTCTGGCGGCCTGGATTCAACCGTTTACAAGGTCTCTGGCCAGTGGAACATCACTGACAACATGTCAGTCCGTGGTTCTTATGGCACCAACTACCAGGCACCAGGAGCCGATATCATTCCGGGTGAATTTGCCAGCGGCACTGCCAGCTATACTGTCGCCGGTGGTAACTGGCGTGGTGCACAGACGGTAACCCGCTCTGACATCGTTCCAGAAGAAGCCACTGTCTGGAGTTCAGGCTTCATCTGGCAATCTGAAGGCTTCACAGCTGGCAGCGACTTCCGTTTCATCATTGACTACTTCAATATTGAGACTGAAAACGAGCTGGGCCTGCTGGCTTCAGTTAACCAGATCGCGTCCTCAGTGTTCAGCATTTCGCCAACCGGCTCAGGTGCTGTACCGACCAATGGTAGCGCTCTGGCTGACTGTTCACACCCGCTGGTTGGTCGTGTGACCTTCAACGGCCAGTGTGTGCAGGGCGTAACGACTGCCGCCGACTTCTCGGAAATCCGTACTGACTTTGGTAACGGTCCTGGCCAGCTGACCGCTGGTTTTGACATCCAGACGACCTACGGCTTCCCGGCATTCTCTGGCGACGTTACCCTGAGTGCAACAGCCACCAAGATCAACAAGTTCCAGTACACTGAAACTACGCTGGACGGTTTCCAGATTGAACCAGGCGCTGACCGACTGGGCTTCCTGAACTTCGCTACCATTGCTAACGCTGTTTCTGAATGGCGCGGCAACCTGACTGCGAACTATGCTCAGGGTGACCACAACTTCCGTCTGCAGGCTCTTTACATCAAGGGCGTGAAGGACGACCGTTACTTCAATGCTGACGGTTCACGCGTTGGTGATGCGGCTCTGACACCATCTGGTCGTCAGATCGGCAGCACTGCCGCCTACGGCCCAAGCCTGTACGGTGTGTACGGTGAAGACTGGGTATCTGTGGACTTCCACTACACCCTGGACCTGCTGGACTGGGATGCAACCCTGTCAGCTTCTATCGAGAATATCGCGGACGAAATGCCGCCAGCCTCTCGCCAGGAGCTGGGTTACGATCCACGTATCGGCAACCCGCTGGGCCGCACCTTCCAGGTTGGCGTGACCAAGCGCTTCTAATGAGTACTGCCCTCACGGGCAGTCTGGTTAGATAAACAAAAAGCCCCGCTCGTGAGAGTGGGGCTTTTTTGTTGCTGCTGAGTGAGGCAGTAAAACTTGGGGGATGGATTCCGTAAGTGGTGGGGCGTCAGTCAACAGTGCTATCAGGCTCGACCGAGACATCCAGGTCATCAAGCTCATTAAAACGAATCATCTCACTCAGCTCATCGATATAGGCATCGCCGCGTTCCGAGTATCGATCCAGGTCGCCGACCAGTTCCAGGCCACTGACCAACCGGTCGTTTTCGCGCAATGCTTCACGGCGTCGACGCAGGTCCAGGTAAGCTTCGTGACTGTTCAGGTTGTGGATGTAACGCTGAACGGAATGAAGCGGTGAATCAAAGGCTGCCACCTCATGCTGGGCACCTGCAGGCCGATCTTCCGGCACCAGGCCGCAGCCAGCTACGAAACACCAGTGTCCAAAGTAGTTGTTTCCTTCTACGGCAAAGCGCGAACCGCCCCAGGCGCTCTCATTGGCGGCCTGGGCCAATGCCAGCGACGGTGGCACGATGTCGACTCTGCGAATCAGAATTTCCCAGTCTTCGTCGGAGGCTACGTCAAACTCGGTTATTTCGTATTCCTCCGCCAGTTGCTGCAGCCACATGCGCTGCCAGAACATCAATGAGCCACGCCGCTCACTGAGCGACAGCAGACGCTCGCGTTGTTCCAGTATCTGCTGGTTGCGCAATGTTACCAAAGGCAGGAAATACTCAAAGAACATCTGCTTGCGCTGTTCCGTATCGGTGTACATCGAGAAATCAGGCGGTGCCGGAATGGCAGCTGTGGGCAGGGCTCTCCAGCCAGTAACAATCAAGGCTATGGCAGCCAACCCCAGCACCAGAAAATTCACCCGCCGCTCATCTCGCGGAACGGTCAGCTCCGGTTGCGCGCGGGCGTCTGTCATTGAATATTGCGCGTTATCTTTCTGGTTTGTCATGTGATCCACAATAGTCCGATTACTCCTTACTACTGAACATACGCATCAGCATACCCGGTCGGATCGCTGCAAGTCCATGCCACCCAAAGGCTTGCTGTTGATCGTGGCGCAGCGTATATTCGTTTTATCGAATATTCGGGGTAACGAATATGGAAGAAAAATATTCCTCTCCCTCGGCCCTGGACTTTTTCAAGGCAGTTGCCGACGAAACGCGCCTACATAGCCTGCTGTTGATCGAACAGGCGGGTGAGCTGTGCGTCTGTGAGCTGATGGCAGCACTGGAGCTACCGCAGCCTAAAATTTCACGACACCTTGCGCAGCTGCGCAGAAGCGGTATCGTCAGCGATCGACGTGATAGCCAGTGGGTGTACTACAGTCTTCACCCAAATCTGGCAGACTGGATGAGGTCGACATTGTCAGACGCTCGACACCACTCGCATCGCATTATCGCTGAACCGATGCAACGCCTGCTGACTGTAAAACGGCGCTCGTCGTCTCAGTCATGCCTGCCAATTCAACTAGCCGCAACCACAGGAAACTGCGCATGAGTATCAAGATCGGTATTAACGGCTTTGGACGCATCGGCCGTCTTGCCACCCGTGTATTACTTGAACAGTCTCACGTTAGAATTGTGCAGATTAACGATCCGGGCGGCGATACAGCAACCCTGGCACACCTGCTGCAATTTGACTCGGTACACGGGCGTTATCCCTACAATTGCCAGGCAGATGGCGACACGCTGTCTGTTCATGATCAGCACATCAAGGTCGGCCATAACACCGCTATCGCCGACACTGACTGGTCGGACTGTGATCTGGTAATTGAATCCTCGGGCCGCATGAAAACCAGGGCCGTGTTGCAGGCCTATCTAGACCAGGGCGTGAAGCGCGTGGTGGTCTCGGCGCCGGTCAAAGAGGACGGAGTGCTGAACATCGTGATGGGGGTCAATGACAATCTGTACGATCCTGCCCGGCACCCAATTGTCACGGCAGCGTCCTGCACCACTAACTGCCTGGCTCCTGTGGTTAAAGTCATTCACGAGAAGCTGGGTATCAAACATGGTTCAATGACCACCATTCACAGCATCACCAACACCCAGACCATTCTTGATGCACCGCACAAGGATCTGCGCCGCGCACGTGCCTGCGGCGAGAGCCTGATACCCACGACGACAGGATCCGCGACAGCAATCACTCACATTTTCCCCGAATTAAAAGGCAGGCTGAACGGCCACGCCATTCGGGTGCCGTTGGCCAATGCCTCGCTGACCGACTGTGTGTTTGAGGTTGAAAAGCCAACTACCGCAGAAGCGGTCAATGCCCTCCTTAAACAGGCGGCAGAAACGGATCTGCAGGGCATTCTGGGATACGAGGAACGTCCCCTGGTGTCCATCGATTACCGTACCGATCCACGCTCAAGCATAATCGATGCACTCAGTACGATGGTCGTGAATGACACCCAGGTTAAGATCTACGCCTGGTATGACAATGAGTGGGGATATGCCAATCGCACAGCAGAGCTGGCGCTAAAGATCGGAGCGCTGGACCAACAAAACGGATAACATCCCACGGCAATGCTCAAATCTCTCCCACCTGATGTTCGCCAGTATCTGATTGTTACCGGCAACTACTGGGCGTTCACACTGACCGACGGCGCCCTGCGCATGCTGGTGGTGCTTCATTTTTACCAGCTGGGTTACTCGCCGCTGGAAATTGCCCTGCTGTTTCTGTTCTACGAGATTTTTGGTGTGGTCACCAATCTGGTCGGTGGCTGGCTGGGTGCCCGCGCAGGCCTGAATCGCACCATGAATATTGGACTGTTCCTGCAGATTCTGGCATTGGGCATGTTGCTGGTGCCAGCTGCAATGCTGACGGTCCCCTGGGTCATGGCTGCCCAGGCTATGTCTGGTATCGCCAAGGACCTGAACAAGATGAGCGCCAAAAGCGCCATCAAACTGCTGGTGCCTGCCGATGCCCACGGCACACTGTTCCGCTGGGTCGCCCTGCTGACAGGGTCCAAAAACGCCCTGAAGGGTGCTGGTTTTTTCCTGGGCGGTGTGCTGTTGGCCTGGCTGGGTTTTCAGGGGGCCATCGCGGCAATGGCTGGCGCATTAGTGTTGATCTGGTGCCTGAGCCTGGTACTGCTGAAAGATGACCTTGGCCGCAGCAGCGTCAAGCCGCGTTTTCGTGATGTTTTCTCAAAAAGCCGTGCCGTTAATATCCTGTCGGCCGCCAGACTGTGCCTGTTTGCCGCGCGTGATGTCTGGTTCGTCGTCGCCCTGCCCGTTTACCTGTCGCAGTCACTGGGCTGGTCTTCGAGTCAGACTGGCGGCTTCATGGCGTCGTGGATTATTGCCTACGGCCTGGTTCAGGGTCTGACGCCGCGCTTCATCCACCAAGATCAAAGTCGGCCTGTTTCCGGCCGCGCAGCGATGGGCTGGGCGGCTGCGCTGACTCTGATTCCCGCCCTGATCGCACTTGCGCTTACCCAGAATTTGCCCAACAGCCCAGTATTGATTGGCGGTCTGCTGGTGTTTGGTGTGCTGTTTGCCATCAACTCATCACTGCACAGCTATCTGATCGTCAGCTACGCAGACAGGGAGAGTGTCTCAATGGATGTGGGCTTCTACTACATGTCCAATGCCATGGGCAGGTTGTTAGGTACCGTGCTGTCCGGCTGGGTGTTTCAGGCCTTTGGCCTGGGTGCCTGCCTGCTGATATCCAGTGCACTGCTGTTGATGGCTTCCCTGATATCAGTCGCACTGCCGCGTTAATTGCTCTATAATCCGCGCCCTTTGCAATATCCTTTAGCAGCACTCGCGGTGGAGCCACCGCGACCAGACCAAGCAGATTCTCATGACCGGAACGCCGCCATAACTCTCAGTTTCAACTGACCTCGTTTTTCAGCTGTACCGCACGTCTGTACATTCGACACCCTGCAATGCGCCGACCATATAACAATACACCTGGCGCCTATTTAAAAAATCAGTATCACTTGCCTACCTGGGTGCACACCCGACGGGCCTGTCATTTTTTACGGAACTGTTATGCTTTTATACTCAACACGCAAAGACTGGTTTGGAAATGTCCGTGGCGACCTGCTCGCCGGACTTGTTGTCGCCCTGGCTCTGATCCCCGAGGCAATCGCGTTTTCGATCATTGCAGGCGTCGATCCGCGCGTGGGTCTGTATGCTTCGTTTGCCATCGCCGTGATAACCGCTATTGTTGGCGGGCGGCCTGGCATGATCTCGGCTGCCACCGGTGCCATGGCGCTGCTCATGGTGACACTGGTCAAAGAACACGGCCTGCAGTATTTGCTGGTCGCCACGTTGCTGACCGGGGTGATACAGATCGTCGCCGGGTATCTGAAGCTGGGCAATCTGATGAGTTTTGTGTCGCGATCGGTGGTCACTGGCTTCGTCAATGCCCTGGCCATTCTGATCTTCATGGCGCAATTGCCGGAGCTGACCGATGTTACCTGGCATGTATATGCCATGACCGCAGCTGGCTTGGGCATTATTTATCTGTTTCCTTATCTGCCGGTGGTTGGCCGCACCATACCCTCACCACTGGTATGCATTCTTTCGCTGACGGCCGTCGCGGTCATTTATGGTATTGATATCCGCACTGTGGGCGACATGGGCGAGCTGCCCGCCACACTCCCGGTGTTCCTGCTGCCGGATGTCCCATGGACGCTGGATACCTTGATGATAGTCTTGCCCTACTCTGTTTCACTGGCGGTGGTTGGCCTGCTGGAATCGCTGATGACGGCAACTATTGTCGACGACCTGACCGACACACCCAGCGACAAGAATCGCGAGTGTAAAGGCCAGGGTATTGCCAACATTGGCGCAGGCCTGCTGGGCGGCATGGCTGGTTGCGCGATGATCGGACAGTCGGTGATCAATGTGAAATCCGGCGGGCGTGGACGTCTGTCGACGCTGTGCGCCGGTGTGTTTCTGCTGATCATGGTGGTGTTTCTGGGTCCCTGGCTGTCGATGATCCCCATGGCCGCATTGGTGGCGGTGATGATCATGGTCTCAATCGGCACATTCAGCTGGAGCTCCATCATCAACATCAAACACCACCCCAAATCGACCACGCTGGTGATGCTGGTAACCGTGGTTGTCGTGGTGGCCACCCATAATCTGGCCTACGGCGTACTGGCTGGCGTGCTGCTGGCCTCACTGTTTTTTGCCAACAAGGTCAGCCACTTCATGTATGTGGTATCGGAGCTTGATCCGGAAACGCAGACCCGCCACTACACAGTGGTCGGCCAGGTCTTCTTCAACTCGGCCGATCGCTTTGCCAGCAACTTCAATTTTAAGGAAGTTCTGAATAAAGTAGTGATAGACTTGAGTCGTGCACACTTTTGGGACATCTCGGCCGTCGCCGCGCTGGACAAAGTAGTGATCAAGTTCCGCCGCGAAGGCGCCGACGTGCAGGTGATTGGCCTGAACGAGGCCAGCGCCACCATTGTCGATCGCTTTGGCGTACATGACAAACCCGAAGAAATAGAAAAAGTACTGGGGGGACACTGATGACGGAACGAACCACCGTATTGGCCTGTATCGACGGGTCTACATTTACCGGCGCGGTGATCGATTATTCCGCCTGGGTCGCACACACCGTTAATGCCCCTCTGCGCCTGCTGAACAACATTGAGCGGGGCCGCATGCACTCTTCTGACCTCAGTGGCAGCATTGGTCTGGGCGCCCGTGAGGAACTGCTGGACGAGCTGGTCGAGCTGGAGTCACGGCGCAGCAGGATTCTGATGGAGCAGGGTCGTATCATGCTGACCCACGCTACCGAACGCGCCTGTGATTTTGGCGTGGCCGGCATTGAATCACTGCAGCAGCATGGTGACCTGACCGATTCCCTGATCGACATGGAGCACGAAATACGGGTGCTGGTCGTCGGTATTCGCGGTGAGGATCACGAAGACCGCGAGAAAGGTATTGGCGCCCAACTGGAAACCATTATCCGTGCCCTGCATCGCCCCATTCTGGTGGTTAACCGTCCCTTTGATCAGGCGCCACAGCGCATGATGCTGGCCTATGATGGCAGCGAAGCTTCCCGCAAGGCGCTGAACATGATTATCTCCAGCCCTCTATATCAGGAGATGGAATGTCATGTGGTGCACGTCAACAACAACGTTGAAGAAGCCCAGGCACTGCTTGCACAGGCCAGCTCTGAATTACAGGCTGCCGGCTTGCAGGCAACGACAAAAACGCTGACAGGTGATGTTGTGCCCGCCTTGCTCGAATACCAGCACGATCATCAGATTGAGCTGACGGTCATGGGCGCCTTTGGTCACAACCGTCTGCGTGAATTACTGTTTGGCAGTCTCACAGCCAAGATGCTGGTGCAGTCGAAAGTACCGTTGCTATTGCTGCGCTGAACAGGACTCTGAGCACTGAAGCACCCGCGGTTGGTCGGCACCAAAAAAAACCCCACTTTTGCAAGCGGGGCTTTTTTGTATCTGATCCCTGCTGTCACGTTCACATTGGCATGTAATCGACAAAACCAGGGATAGAAGAGGCCTTAATTACTCGTCTTGCGCTTCCTGGAACTCCACGTGAACTTCCAGCTCGATGTCATCACCAACACCGAACGTTACCATGTTATCCAGACCAAAATCCGAACGCTGGAATTCAGCAGTGGCTGCGAAACCCAGTGTGTAACGACGGGTCAGGAAGTTACGGCCACCACCGTTGAAATCAACGGTCATGGTGACAGGAGCAGTGTTACCCAGCAGCGTCAGGTCACCCTCGAATACGAAAGTGTCTTCATCGACAGCTTCAACAAATCGAGTGGTTCGGTAGATCGCCTGCGGGAAAGCGGCCACATTGAACCAGTCTTCGCCACGCAGATCTTCAGCAAACTCAGGGTTGTTCACATCAATCGATTCAGTATTGATGATCACTTCCAGGCTGGAGTTTTCAACGTTCTCCGGATCGAAGTCCAGGGTTGCATCAAAGTCATTAAAACGACCGATATAGCTGGAAAAGCCCAGGTGGTTGATCTTCCACAACAAAGACGCGTGAGTCATGTCCAGTGTGTAGGCACCACCACGCAGCTCAGCTACTTCAGTATTGAAGTCTGGCGTGATCAGACGGTCACAACCCACCAGCGCAGCCGCGCTGACAACCGCCAGCGCGAGGGTTCGACATTTAACAATTGGTTTATTGATCATTACGTTTACCTTGTTCTAATAATGCCGATTGGTCACTGCATTTCTGCGTAGACATCAACTTCAACAGTCACATCGTTCGGAACCGCTGAGGTGTTGGCAAAATAGCCCTGACCAACACCAAAAGCCAGTCGCTGTACAACCACTTCGCTGGTCAGATTGAAACGATTGCCATCAACCGTCAGGTCGAACGGGAAGGTCAGCGGGTGTGTCTGATCGCGAATTGTCAGCATGCCGTCGGCCACGAATGAATTCATGGACTCGAGACGGCATGAGGTAGCCTCAAAGCGTGCCGTCGGGAAGCGGTCCACATCAAACAGTTCGATGTCCATCATGTAGCTGTAGGTCTCTTCGTCATCGATGGCCATATCAATGATCGGTATGGTCACTTCAAACTTGCAGTCAGCCGGGTTCAGCGGGTCGATTTCAAACACCGCATCGACGTTCTTGAACTCGCCCTGATAAGGCGTGTCAGAATACGAGTATTTGAAAATAACGCTGGACGCGCCCTGATCAATCACCCAGGTTTGAGCCTGCGCAGCCATACCAGCTGTCAGCATGAGCGGCGCCAGCGCCGCACGGAAAAACTTAGTTCGCATAATCAATACAACTCCAAAGCTTGCAAATTAGGGCAGCGCGTAAGCCACCAGTTCGGACGGTTGTCCCTGACCGCTTACGACCATGGCAATGTACTGCTTGCCATTGTGCTCGTAAGTAAAGGGCTGACCAGTCTGAGTGCCAGGCATTTCGATCTCGGCAACAATCTCGCCGGTCTGTTTGTCATGGGCACGCAGGTAAGGGCCACCGCCAGTGCCTTCACCGGCGAATAGCAGGGTTTTGGTCAACAGCAGACCGGAGCGCGTTTCCACGCCGGTTCGCGGCAGATCCACGCCTTCCAGGGCGGGGTTATCAGCAATAATTGATGGTGTGTCAGCATTCGCGACCATCCACTCGTGCTCGCCTTCTACCATATCGATTGCCGTAATACGGCCGTATGGTGGCTTGACAATCGGAAGACCCATCGCGCGTGGCACACGCACACCCAGCGCCATACTGTAGTCGATGTCAGAATTTTCATTTTTTGCGACCGACAGTACCGCTACAACAGTACGTGATGGTACATACAGCATGCCCGTTTCCGGATCCAGCGCCGCACCTTCCCAGTTTGCACCACCCGTTGCTGATGGCAGACTCAGGGTGCCCTGCGTACCATCTTCAGCACCACGCACTGACGGCGGTGAATACAGGTTGGTTCCCAGGCGGAAGGGCTGGATGGCTTCCAGCGCGGCGGCGCGCAGTTCTGGCGTGAAGTCGATCAGGTCATCTTCGGTGATGCCCTGACGGTCAAAGCCGGCTGGTTTGGTCGGGAACGGCTGGGTTGCTGCGTACCACTCACCGGGTACGTCTCCCGCAGGAACAGGCAGATCTTCGATTGGCCAGATTGGCTCGCCAGTCTCACGGTCGAAGGTGTAAACATATGCCTGTTTGGTAACCTGCATGACGATTTTGCGGCCATTCGGCAGATCGGCCAGGATCGGGGCAGCCGGGTTATCCCAGTCCCAGATGTCGTGACGGATAATCTGGTAGTGCCACTGACGTTCACCGGTTTCGATATCCACAGCCACCAGGCTGGTACCAAACAGGTTATCGCCAGGACGGTCACCGCCGTAACGGTCACCAGTAGGCGCTTCTACCGGCAAATAAACGTGGCCCAGCTCTGGATCACCAGACATCGGTGCCCAGACGCCGGTGTTACCGGTGTAATCGGCACTGCCTTCCAGCCATGTGTCATAGCCGAATTCGCCCGGACGTGGAATCGTGTGGAATGTCCACAGATGCTCACCTGTGCGCACATCGTAAGCGCGCACGTCACCTTTGACGTTGGCCATTGATGGTGGACGCATGGACACAGCCATGGCCGGACCCACAACGACCACATTGTTCATGACAAATGGGGGCATGGATGAACCGATGTCGATGTCTTCGCGACCCGGCCCAAGACGCAGGCCTTCCTGCATGTCGATGATGCCGTTATTGCCAAATTCAGGATCGAGGGTACCAGTTTCGGCATCCAGAGATACCAGGTAGAAGCCGGGCGTAATGACAAGAAGGCGGCTCTCGTCACCATCGCGCCAGATGGCCAGTCCACGGCCGGAGCCCTTACGTGGCGCATTGTCGTAGCGCTCCTGGCTGTCAATTGATTCCCACTGCCACAGCACTTCGCCAGAGGTGGCGTCAATGGCCACGACGTCACGCTGCGAACCAATAGTCGTGTACAGAACACCATCGACTTCCAGCGGCGTAAATGTGGCGTTGTATTCAGGGTTATCACCGAAATCGCCGGTGGGCAGACGCCAGGCAATCTCCAGATCGGCGACGTTGTCAGCATTAATCTGGTCCAGCGGCGAATAACGCTGGGCGGC
>Ga0208316_1001952_pt1 | contig 11175 bp, 9 predicted proteins | sample MalvireepMed_231_FD_184240 | JGI IMG/M metagenome (GOLD analysis project Ga0208316, IMG submission 184240) | Marine viral communities from the Global Malaspina Expedition - Malaspina viral metaG DeepMed_231 (SPAdes) (version 2) | ecosystem: Environmental > Aquatic > Marine > Oceanic | place... | reverse complement strand
ATAGCGGGCGAGGCCCGCTGACTTTCGAAACGGTACGAAACAGGAGGATCGAATGTCTGTAGAGGACGTACGCAAAGGCTTGTTACTGGCCACCGGCCTGGTGTCTCTGGTCGCCGGCGGCGCGGCCCTGGCCGCCTGTGATCCGGTCGAACCGCCCGAGGGCGGCGACGGTCAGCAGCCGGGCGGCATGCAGGACTCCATGCAACAGGGCGGCGGCTCCATGCAGCAGGAGCAATCCTCGCCCGGCGAGGGCGGCGGCTACTCCGAGTAACGCCGTTCGGGTTAAGCAGACCCGCAACAAAAAAGCCCGGCACGAAGCCGGGCTTTTTTATGGGTCGGTGATCGCGGGCGATCAGCCTTCCTTGAGAGCAGTGGTGATGTCCACCACCGCGCCCTTGCCGTCGCCGAACAACATCAGGGTGTTGTCCTTGGCGAACAGCGGGTTGGGCAGGCCGGCGAAACCGGGGCTCAGCGAACGCTTTACCACCACCACGGTCTTGGCCTTGTCCACGTTGAGGATCGGCATGCCGTAGATCGGGCTGCCCTTGTCCTCGCGCGCCATCGGGTTGGTCACGTCGTTGGCGCCCAGCACGATGGCCACGTCGGTCTGCTCGAAGGTCGGGTTGATGGTGTCCATGTCCTTGAGCTTGTCGTAGGACACTTCCGCCTCGGCCAGCAGCACGTTCATGTGCCCGGGCATACGGCCGGCGACCGGGTGGATCGCGTACTCCACCTCGACGCCCATGCCTTCCAGGGTGTCGGCCATTTCACGCACGGCGTGCTGCGCCTGCGCCATGGCGAGACCGAAGCCGGGCACGATCACCACGCGCTGCGCGGTTTCCAGCACCATCGCCACTTCCTCGGCGGAGGTGGACTTGATCTTGCCTTCGTAGACCTCGTCCTGATCCATCGCTTCGCCGGCTTCCGCCATCACACCGAACAGCACGTTGGTGAGGGAGCGGTTCATCGCCTTACACATGATCTGCGTCAGAATCAGACCGGAGGCGCCCACCAGGGAACCGGTGACGATCAGGGCGCTGTTGCCCATCACGAAGCCGGCGGCGGAAGCGGCGATACCGGAGTAGGAGTTCAGCAGCGCGATCACCACCGGCATGTCGGCGCCACCAATGGGGGACACCAGCAGAATACCGAGAATCGCGGCGGCGATGGCCAGGCCCCAGAACACCGGCTCCACGCCCGGGTTCATCACCAGGTAGGCGATGGCGGCCACGGAACCGAGCAGCAGGATGGCGTTGACCAGCTTCATGCCCGGGAAGCCCATCGGCTTGCCGTCGATCAGTTCCTGCAGCTTGGCGAACGCCACGAAGGAACCGGTGAGGGTCACCGCGCCAATCAGAACCGCGATACCGGTGGCGATGATGCCCACGGTGTCCGGGTGCCCGCCACGGAAAAACTCCGCGCCGGCCACGGCGAAGGAGGCGCCGCCACCGAAACCGTTGAGCAGGGCCACCAGCTGCGGCATGGCGGTCATTTGTACTTTCTTGGCCAGGATGGCGCCAATGATGCCACCGACGATCACGCCGCCGATGATGATCTCGTAGGTCACGATATCGCGGTGCAGCAGGGTCACCACACAGGCCACGCCCATACCGGAGGCGGCCAGCAGGTTGCCCCGCACGGCGGTCTTCGGCTTGGTCAGACCCTTGATGCCCAGGACGAAGAGTACGGCCGAGATCAGATAGGCGATATCAATCCAGTTATCGGAAATCTGCATGGGTTACTTCCTCTTGAACATCGCCAGCATTCGATTGGTGACCATGAAGCCGCCAATCACGTTGATGGTCGCCAGTACCACGGCGATAAAGCCGAGGACATTGATCAGCAGACCGGCGTCGGAGCCGGCGGCGATCAGCGCGCCCACCAGGGTAATGCCGGAAATCGCGTTGGAGCCGGACATCAAAGGGGTGTGCAGCGTCGGCGGTACCTTGGTGATCAGTTCCACACCCAGGAAAATCGCCAACACGAAGAGGGTAAGCTGAGATACGAAGTCCATTACTTTTCCTCCTGCCCGTTGTCGTCGCCGTTATCGGCGGGCGCTTCGGGTTCGGCTTTCTTCAGTTCCGGCAGGCCCAGCATCTCGCGCAGGCGAGCGTGGGGGACATCACCGTCGTGACTGATCACGGTGTCGGTGACGATCTGGTCTTCGAAATCCAACTGCAGGTCGCCGTTGTCGTCGAGCAGCAGGTTAAGAAGGTTCTCAATGTTCTTGCCGAACATCTGGCTGGCATGGAACGGCACGGAGGAGGGCACGTTGGTGGGGCCGATGATCAGCACACCGTTTTCCACCACCGTTTCGCCGGCCTTGGTGAGGTCGCAGTTACCACCGCGTTCCGCCGCCAGGTCCACGATCACGGAGCCGGGCTTCATCGCCTTGACCATTTCCTCGGTGACCAGGATCGGGCTCTTGGCGCCGGGGACCGCGGCGGTGGTGATCACCACGTCCATTTCCTTGATCACTTCCTTCATCAGCTCGCGCTGACGCTTGAGGAAGTCCTCGCCCTGGGCCTTGGCGTAACCGCCGGAGCCTTCCGCTTCGCCGGTGTCCAGGTCCAGTTCCACCGGCTTGGCGCCAACCGACAGAATCTGTTCACGGGCGGCGGGGCGCACGTCGTAGGCTTCCACGATGGCACCGAGCCGCTTGGCGGTGGCACAGGCCTGCAGGCCCGCCACGCCGGCGCCCATAACGAACACGCGCGACGCGTTCATGGTGCCCGCCGCGGTCATGTTCATGGGGAACATGCGGTGAGAGGCGTTCGCCGCCAGCAGTACACATTTATAGCCGGCGATCATGGCCATGGAAGAGAGCACATCCATGGACTGAGCCCGGGTGATGCGCGGAATCAGTTCCAGGGCCAGGCCGGTGACCTTGCGCTCCGCGAGAGCCTGCGCGAACTGCGCGTTGGCCAGCGGGTCGGTCATGCCGATAAGGAACTGACCGGCTTTCAGCTTGTCCAGATCTTCCTGGCCATTGGTCGTATTGCTGCCCGGAGTCTGAACTTGCAGGATTGCCTGAGCGTTGGAAAAGATGTCGTCCCGGTCGGTGAGTTTCGCGCCGGCGTTTTCATAATCGCCGTCGGTAAACCCGGCCGCCTCGCCAGCGCCGCGTTCGATGCGGATCTCGACACCGTTTTTCTTGAGCAATGCACCGACGTTGGCGGGCGTCAGTGCGACGCGCTCTTCGCCGGGGCAAATTTCCTTGGGTACACCGATAATCACCTGCGTTACCCCCATTTTATGGTTCGTAAAAACAGGTCCATCTGAAAGCCGGTCGGGATGACGGGTTTTCAGGGGAACCTCGAAAAACGGCCGGTTTATTCAAACCGGCCGCTGAGCAGGCTGCTAACCTTATTGTGCAGTCGACAGCTTGGCAAATAAGAAATGGTTATTGCGCCCATAAACGGTCAATAATTGACCGGAAAGGTCAACTATCCGCCGCCTGCCCGTTTATTTTTTGAGCAACACGCTCGCGATCCTCGTCTTCACGCATGTGGATAAACGGCTCGAGAATGGTATTTCCGCGCACCTGGGCCTTGATCACGTGTAAAAAAGTGTAAGCCCCGAGCAGCTTGCGGAACAGGAAAATGAATTCCTTGGGCGGCACGTCGAAATGCACCGACAGGGCGGTGCGGCTGGCACGGTTCATCACCCGGTTGGGCAGGTTGCTCTCGCCCCACAGGTATTCACCCTTGTCGTTGACCACGGACTTGGGCGGCGGAAAGCGGTCCGGGTCCTGCAGCGCCTCGATGGCCTCGAAGCACAGCGCGGCGAAATCATCCAGCAGCCGGCGCGGCACCTCGCCGTCGAGAAATTCCAGCGCGCGCATGGCGCCGAACAGACGCTCGCTGTCGTGCAGCCAGGCGGCGCGGATCATCTCGCGGCCGGGGCCCAGCACCTCATCGTCGAAATCGCGGATGGCGCCGAAATCCAGCAACACGATCTTATCCTTGCCGTCGTCGCCGACGCGCATCAGATAGTTGCCGAAGTTCGGGTCGGTCTGCATCTTGTTCCACTCAAACACTTCCCGGCAGCACAGCTCCATGATGGCGCGGCCCAGAAAGTTGCGGCGCTCCTGGCTCAGCGACACCACCGACGGATCGCTGATGTGCACGCCTTCCTCATAGGACAGGCAAAGAATGTTGTGGGTGGAGTAGTCGCCGTACACTTCCGGCACCACGAAACGCGGGTCGTCGGCCAGCGCTTCGCGGAAATGGCGGGTGGTGTGCGCTTCCAGGTCGTAGTCCACCTCACGGCCGAGCATGTCGCGCACTTCATCCAGCCATTGGTTGAACTGCTCGGTGATCGGCACCAGGCGGCTCAGCTTGAGCAGCCGCACCAGCGCGCGCATGTCCGAATCGATGGCGTTGGCGACGCCCGGGTACTGGATCTTGAGGGCCAGCTCGGCGCCGTCGCTCTTGCGCCGGGCGCGATGCACCTGGCCCAGGCTGGCCGCGCCCAGGGGCTGCGGGTCCACCTCCAGCTCGGCCAGTTTGACGCTGCCCAGCTGCTGCCTGAGGTGCTTCTCCACCGCCGGCCATTCCAGGGCGGTGGTGCTGTTTTCCAGGGTGTGCAGCGCCTCGGTGACCTCCTCGGGGAGGAAATGCTCGCCGAACAGCGCCATCATCTGGCCGATTTTCACCACCGAGCCCTTTAACTGGCCGAGTTCCTCGACCAGCTCTTCCGCCCGTTGCGAGAGGTTGCGCCGGCGCCGCGCCTCGCGCTGGTCCGGCGCCGCGAACAGACCGCCGGCGCTGGCCGTGGCGTAGCGGGCACCGGCCAGGAAGCCGGCCCGGGCCATGGAAAAGCGGCGTTCCAGGGAGCCTGTTTTCACCCGTTTTACGGTTTTTCGTGCCATAGTTCCTCGCGCGGGCCAACTGCAGCCTCGCATTCTAGCTGATTAAGGAAGCACAGATATATGCCAACGACCTGGATCCTGTTGCGCGGACTGGTTCGTGAACAAGCACATTGGGACGGTTTCGCCGACCGCCTGGCCGGGGCTCTGGGCGCGGACCATCGGGTGATGTGCATGGATTTGCCCGGCAACGGCGTCCGCCACCGGGACCGCAGCCCGACCCGCATCGCCGCCATGGTGGACGCGGCCCGCGAAGACCTGGCCGGGCGCGGCGTGGACGGGCCGATCCACCTGGTGGCGCTGTCCCTGGGCGGCATGGTGGCGATGGATTGGCTGCAACGCCATCCGCGGCAGGTGGCCGCCGCCGCCTTGATCAATTCCAGCGCCGCGCCGGTGAGCCCGTTCTGGCACCGCCTCAAACCGGCCAACTATGGCGCCATTGTCCGCCACGGCCTGCTTGGCCGCGACCGCCTCAAGCGCGAGCGCATGATTCTGGAGATCACCACCAACCGGCTGTCGGACGCCGACAAGGACCGCATCGCCCGGCAATTCCAGCGGATCGACGAGGCCCGCCCGGTGTCCGCCGCCAATACCGTGCGGCAGTTGTGGGCGGCGGCGCGGTTTCGCGCGCCGAAGACGCTGCCCGAAGGGCGTCCGGTGCTGGTAATCAGCGCCGCCGGCGACCGGTTGGTGGACCCGCGCTGCTCCGCGGCGCTGGCCCGACGGTGGTCGGCGCAACGGGCGGTCCACCCGGACGGCGGCCACGATCTGTCCCTGGACGACCCGGGCTGGCTCGCCGACACCCTGGCGGACTGGGCTGGGGCCGACCCCGGCCGGGACTAAATAAAACCGCGGCTTTTGACGATTGACCCCCGTGGCACGACGCTCTAGCTTGAACACAGAACTCACGGGTTCTGTGTCGAGCCCATGTTGGAGACGTTGATGGCCACACCGCAGGAATTAAACCAGCTACGCGACGGCCCGCGCACGCCGCGGGAGCAGATCTGGTTCGACCGCTACGCCCACCACCGGCTTGAAGCCTGGCGCCGGGTCCAGGACCCGCTGGCCGACCGCTGTCTGGAAAACATCGCGTTTCAACGGCCCTCCGGCCTGCTCGACGAAGTGGAGCGGCGCGCGGCCGAAGAGGGCGGGGTGTACCAGGCGTTCCTGGACCACTGCCACACGGTGCCCGGCTGGGTGGACTTCGAGCGCATGGAATTGGGGCGGCGCATGTACCGCCGGCACGGCGCGTTGCAGGGCCTGGTGCTGATGTGCTCCAGCCTGGTGGAGGGCTACGCCCACAACAAACCGTCCCAGGTGCTGGTCGCCACCGGCCGCCTGCAGAAGGATGTGTCGCGGCGGATTTATGAAACCGGCCAGATGCTGCACAACATCGCCGCCACCGACGGCCTGCGTCCCGGCGGCCTGGGCCACCGGACGCTGATGGAGGTACGGCTGCTGCACGCGGCGGTGCGCCGCTTTCTCAGCGAAAGCGGGCGCTGGGACAGCGACCGCTTCGACCTGCCGATCAATCAGGAGGACATGGCCGGCACGGTGCTCGAGTTCGATTACATGGTGGTGCGGGGGCTGCGCCGGATGGGCCTCTATATCAGCCATCAAGAGCACGAGGCGATGCACTATTTCTGGCGCTACGCCGGCTACCTGCTGGGCGTGGACGAAGCCTTGCTCACCGCCACCGTGGAAGAGCAGAAAGTGCTGGCGCTGCAGCTCACCTCCCATCTCTACGACCCCACCGAGGACAGCGAAAAGCTGGCCAAGTCGCTGCTGGCCGGCATGGCGGGCAAGCCGCCGTTCCATCTTTCCTATGACGTGCTGGTGGCGGTGAGCCGTTTTCTGATCGGCGACGCCATGGCCGACGACCTGAACCTGCACAGCCGGGTATCGTCCGCCGCGGCGGTGCGCCTGGCCCGGGCCGGGTTCGGCGCCGCCAGCCTCGGCCAGCGGCTGCTGCCGGAGGCCGCCAAGCGGCGGTTGGAGGACTTCAACCACGACCTGGGGCGTCGCACCTTGAAACTGGGTCTGGGGAAGGACCCGGCGCGCTGGGGGTTCAAGGCGATGGCCTGACCCCGGCGCCGGGCGGGGCGCTCAGGAGGCGCGTTCGTCGGCCACCCGCTGCTCGCGGAGCAGCGACACCATGTCGGCGAGGATGTGCCCGGTTTCACGCAGGTAGGGGTCTTCGTCCAGCGGTTCGTCGTTGCTGTCCGGGTCCAGCGCCCGCTGTTCTTCCAGGGCGCGCAGATCTTCCATCTTCTCAATCGGCTCTTCACCACGGTGCTTGCGCAGGGCGTTCTCGATGTCCAGGCGGCGCTGGTCGAAATCCTCCTGCCAGGCCTTGCGCTGCTTGGCGTTGAGGGACAGTTCCTGGCGTTCGTTGGCGCGGTTGAGCAGATCGCGCAGCTGGTTCACGTAAACGAATTCCGGATTGTCGCCGATGCGCGCGTCGTGCCGCTCGCGCAGCCCCGGCAGCAGCGGCACCAGGTCCTGATAACGCTGGTACTTGGCCGGGTCGATCTCATCCCAGGGCAGGGCGTTGGGCAGGCTGCTTTCGCCGATCGATTCCTTGTCCACCAGCGACGGCATGGTGACGTCCGGCACGATGCCCATGTTCTGGTTGCTGGAACCGGACACCCGGTAGAACTTGGCGTTGGTCATCTTGAGCTTGCCGTGGTTCAGGTCCAGCAGGGTCTGCACGGTGCCTTTGCCGTAGGTCTGGTCGCCGACGATCAGGGCGCGGCCGTAGTCCTGCATGGCGCCGGCGAAAATCTCCGACGCCGAGGCGCTGTAGCGGTTGACCAGCACCGCCAGCGGCCCGGAATAGAGCATGCCGGGATACTGATCGTTTTCCACGCTGACGCGACCGCCGGCCTCGCGCACCTGCACGGTGGGGCCACGGTTGATGAACAGGCTGACCAGCTTGTTCACCTCCAGCAGGGAACCGCCGCCGTTGTTGCGCAGGTCCACCACCAGGCCGTCGACATTCTCTTTACGCAGTTCCACCAGCAGTTCCGCCACGTCCCGGGTGGTGCTGGTGTAATCCGGATCGCCACGGTGGAAGGCGTTGAAATCCATGTAGAAGGCGGGAATCTCGATGATGCCCAGCTTCATGGTGTCGCCGCCGTGCTCCACCTCGATCACTTCCTTCTTGGCGGCCTGTTCCTCCAGCACCACCTTGTTGCGGGTAATGGCGATGGTGCGGGTGTCGTGCTCGCTGGCGCGGCCGGCGGGAATCACTTCCAGGCGCACCTTGGACCCCTTCGGCCCGCGAATCTTGTCGACCACTTCGTCCAGGCGCATGCCGATGACGTTGACCATCTCCTCGTCGCCCTGGGCCACGGCGATCACCCGGTCGGCGGGGCTCAGCTGCCCCTGTTTGGCGGCCGGGCCGCCGGGCACCAGGCGCACCACCTTGGTGTAGCCGTCCTCGTACTGCAGCACCGCGCCGATGCCTTCCAGCGAACGGCTCATGCTGATGTCGAAGTTCTCGGAATTATGCGGCGTGAAATAGTTGGTGTGCGGATCAAAGGTCTGGGCGAGGGCGTTCATGTAGGTCTGGAACACGTCCTCGGGGGTGTTCTGGCGAACCCGGCTGAGCTGGCTTTCGTAGCGGTTGGTCAGCCGTTTGCTGATTTCCTCGTCGCTGGTGCCGTTGAGGCGCATGGACAGCACCGCGTTGCGCAGCTGGCCGCGCCAGATCGCGTCCAGGGCGTCCTGGTCCTCGGCCCAGTCCGCTTCGCTGCGGTCCACGAGCACCTTGCCGTCACCGTCGAAGTCCCAGTCCTCGAAGCCGCCTTCCAGGGTGGCGAGGATCTCGGTGAGGCGGTCTTCCAGACGGCTCTGGAAGCGGTTGAAGATGGAGTAACCGGCCTCCAGGACGCCGTCGCGCAACTGGTTGTCGAGCTGATCGCGGTAGGGCTGGAAGTCGTCCACGTCCTGCTGGGTGAAATACAGCCGGTTGGGGTCGAGGTCCTGCAAATACTGCTCAAGCACCTGCGCGGAAAGCGCGTCGTCGAACTTCAGGCGCCGGTAGTGCAGCTCCAGGCGCTCGACGATTTCCTCGGCGGCTTCACGGTGGACCTTCTCGGGCTTGAGCGATCCTTCGATGGCGGGGTCGTTGCCCAGGTCGCCGCCCACTTTCAGGGCGCCGCCCAACAACAGGGCCGCCAGGAGCACGCCAAACAGCTTGCGGAATACGGACATGAACTTACTCGGCTGCATTTTTTAAAGGGTTCCAGGGCAGTATAAAGGAAACCACCGCTTGGAACAGGGTCGCCCAAATCACCGGGCGGGGGCAAGCGTGGATGGATAGGCAAAGGCGCCGATCATCGACATACTGAGCGCTTTGCCGGACTTCATGAGGCCCCCGTGCATCGTCTTTTCACCGCCTTCTTTCTGATCGGGATACTCGGCGCCCTGGTGCAGCTGCTGGGCGGCGACCTGCAGGCCCCGGCCCGTGTGGTGTCGGCGCTCTGGGAGGCGGCGGACCTGGCGGTGGAAGTGAGCCTCGGGTTGATCGGCGTGCTGGCGCTGTGGAGCGGCCTGTTCCGCCTCGCCGAGCAAAGCCGCCTGGCCGACCGCATGGCCGCCGGCGTGCGCCCGGTGCTGGCGCGGCTGATGCCGTCGCTGCGGCGGGACCCGGCCGCCGGCGCCGGGGTGTCCATGAACCTGGCCGCCAATATGCTCGGCCTGGACAACGCCGCCACGCCGCTGGGCCTCAAGGCGATGGAATCGCTCCAGGAACACAATCCGGAGCCGCGCCGGGCCACCGACAGCCAGATCATGTTCCTGGTGCTGAACACCTCATCGGTGACCCTGGTGCCGGTGACGGTGCTGCTGTACCGGGCCCAGCAGGGCGCCGCCGACCCGGCGGCGGTCTACCTGCCGATGCTGATGGCCACCACGATTTCCACCTTTATCGGCGTGATACTCACCGCCCGGCTGCAGCGCATTCCGCTGCGCGACCCGCTGCTGATCACGGTGGCGCTGGGCTGGCTGGCGCTGCTTGCGGTGCTGGCGCTGGGCGTTTATCTGGCGCCGCCGGACCTGGGCAACACCCTGTCCGGGTTGTTCGGCAACGGCATTCTTCTGGCGGTGATCGGGCTGTTCTTCTTCGCCGCCTGGCGCGCCCGCATCGACAGCTACGACTGCTTCGTGGAAGGCGCCAAGGAAGGCTTCACCCTGGCGGTGAAGCTGATTCCCTATCTCGTGGCCATGCTCGCCGCCATCGCCATGCTGCGCGCCAGCGGCGTGCTCGAAGCGGTGCTGTCGGCGATCCGCCTCGGCGCCGCCGCCCTGGGCTGGGACACCCGCTTCGTGGACGCCTTGCCGGTGGCCTTCCTGAAACCGCTGAGCGGCTCCGGCGCCCGCGCCGCCATGCTGGACGTAATGCAGACCCACGGGGTGGATTCCCTGGCCGGGCGCATGGCGGCGGTGATGCAGGGCTCCACGGAAACCACCTTCTACGTGCTCGCGGTGTATTTCGGCAGCGTCGGCATCCGCGACTTCCGTTATGCGCTCTGGTGCGGCCTGGCCGCCGACGCCGCCGGGCTGTTGGCGGCGATCCTCCTGAGCTACGTTTTCTTCGGTTAGAGGGAACTTGTGGGAGCGGGCTGTGGGAGATTCTATGGTGCCTAACAAGGCTCATGAGAGCCTGGGGGCGCAATAGTTCTCCTGGTGCTTCATCAAGGCGAAGGCGACGCGGGCGAGCTTGCGAGCCAGGATGACCAGGGCCTGTGTGGTTTTCAGGCCACGATCCCGATAGCGTTGATAAAAGGCTTTCCAGGTCGGGTGGCGGGCACCGCTCATAGCCGAACAGTGCAACAGGCGGCGTACTTCCGTATCACCTTGCTTGGTTAATCTGCGCTTGCCCTTCAGCTTGCCCGAGTCACGCACGCGCACATCCAGGCCCAGGAAGGCGACGAAGGCGTCGCTGTTCTGGAAGTCGCCTCGCAAGAAGGCCATCACCAGGGCGGTGGCAGTGAGCTCACCGATGCCGTCGATGGCCTGGCAGCGCTGCACCTGATCGCGCAGGCCTGCGGCGTGAACGGCCTCCCTGAGCCGCTTTTGGATCAACTGGTCGATCCGGTCGATCTGCTTGAGCAAGGTCGCCAGGGCCGTTTTCAGCAAGGGCTCCGCGCTCAGGCTCTGGCGCAAGGCGGTACGGGCCTTGACCAGCGCGGCCCGCCGGCGCAGCAGGCTTTGCAGGGTCCGGTAGGCCTTGGGCGGCGGCATCCAGCGCCGTAATTCGTCTTTCTCTTTGCGCAGATAGCGCGCCAGCAGCTGGGCGT
>Ga0208316_1001948_pt1 | contig 11186 bp, 12 predicted proteins | sample MalvireepMed_231_FD_184240 | JGI IMG/M metagenome (GOLD analysis project Ga0208316, IMG submission 184240) | Marine viral communities from the Global Malaspina Expedition - Malaspina viral metaG DeepMed_231 (SPAdes) (version 2) | ecosystem: Environmental > Aquatic > Marine > Oceanic | place... | reverse complement strand
GAAAGCTTAATTTTAAAATAATATGAATAATAACACACATATTAATAGGGTCTTTACAACCGTTGTTCTTGACTTGGCCGAGGAGAAATTTGTAAATTTAACCCAAACATTCTTTAAGAAAAAAGAGGGAGAATATCTAGATGTCTTTTAATCCTAGAGTCCATAAACAGAATAATATTAAATATAGCACAGCTCATACGAATGCTCTTCTTAATTTAGCACAAACACAATCAGCTGAGACTATCATACTTGAGAATATGCTTCAATCAAGATTGGACAAAATTGAGAAAGCTAAAAAGAAATCTAAAAAATTTGGAAGATGGTCAAAAATTCTAAGCAAAGTTATTCCAGGGAAAATAGATGATGCTATATTTGGCCTTGCAGATGCAGCAAATAAAGATAGGTTAAGGGCTAAAGCTTATGGGGGTATTGACCAAAACAAAGTAACTTTATTAAAAGATGCTGCAAGAGAGGTTGATTCACAAGCTAGAAAATTCTCAAGAGAGCTAATGAAAGATATGAAGTTCTCTGCGAGTATGAAAAAATTAGTATCTGAAAAGATGTTGTCTCAACTTGCAGAACTTCCTGAAATTAAAGCCCTTAAAGAATCCTTTAATGACCTATCGATTGTAGAAAGGTTAAAGCCTAAGAACTTAATAGACTTTGTAAAAGGTTCAGGTAAAATTACAGGACAGTTTATGAAAAATCCTGTAAAGTGGATGAAACGATATGAGAAAGACTCAGTGACTGGAGAACTATTATTTAAAGGAACATTAGATTATAAAAAATATTTAGATGCAACAACTTTTGACGAAAAGAATAAATGGTACACAAGCTATGAAAGAAAGCGTAAAGAAGCTGGATTGTCTAGTGATTTATTTCTTCAGGGAAAAGGGTATGATTCTGGAGGGTTATCTTATACATCATTTTCAGAAGTAGAAGAACCATTAGGAGAAAATTTTATGATAGAGGAAACTCCTCTAGATACGTTTGAACCTTGGGAAGCTCCAGCTCCTAGGACAGCATTAGATGTTATTAATGAAGAAGCTGAAATTTCAGACTTAATGATAGATGGTTCTTTATTAGAAGATATTAAAGTAGCGACTCCTGCTCCTACTAGACCAGGTTTAGAATTTGCTAGAGAGATTGAAGGTATGGAAGGAGATTTACCAATAGACAAAACAGCTCCTTTAGATATGTTTAAACCTTTGGATGAATCACCTGCTAAACCTATACCACTTCAACCTGATAGACCAGAGATAGCACTAGCACAAGAAGAAGAAGATTATGGATTACCTACAGATATAAACTTAGGACTACAAACCCCGATTGGTGGTGATGTATATGGTACATCTTATATGAATGATGAAATGGAATCACAAGGGGTTTATAACCAAACAAATCCACAAGAAGAATTTGATAGTTGGAATAGAAGAAAAAAATTTATGAGACCAAATCCTAATATGTTTCAAAGAGGTAGAAGATAATGCCTTCAAATCTAAATAGTTTATTAGCACTCGGTAGTCTTCAAGGACCAAACTTTAAAAAGAAAAAGAAAAAACCTGAACCTTTGTTTAAAGAATCTTTTGATATGATAAAACCTATTAATATAGACTTATCAAATAATGTAGGAGTGAATAGCTTTGGACAACCATTACAACAACAACCTTCATTAAACATACAGACACCTTCACAGATGTCAACATCATTACAGTTAGATGCTATTGGTGGACAAACACAAGATTTTACACAAGGGTTTACACAAGGAAAGTTTGGACCAGAAGATACATTAGGAGGAGCAACTGGTGGAGGATTCTATGGGGAGATTGACCCGAACGAAGGAGCTGGTACAGGGACAACTACAGGAACAGGAGATACCACTGGTACTGGAGTAGGTGGAGGCACCATGTTTGGTGCTGATGTTTATAGCCCTTACAAAACATCAAGAGAAAGTTTATTTGAATCTTTCTATGGTGGATTACAAGACCCTTGGAAAAGTCAAATTACTTCAGCAACAGCAGAAGGTAGTGAGGGCGGTATAAGATTATCAATGAAAGAATTAGCAGATTTAGCAGGATTTGATACAAGTAAATTAACTGCTGCCGACTATGAAGCTTTAAAAGTAGGAGGTCTTGGAAGGTTTGCAAACTATATGGAAGGCACAGGAGAAAAATTAGAAAACCTACAAGGATATCGTAGTATGTTATTAGACCAAGCAACAGCAGAAGGAACTTATCAAGTAGGTGGATTATTAGGAATGGCAGAAGAAGAATCCGTCTCTGGCCTTCAATCAGGTAGAAAGGCAGGAAGAGGGAGAGAAGCTCGTAAATCATTAAGAGATGCAATGCAGATGCAGTTGCTAGGTGGAGAAGAAGCCTATCAATCAGAACTTGAAGGATTAAGAGGTGAAGTAGTTAGTGGATTAAAAGAAGGATTAGCTGGTATTGCAGACAAAGTAATTGGATTACACACAGATATGGGAACAAAGTTAAAGGATTATTCATATCAGTTTGGAGGAGATACAGGTACAGGTGCAGGTACAGGCGTAGGTACAGGTTATCAAGTAGCTAACCCTTCTCAGTATAATCAAATCTATTCTCTGTATGATATAGAATCACAAGATATGCAGTCAATACAGTCATGGATTAATGAACAATTTACAACGGCTGGTGCTTGGCCAACCTTATCACAGGTTGAAAGTTACATTCAGAATTTAGGGTATGGACAAGACGAAGAGGGAGGATACTAAAATGCCACGGAATCCACTAGAAGGACTATCAAGATATATTAATGTTGATTATCGTGAACCAGACGAGAGTGTTGTAGACTCTATCTTTGGTACTTATGCTGAAAGAATGGACCGTGATATTACTAAAGCTAATCTTCAATTAGAAAGAGATAGGTTAAAATATAATGCTGACTTAGCAGAACAGAAATATCAGCAAGGTCGTACAGACAGAGCAAGACAAAACCTTGTCAATGATATACAAGGGACATGGACTTCAATGAAAGACAAACCATATTGGATGATAGAGAATCAACTAAGTGGAATAGGTAGTGCATATGTTGATATTCTTGGTCAAGACGATGTAAACAGTATTATGTCAAGACATAATGAGTTAGAAGAAGGTAAGCGTGATGGGTACGGTGCAGCTTCTAAAAATAATTATGAAATTATACAAACATTAGGTAACCAAGGAGAGATTACAACAGCAAAAGGATTAATAGACCTTGATAATAAGTTTGTTTTTAGTGCAGACCAAGGAGGGGTATATAACTCTGCAAGAAATATAAGAGCAAAAACAGTACTGACATCCGATAGGGATATGGCCCTAGCTTGGGATGAGGTTTCTATGAACCACAACAGTTATGACAAAGCCTATCCAAAACAGTTAGTTATAAAAGCACAAATAGAAAAAGATTTAGGAATCCATAAATCTTCAAGTGAAGACGATAAGGTTCAAAAACAAACAGCTCTTTTGGAACTTGAAAAAGTTGATTCTATAGAAGAAACTACAAAGTGGAAACAATTAGAAGGAATAGAAGCTTGGGAAAAAGAAGCTACTCAAGTAAAGTTAGCATATAAAAGATACCAAGAGAACCCTTGGCTCTTTATTAAAGAAACTTACAAAGAACCTGAAGTTAATGCAGCATTAGACAATCCTTTGTTTAACCCTGAATATTTTGCACAGACAAATGTAATGACATCTGATGATATAGTAAATGGAGCATTGGGGGTAGTAGACAATTTATCATCATCAATACAAGCAACACCATTAGATACAACATCAGTAGATTCTGTGGTAAATGTATTAGAGAATATACCTGCATACGGCGATGATTTCTCTTCTTACCAAGAATCGATGCCACAATATGGTGCAGATGCAATGAAATTATCAGACTTTGTTAGAGGTCCAGATACTGAAGACCCATTTGTAAGGACAAATATACTTAATACAGACATACTTAATGATGTATCTGATATAGCTGCAGGGAATAAAACAACAGACGATGTAGTGAATCAAAAATTAGAATCATTAACATTAACATCAAGTGGGGAAGATTCTTTATCATATGATTTTGATGAAGCTTCTGTTGATGAAACAAATTTTAAAGATGTTCTTCCATCTTATCTTACTGACCAAGGAGAAATTCCTGCGGAAGATTCCAAAATAGAAATGCAAGAAGGAGAGATTTTTGATGTTCAGTATTTAAGTGAAGGACTCCCAAAAGAAAGCTTTCAAACATCAGATAAGGTAGCTTTAACAGAGACCGACTTTTATAAAACACAATTAGAAAAAATGCCTACCGTAGAAGAGATGCTTTCTGGACAAGAATTATTCTCGGCTAAAGAATTTATGATGAGACATCGTAAAAACTATCTCAATGATTTAGCATCATTAGACAAACTTAATGAGGAAGGAAAAATTGGCAGTATATCATATCATCAATTAAGAAATCAAATACTTTCATTATCCAGAGAACTTAGCAAAAGAATAAATAAGGTTCACGATACAGTTACAGGTGAGTGGAAGTTTGATAAAAACTTACAAAGATACGTAAGACCGAAAGGGACTTAACGTGCCACGACACAACCCCCTATTACAGAAAAGTAAATACCAATCTACTTTACCACAGTATGAAAACTCTCCACAGGTAAATTATAAACCTGTAGAAACTCCAAACGACACGCCTTACTTTCATATCTTAATGCCTAATTGGTGGGGAGATGTTCTTAAAGAAGGGTACAGTACCTCTTTATGGGCGAATGCTGTAGACCTTACAGCTAAGACAGCAGTAGAAGATGCTTCGGTTAAAAATTGGGGTAGTCGTGCAAATAATGTTGCTCAAACTATTGATAAATATACTCCAGACTTTTTAAGAAAAGCAAATGTATCCGATGATTATAGTGAATACAGTGAAGATATATTGTTTGATATTGGAGCAACCATAGTAAGTATAGGTGTTGATTTTTTACCTATTGCGGCAGCTTCAACTGTATCAGGTGGTACTATAGGGGCTGCAGGAGCTGGGGCAAAAGCATTTAGACTTGGAAAAATTTCAGACAAGATAGTTAAAAGTTTACCAAAGAGTATTAAAGCAATTAAAGAAGGGTTTAAGAAAAAGGGGGTTGGAGATGGAGTCACTAATAAGGTTACTAAATCTTTATATGAAACATTTAGCAATCCAAAGAATTTAATACATTCAGGAAATACATTAGGAATATATGGAGGAGCACACGATATAGTAAATCAAAAACTATATCATGAAGATGGTGCTTCTTGGATGAATAAAATAGACTATGCACAAACAGTAGATTCTTCATTGGCTATGTGGAAATCTGGTGTTGCATTCCCTATTGGTGGTGCTGTTGGAAAACCTTTAGTTGGTGGAGCAGCACAAAAGGTTACCTCTAGATATATCCCTGGCACATCATCTGCTAGAATTTTAGATAAAGTATCAGCAACAACTGGAGAAGTTGTTGGTGGAGGATATGCATTTACCGTACCAGAACATGGACTTCTTCCTCCGATTGATGCTCTTGCTCATTCAATCGGTGTAGTCGGTGGATTAAAAGGAGTACATACTACTCAGAAATCAATGAGAGAAAGAGTAAATAAAATTAATGAAGCATTCAATCCAAAAGTAGATGACTCTATACGAGAACAAGCCCAACAAGAAATAGGAATACTAGTTAGACAGGAAGTGACAGAGAATAATTCTACATGGAGAGCTGATGGAGTAGAGGTATTTGTTGAAGGAATTAATTCTAAAGGGAATGTTAGGTATAGAGCAGCAGATTCAGACCGAATACAGTGGATGAAGGGAGAAAGATTTTTTAATGAATATAAGACAGAAAATATAGACGGAGCACCAGTAGAAATATTAAACAAAAGAATTGTGGAATTGTCAAAAGAACTTGGAGCTTTTAGTCCAGAAGCACAGGCTAAATTATATTATGATGGAGCCGTACCTAAAGTACCAAAAGGTGAAAGCGGTCTTAATCAAATTCCTTTACACCAAAGATACCAACTTGCTAAACGTTTACAAACAAAGAAGATAGGCGAAACAGTAGAGAGAAACTTATCTATAGCAAAAGGGATACCAAAGGATAGGGTACCAATCCTTGGTAGCTTGTTTGATTTCTTAACAATAGGAGCATTAAAAAATACTCCATGGGCAAGGGCTATTTTTACAAGGATGAGAAGCAATGAAGCAAGAATAAAAAACCAAGAAAATGTTTCACCTCTTGCAGTAGATATGTGGAGAAAGTTTAATTCCCTTCCTTCTAGAACACAATCGTGGTTAGGTACACTAGCAAAAAGAAGTGGACTAATACATCACCTTAACAATAAAAATATAAACAAAGAAGCTAGACATGAAATGACAGGAGAACTAGAACGAGGTATTAATGAGAACTCTATCGTGAAATCTGTTGCAGACTCATATAAATATATAGGAGGATTGTTAAGGTCAAAGGGGATTATCCCAAAAGAAGTTCCTTTAAACATACATCATTCCCCTCGTTATATGAGAGACTCTGTTAAAGAATCTTTATATGAATTACAGCGAGAGTTGAGTGTAAAAAATATACGAGTAGAAGGAAAAGATATGTTGCTAGACTTTGTTAGGGATACTAACCGAAACAGTCAAAGCGAACCGCTATCTAAAGCACAGGAACAAGTTATAGCAACTGTACTTAAGGGGTGGTTAAAATCAAATAAATCTGTGGGAGCTACAAAATATGTACAGGAATCTATAAACAAACATACATCAACAAAAGGTGGGGTAAAGAAAATAGATTGGACTAGAGCATTTGAAGAAATAAATACAGAGTTAAACAACTTAAGCAGTAATCCTTTTTATAATTTTACAAAAGGAAGAACAACAAATATTGAATGGAATGTAGAAAAAAATGGTTATGATGTTGATATCTTTCATACTGATGCCCTTGCAAATAAGAACAGATATCTTAAAGATGCTGCTGAAGCATTAGCCGTACAAGAATCTTTCGGGAATAACTATGAAGTATTTAAAAATACATTAGAAACATTAAGGATAGAAGGTAGAGATGCAGACCATCAAACATTGATGGATTTATTTGAAGCTCAAAATGTTTATAAAAAGTTTTGGACACAACCATTAGGTCAAGGATGGGATGCAGTTAGAAGCATAGGGAAAGCAACAGACTACACAATAGAAATGATTAACAATGTTGCTTCTGGATTGTTAGTTTCTTTTGGTTGGGGTCCTATATATAATTGGTTTCAACCTTTAATATCTTATGTACCAACATCAGGATTTCTACCTGCTGTGAAGTCTGGACTTAAAAACCTTACAGCTGAAGGAAGAGCAGAAAAGAAAAAGATTCTTGAAGAGGTGGGACAAAAGTCATTATCAGAACAAGCTATCTTTGAACAGGCATACGGAACATACAGCAATAAAAACTCTTGGCATAGACAGTTTGCTAACTGGGCATCAAAAAGAAGTATACTTACATTAGGAATTAATCCAGAAATTTTACCTGATGGGATAGCAAAAACATTATTAAGAAGAGGGACAATGAAAGGTTCTACTGAAGCGGTACATGAACAAGCTATCTTGGTAGGGTTTGAGGCTATTAATGATTTAATGGTTGTTGCAAAGACTGGTAGAAATCTTTTTGAACGAACACTTTATTCTGAAAAAGTAAAAAAAGAAATGGAAAGAGATACCTTTGGGGAAAAAGAAGTTCAAGGGTCTGAAAGAATAGAACAAAATAAAGCTTTTGCTAGAGAAAAACTCTTACAAGATTTTAATATTACATATACAGGAGGGAAGCTGACAAGGAAACAGGCTGGTGATGGTTCAGTATTCTTTGCAGATAGAACACAGCTAAAAAGAAACCCAGCAAATGAGGCATATTATATGTCACACCCAGCATTTAGAAATTTATTTAGACTTAAATCATTCGTAATCAAACAAACAAAACTAGCACACGATACAGTGACAAAGAGTTTAGCTTATGGAAACACTGCTCCTTTAATAAGATTAGCAATGGCTGGTGCTGCTGGTACACAACTGATAAAATTTCAAAATATGTTAGAAGAAGTATTGTCTGGAAAAGAACAGTTATCAAGGCATGATGAGGACAGTCTTATAGATGGCCTTGCAAGAGTAGGTGCATTTGGTTATATGGGAGATACACTACACGCAGAAGACAAATGGGCTAGTGTAAAATTTCAAGTCACGCCATTAGCATATGCTGTTGGAGAAGATTTAGTAGATGACTTCGTATCTTTTCTATCTGAAGGAAGGTTGTTAGACTTTGATGAACAGATGGACCGATTGCCAGGAGAAGTTTCAAAATATTTTGGTGGACCAACACGTGCATCATTAAGAAGATTTGAAGATTGGAAATCAGAAAGAAATAGATTGGTATATATTAAAGGAAAAAAAGAAGCGGAGTTCTTTAATAGTTGGAGAAGAGCACATAACATGGTCAATGAAAATGATAAGGAAAAATTACTAGCTGACATACTAAGAGAGGCTAGAGAATGGAACCATGCTTATGGTCACATAGCTCCAATAGCGGATAACCATGAAGAAATCTATGATATGGTTATAAAAAAATCTTTCAGAGAAATAAGAAGAAAAAGAGAAAAAGAAAAAGGACTTAGAAAATAAGAACTAAAACTTTCGTGTCAGTTTAAATTTCCTTTTCTGACTCTTACTCATGTTCTTCCAACAATCAGGTAGCTGAGACACTGGTGCAGTCGTTGAAGCAGCACCGCAATACAATCTTTCAACCCCATCCCATGTGCCTGTATCTCTATTATATCTGCTTTTACCACAGAATGCACAACTCTTGTTAATTTTAGGACATACTTCTATCACATTGAACGACTTTCTAACGAGGATACGGCTGTATGGCCATATCTTTTTCTTTTGGATATAACTATTGGATAAACATACTGACTATCTTAGAGATACATTATAGTACGTCATTCTATCTTTTCGTACTTTTCGTGTAATTCTAAAGCAACAGCGGATAAATAGACACATAGGTCTAATAATTCGTCTATACTTTCCTTGAGATTGTCTCTACTTCCATCAATCGGTACTTGCTCACCATACTTACTTGCACCATTTTTTAATCTTTCTTTGATTAAGTGTAATATCTTATCATTGTTCTTCATTTACAAAATCTTTTAATCCGTAATCATCTTTATTAGAATCTTCATTATTAATTAGTTCTATTCTGTCAAATATTGCGTAATTTTCATCTTCATTCACAAATTCCACTAAACAATCCCAATCGTAATCACGTTCAAGATAAGTGCTATATCCAGAATATATTCTTTTGTCCATAGAATTATACTTATGCTTGTCTATTCCATATCCCCAAACTAAAATACATAAAAACTCTAAATCCATTTTTCTTAGGTGTTTTAATTGTAATATTTCAGAATGTAACTTTTCACTATTTTGATATATTGATTCACAAGATATTCCTTTATGGTCTGCATAAAAAGCTCGTGCTTGTTCGGAATCTGTACTTAATTGATTATACTCTTTTTTAAGTAATTTAATTTCATTTTTTAATTTACTTATATTTTTTAAATATACTTCTTCAAGACCTGTCATCTTTTTTCTCCTATGATTAAGGCTTATTCATCTATAATCCCCATTTAATTTTTTTGGGGTAACTAGTAGCCAACCATTGTATTTGCTTAAATTAACAGTTAAAGGTAATAACAGGATTGGTTACCTGCGACACTCCTTTTGTGCCATTAAATTTAAGTTCATAATGTTACCCCATTAATTTACTGCCAAGTGTAAGGAAACAATAACATAATATGAACATGAAAGAAACACCTGGCAGTATATTTTAAAATGGTATCTTTTCTTCAGATACCGATGTAGTCTTTTTACTAGATGAACTTCGATGAGATTCATATTCTTCTACAGTCTCAAACTTTAGGGATATATAATCATTCCCATTCCTTGCTTTCTTTTCCCACCCAGAGATGTATCCTTCAACACCATTGAACTCTACTGGCCCTGTTGTTTTCCAACAAGGTCTGTTTGGGTTGTCCCCAACATCGTTAAAGAATAAGTTCGCACTGTTTGGTTGTGGTTTCCAATCGCCCATTGTATACTCCTTTATTTTATATGTTCAACAAAATCTGGATTCACTGAAGCTAAATATTCTTCTTCAGATGGTCTTTTTTCTGCTGCTTTCTTTTCTACATTAATTCTTTCTTCTACTTTTATTCTAATATTTCTTAAATCTTTTCTAATCCCATCTTCTAATGGACTGTCATGCGGTTGTCTTGTATACACTTCAATCATGTTCTCAAGTTCTTCAAGCCTAAACTTAAAGGTAATCCGTAGTTTGCTAAAATCCATTTTCATTTACTCTTCCTTTTTTTTAAAAATTGTGTTTTCTTAATTCTCTTTCCAGTCTTCGAATCGTAAGACTTCATTAATTTTTTTCTATATTTTTTAACCAATTCATTGTGCCTTTCAACCGCTGCATCTGATATTATTCCTTTGTCGTACAGTCTCCTATACAGATTAATCAGTGCTCTCATCTCCATTCTCCACCTCTTTCAATAATTTTATCATTAATAAGTATGTTTCCAAATCAATGACCATGAGAGGTTTCATTCTATCTTTTCTGATAACAACACCCACTTCTTTCTTTTCTGGAAACAGATATGAAGGAATAGACTTTCGCATTTTACATCCATAGTATTTATCCTCAATGAGAATATCTCCTAATGGATGTTGAGCACCACCCCTGTCTCTGTTGTGTGCTTTTAAGCCAAACGATTTAGCCAGATTTACTGACAGTCTTTGAAGTTCGGCTCCCCTTTGCCTGTTCCTTCTCCCTATCTGTTGACGAGTTTTCTTTCTCTTCAATTTTACCCTCTATAAATTCCGTTAATTTCTCTACATCTCCATGCATCTCCAAAAATGAATTAATAAGAAAATGTAAACCTGAAATCTCATTTCTAACAATGAGAAGTTCCTTTCTATATGAACCTAGAATTTCTACCATGTCCCTATAGGTGAGTTTGTCTTTCTTTTTTTTCATTTTTGTGTCAGCACATTCTCAAAATTTATTGAGCTACTTCTGTTTCTACTACTGGTTCTGTAGTTTCCGTTTCTGTTTCCACTTCCGTTTCCGTTTCCGTTTC
>Ga0208316_1001945_pt1 | contig 11195 bp, 10 predicted proteins | sample MalvireepMed_231_FD_184240 | JGI IMG/M metagenome (GOLD analysis project Ga0208316, IMG submission 184240) | Marine viral communities from the Global Malaspina Expedition - Malaspina viral metaG DeepMed_231 (SPAdes) (version 2) | ecosystem: Environmental > Aquatic > Marine > Oceanic | place... | reverse complement strand
CAACACATCGCCCAGGCCATTCTCCAGCGCCCAGCGAGCCCCACGACAGCGATCCGGGTCAACCACCACCGGGCATCCGGTGGCCCGTGCCAGCATCAGGGGTTCATCACCACAGATACCCGCCGGAGTCCCGTCAGCGACCAGTAAGGGGTACTGAGAGCTTTTACCACCGTAGCCACGGCTGAGAATCACCGGTTTCCAGCCGTGTTGATTCATGCACTGAACCAGGCTGGCAGTGAGAGGTGACTTGCCGGTGCCGCCAGCGGTGATATTACCCACCACCACAACCGGGACCGGCAGCAATTCGTTTCGCGCATGCCAGGCTTTTCGGCGCCTGGACTCAGACACCGCCCGATATAACCAGGCCAATGGTGTGAGCAGCGCAAGAGGCCTGCCCTGCCCGTACCAAAGCCGGTCAACCAGGCTGGTGCTCATGCGTGCTCGCTGAACTGAATCTGATGCAGCTGGGCATATGCCCCACCCGCAGCCAACAGCTCACCATGACTTCCGGACTCAACAATGCGGCCATTGTCCATGACCAGAATCCGGTCGGCCTTCTCGATGGTGGATAGCCTGTGTGCGATCACCAGCGTGGTACGGCCCTGCATAACCGTTTCCAGCGCTTCCTGAATATGGCGTTCGGATTCCGTATCCAGCGCCGATGTCGCCTCATCCAGAATGAGAATTGGGGCGTCCTTGAGGATGGCCCGCGCAATCGCAAGACGCTGGCGCTGGCCGCCGGAAAGCATCACGCCATTGTCGCCGATCATGGTATCGAGCCCCTCCGGCATGCGGTTGATAAACTCAAGCGCATGGGCCTTCTCAGCCGCTTCCATGATTTCCTCCCGGCTGCAGTCGCGCAAGGCGCCATAGGCAATATTGGCGGCAATGGTATCGTTGAACAGCACCACGTTCTGGTTCACCAGAGCAATCTGGGCACGCAGGGACTGAAGCGAAAACTCCTTCAGTTCATGGTCATCAATGCGGATAGCTCCCCCGGTGTACTCGTAGAAACGGGGTAACAGGCTGACCATGGTCGACTTACCACTGCCTGACCGGCCCACCAGTGCGACACTCTGGCCGGCTGGAATATCGATGGTTATCCCTTCAAGCACATTGTCGAGCTGATCCCGGTATCGGAAAGACACCTGGTCAAATGTGATGTCGCCTTTGACCCGCTGCGGGTTGTAGGGGCCCTGGTCCTCTTCCGGCTTTTCATCCATGGTCTCGAACACATCAAACGCAGCCGCCACACCCTTCTGAATCTTGGCGTGTACGGAAGTGACCTGGCGAATGGGCTTGGCCATGGTCGTCGCCGCGGTAATGAACGCAATCAGCTGACCAGTCGACATCTCACCCCGAATCTCCGGCGCAAGCATGGTCCACACCAGCGCGGCGATAGCAAAAGCCACCAGCACCTGAATGACCGGGACACTGATCGCCTGAGTAGAAGCCATTTTCAGGCTCTGTTTCAGGTTTCGGGCACTGACCTCACGAAACCGCTCCCGTTCATAATCTTCGCCTCCGAAGGTGCGCACCACCCGGTATCCGGTGATCGACTCGGAGGCCACATGGGTGATATCGCCCATGGAGCCCTGAATACGCTTACTGATTCGACGAAACCGTTTGCTGGCATAATTCACTACCAGACCAATGACCGGACCGGCAGTAAGAAAAATCAGGGTCAACTTCCAGTTGGTGTACAGCATGAAGCCGAGCAGACCCAGTATGGTCAGCCCTTCGCGAAGGGTGATAGTCACCGCATTGGTCGCAGCATCAGCGACCTGCTCAACGTTAAAGGTGAGCTTCGAGACCAGACGCCCGGATGCATTTTCATCATAGTATCGGGACGGCAAAGACATCAGGCGATCAAACACATCGTTGCGCAAGGCGTTGATCACGTTGCGCCCGACGTAGCTGATAAAATACTGGCTGAAAAACGTACCAACGCCTCTGAAGGCAAAAACACCCACGATCAGCCCGGTCAGCAACATCCGGTTCTGGTCGGACGGATTCTCGATCGCCGTGATCACATATTCCATCGCCGCGGCCATCCCGGTGGATGCAGCGGCGTAAATGATGTTTCCGAACACGGCGAGGGAGAACGCAAACCAGAAAGGCTTGACGTACTTGAGCAGGCGTTTGTAGGTGGTCCAGCTACCGGCAGGTGGCGTCTTGAGCGGCTCCGGCCTTGTCTGCATCACTGGCTTTCAGCCTCCCGCTCTGTGGTTATGCTCAGCTTGGCAAACCCCAGGCGACCGGCAACATCCATGGCCCGCACCACAAATTCATGGGGGGTTTGGGCGTCTGCAGTGATGATGAACGGCAGGCTGTTGTCGCCTTCGGCCAGCTCACTGACGCCACGCTCGAGGGTTTCCCGGCGATTGTTAACCAGTGGTCGGTCGTTCAGAAAGTACTGGCCCTCGGCATTGATCACCACATCAATCTGCCGGACCTCAGACGGAGCTGCCGGCTCTGCACTGGCTTCCGGAAGCTCCACCTGCAGATGACTCTCCCGGGTAAATGTGGTCGACACCATGAAGAAAATCAGCAGCAGGAACACCACATCAATCAGTGGCGTCAGATCTACCCCGACTTCCTGGCTTCGTTGGCGCTTGAACTTCACGGTGTTCAGGCTCCTTCAACGTCGATTTCGCGGTCTCCGTGGACCACTTCCACCAGTTTGATGGCTTCCTGCTCCATGTTGACCACCAATTCGTCTACGCGACGGATGAAATAGCGGTGACAGATCAGAGCAGGAATGGCGACACTCAGGCCAGCCGCAGTGGTGATCAATGCCTCGGAAATGCCTCCGGCCAGGTTGCCGGCATTGCCGACGCCGGCCAACTGGATTTCGGCAAACACTTTGATCATGCCGATAACGGTACCCAAAAGGCCCAACAGTGGCGTGATTGTGGCGATAGTGCCCAGGGGATTCAGAAAACGCTCCAGCTCGTGGATAACCTGGCTGGCCTCGTGTTCGATGCTTTCTTTCATGATCTCGCGACCATGTTTGGCGTTGATCAGGCCGCCGGCGAGAATCCGGCCAAGTGGCGAAGATGCCTGCAAGGCTTTCAGCTTGCGACCGTTAAGCTCTTTTTTCTTGATCCAGCGCCAGAGTTCGTTAATAGACTGCGGGGGCGCGACCCGAGAGGCCCGCAAGGTCCAGATTCGTTCCAGAATGATGGCAAGTGCCAGGATGGAACAGGCAACAATGGGCACCATCAGGATGCCACCGGCTTTCAACAGCTCGAACACGCTTGATCTCCCTGATTAGTTACAAGCCGCGCTACTTTAGCATAGCTGTCGGTGCAGGCCACACCCGGATTGTCACGGTATTTTACATTCACTCCTGGCAAGCCCCGGAGACGCTATCCAGAAAGGCTGTGTCTGCCAGAGCTCACTTATAAGCAGGCCTGAATCTGCGAACCTGAGTGTGATCTGGCCGGAGCAGGCCGTGTTCAATGGCACGGCACCACTGGCGCGGTACCGACCGGTTACTTCCGCATGCGGATGCCCGAAATGGTGCCGGTAGCCCGCCGTATAGATCACCTGATCCGGCGCCACCGCCTGTACCCAGCGTGTTGAAGATGAAGTTTTGCTGCCATGGTGTGGCGCCAGCACCACCCGCTGCGCAACGCGGTTCTCAAGCCACTCTGGGCCGCCGCCACCGAGCATCAGTTGCTCAACCTTCCGGCTGATGTCCCCGGTCAATACGAAATCGCTGTTGCTGGACGGGTGGTACACGCGTATCACGCACGAAGCGTCATTCCCGTCCGCAGGCAACGGATTTTGCCACAGCGACATCACCAGACCCGGCCACCGGATATTCCCCGGGCGACAACCTTCCACCGTCACCGGCACCCGCCCGGTAATAAGAGCAGGCTCTCCGGAAATCACCCTTTTGATCGCGAAGTGCTCAGACAACGTCTCGAGACCGCCGGCGTGGTCATTATCCGCATGGCTCAAGACCAGCAGATCAATAACCTCGACGCCCATTGCCCGAAGATTCGGCACCAGCACCGAATCGGCGGCGGAGTAGACGCCCGTAACTTCGGGCCCGGTGTCATACACCATCACCCGGCCACCGGCGCGAACCACAACCGACAGCCCCTGCCCCACATCCAACACCCGGACTTCAGGTGCCCGTGCGACGGAATTGCCTGCTCCCGTACCTGACCAGGGAACACTGAGCAACAGGAAGGTAACGCCCAGCAATGCCCGCCATCGCCAGTCCCTCCAGCGAATCCCCCAAAGCGCCAGCAACGCCAAACCCGCTGCCAGTGGCAGCGGCAGAGGCTGCATCTGCCCTGCCGGGAACTGGGCCACCAGCTCCAGCCACCACCATAGCGCCCCCAGGACAAGGTCAAACCCGGCCGACACCCAGGGCAGGAGCCACCCCCCGGAAAAAAGGGCGATGATGGCCCCCAGGAACAGTACAGGCATGACGGCAAAAGACACCCAGGGCACCGCCAATAGATTGGCCGCGAAGCCTGCAAAAGGTTGGCCCTGATGCACCAGCATCAACATTGGCCACAACCCGACAAAGACCGCCAACTGGGCTATCAACAAAGCCGATAACCAACCCGACGACCCCAGACGCCCTGAAAATACCGCCAGCAGCACCCCGACAGCTCCAAAAGACAACCAGAAACCCTGGTCCAGAGGCGCAAACGGATCCATCAGAAGCACCACTGCCAGAGCCAGCACAAAGGGTCGCCAGCCGCTCTGTTGTCTTGCCTTGAGCAAATACCAGCCGCCGGCAACCACCATCACCAGGGCCCGCCGGGTTGGTACGGTAAAACCGGCCAATAGCGAATAGACAAGGCAGCTGAGAACAACCACCAGAAAAACCAGAGAACGCCGCCCCTGCTCACTCAGACCACCAACCGGCAGCAATAGCAAACCCCAGCGCGCCAACAGACCAACTCCGACCGCCACCAGACCCAGATGCAAACCAGAAATAGCCACCAGATGAATGGTGCCGGTCGACTTGAGTACCTGCCAGTGATGATCTTCCAGAGAACCCCGGTTACCCATTAGCAGAGACGCAATCAGGGGGTAGTATTCCGCTTCACCAAACCAACGCTGCAACTTCTTTGATGCTCGCCAGTGCCAGGCGTGGTACTGACATTGCAGTGCGCATGACAGCTCCGGTGCCGCAGAGACCTGTTTAACGGAACCGGTCGCCCGATAGCCGTGACGGAACAACCAGTCTTCGTAGCGAAACCCATCTGGATTCAGGTTGCCCTGAGGACGCTTGAGAGTGACCTCCAGTGTCAGGCGATGGTCGGGTAGCCTGCGCCCCTCCCTGCCGTACCAGGATAGTCGCAGGACGCGGGGCAAGTTGTTATCTACCGACACGCCAGGTGCCTGCCAGTGCAGGACACAGAATCCGAATCTCAGACTGTCAAAGCTTCCCGGCGTCGGCAAATCACAGAGATAGCCGGAAACCACAATGCGCTTGGTTTCCCACTCCGAAGGCAGGCGCTCGGCCAGTCTCATATCGGCATTCCAGCCGGCCCAGACCAACCCCAGCGTCGCAGCAACCACCACGGGCCCGAGCCTCTGTATGCGCTGGTATCGACAGGCCATAGCCAGCAACATTAACCCAACCAGCACAAACAGCCATGGATATGGTGGCAAGGTTGCGAGCCGATACAGTAAGATAACGCCGCAAGAGAAGGCGAGAATGCTGGCGAGTCCAACACCGAGCCTGCTGACCCGGTTGGAAACTGGGTTTTCGGACAATCCTTGTCCTCCAATTTTCGATAGCGCTGGCAGCCTCTGGGCTCCAGTGATTACTCAAAGCCAGGAAACAGGCCGAACTTCCTATGCCGAAGAAGTTCATGAAACGGTATTTGCCCACCCCTGAAAAGGTGCAGTCGATGCAATCGCTGCGTTTTCTGGGCGATATCCTCCATGAACCCAACCTGTGGCACATCAACCGGCACTGTGTTGCCAGGGCCTTCCTGGTGGGCGTCTGGTTCTGTTTTATTCCGATGCCTTTCCAGATGCTGGCAGCCGCATTCTGCGCCATCTGGTTTAACGCCAACCTGCCTTTATCCGTGGTTCTGGTCTGGATCAGCAATCCGCTGACCATGCCCCCGATGTTCTACTTCAATTACAAGGTGGGGGCCTGGATACTCAATCGGCCCGTTCTGGCGTTCGAATTCGAGCTTTCCTGGGACTGGATCAGCCACAGGTTGATCGATATCGGCGTGCCGTTGTACCTGGGTTCTCTGGTTCTGGCCACGGTGACCGCCTGCGTCGCTTACCTGATCATCCAGTATCTATGGCGCCGCAAGATCCGCACTGAATGGCAATTACGGCGTCGCCAGCGCAACAAGCGAACGCCCGCGAGCAATCAGGCCTCCTGAACCAATCGCCCCTGCTCCAGTCGCAGTACCCTTCCCAGGCTCCGGGCCATGGTCATGTCGTGGGTAACCATGATGAATGACGTCCCGGAATTATCCCGCAGGTCGCCGATCAGGGCACGGATACCCTCCCCTGTGTGCTCATCCAGATTGCCAGTAGGCTCATCCATCAACACACACTCCGGACTGTTAACCAGCGCTCTGGCTATCGCTACCCGCTGACGCTCACCACCGGACAACTCGCCGGGTTTGTGCCTGAGCCGCTCACCCAGCCCCACCCGTTGCAGCAGTTGCTCCGCCTTCGGGCGGGCCTGCCTGGGTGGCATGCCGCCGAGCGCGCAGGGCAACATGACATTCTCAAGAGCGGTAAATTCCGGCAGCAGATGATGGAACTGATACACAAACCCCAGGTGCTGATTCCGGAACCGCGCCCGGCCTGCTTCCGATAGCTGATGAATATCCTTACCACAGATCCGGATATGCCCGGACGAAGGGCGATCCAAACCGCCCAGCAGGTTCAGCAAGGTGGTTTTCCCTGCCCCGCTACTGCCCACAATGGCAACCGTCTCGCCGGCCTTAACCTGAAGTGAGATGTCCGAGAAAATCGTCAGTGTTTCCGGCCCTTCACTGTAGGTGCGGGTAACCTTCTGACAATCAATCACCAGAGATGTCGTCTGCCCGTCACTCATAACGCAATGCCTCCGCCGGTTCGACCCGCGACGCACGCCAGGCCGGATAAATAGTTGCCAGCAGGCTCATGGCAAGGCCCGCACCGCTGATAATCAGTACATCCTGCAACTGGAGCTGCGACGGCAGGTAGCTGATAAAATAGACATCAGCGCTGAGAAACTGATGCCCCAGTGCCGATTCAAGCCACGAAATAAAGCCACTGATGTTCAGGGCACCGAAGATCCCCAATGCAGTACCTGTGAGCGTGCCAAACACACCAATCACGGCACCCTGGATAATAAAGATCCTCATAATGCGCCCGGGCGTGGCGCCCATGGTTCGCAGGATGGCGATGTCAGCGGTCTTGTCGGTCACCACCATGACCAGCGTTGACACAATATTGAAGGCCGCCACAGCCACAATGAACATCAACAGCAACCCGATCATGGTTTTTTCCATGCGAATTGCCTGAAACAGGTTGCCGTGGGTGCGGGTCCAGTCCGATACGTAATAGCGGCCTCCCAGGGTCCGGGCAACATCATTGACAACTTTGGGCGCCGCAAACAGGTCATCCATTAAAAGCCGGATACCCTCCGCGCGGCCACCGGTACGCATCAAACGCGCCGCATCATCCATATGAATCAGCGCGTAGTTCCCATCAAGCTCGGCACCAACGCTGAAAATACCCTTGACGGTAAAGCGCTTGAGTCTGGGCAACACGCCGGCCGGCGTTACCGAAGCTTCGGGCAATACCACCGTGAGTTTATCGCCTACCCCCAGTCGAAGGCTGTTTGCCATCAACCGGCCAATGATGATTCCGAATTCCCCGGACCGAAGCTCCTCAAGGCTGCCTTCGATGAAATGGTTCTCGATAATCGAAACGCTGGCCTCCTGCTCCGGCAGGACACCGTTGAGCATCACGCCCCGGACGTTACCACCACCGGTTACCATGCCCTGCCCCTGGATAAAGGGAGCGGCCGCCAGCACTCGCGGGTAGGCTTCAACCTTCTGGTCAATCTCCTGCCAGTTCTCCAGGGGACCGGAAGCCCCCTGAATCGTGGCATGAGGCACCATCCCAAGAATGCGCTGCTTGAGTTCGCGATCGAATCCGTTCATGACCGAGAGCACGATGATCAGTACCGCAACGCCCAGCATCAGGCCAATCATTGAGGTCAGGGAGATAAAGGAGATGAAGTGATTACGTCGTTTGGCGGCGGTATATCGCAGGCCAATATAAAACGATAAGGGTCTGAACATGTAGGGGTGCCTGTCGCTACCTTGCGGTCCGTCGATTATTGAATCCCCGCTGGCCTCGATCATTACCTGGCCCGGAGATTTGCCAGGCCTCTTACCAGCCGTTGGGAAACTGCTAAACTGTTCTATAATCAATAAAAACCCGTCCGGAGACAGGATGCCAAGCCAGAATAAAACGCCACCGAGCGGAGACAGCCAGCGGGAGCGCCGGGAGTTCTTCCGGATAGACGACCGTATCGGGCTTGAGGTACGCCGCCTGGACGACGCCCATCCCGGCGACGATCCGTTCAATAACTCGCCACTGGAAGCCCTGAAAGCCGAGTTCCGGAGGCTGGACCAGGACGTACGTGCACACCTGGCAAGCCTGGCTGAGCGCGACCGCCTGCTGGCCGGGCTGGTCAAATCCCTGAACAGCAAGGTCGATACGCTGGCGCGCATTATCGCCTTTGAGCAAAATCCGTTGCAACCGGAGGACTGGCAGGATGTAACCCTGAGTGAGGGCGGGCTCTCATTCCGCTGGCCGACAGCAACCTTTGGCGCGGGTGACCGACTGGCCATTCGGATGACTCTACCACCAGAGCTATACCAGCCAAGAGCCATTGCTGAAGTACTGGATACCGAGCACGACAACCAAGGCGGCACACGGGTTCACACGCTGTTTGTTGAACTGGATGACAGCGACCGTCAGCAAATTGCCCGGCATGTGATGCGTTGGCAGATTCGGCAACGCCAAAAAGAGTAAGATACTGAAAAAGTGCTGACTTTTGCTAAGCTTTTCGGGATATTACGTTTTATTCATCTGCCGCAGACAGTGCGCAGTAATCATGCATTATTGGAGACTCCTCTATGACAAACTACCGCAATGTGATGGCTGCCGCCGTTTTGGCTACGGCTGTATTCGCCGGCTCAGCGCCACTGGCCCTTGCTGAGGAACTGAGGGTACCGGTCGGCAGCCAGGCCGACAGAAGCCAGATCAGCCTGCCCGCGAACGGCATGAGTGAAGACTCCGTCCGGAATCGCTGGGGCGCCCCCCAGAACATCAAAGGCCCAGTCGGAGAACCCCCCATCAGTCAGTGGCATTATCAGGATTTTGTCGTCTATTTCGAAGGTAACCGCGTAATACATGCAGTGGTAAAGCAACACAAAGACTGATAAACACCCGCTTCATCAAACACCGGCCAAGGAATGACAATGCACGGGCTGCATTGCTCAGATAGAATGGCGGCTTTTGCAAACCAAGGTGACTTATACAGTGACTTCCAGACGTACGTTGCCTGCGGAGTGGGCTTCCCAAAGCGCAGTCATGTTGACTTGGCCTCATCCCGGAACCGACTGGGCAAAGCGCATGGCCGACGTGGAGCCCGTGTTCGAGGCCATTGCCAAAGCGGTCCTCCGTTTTGAACACCTGGTGATCAGCTGCGAGTTCGTGGCACGTCTCCAGCAACTTGGCCAGCAGCTGAACGCTTATGCCGAAGGCAACGGGTTACCAGGTCGCGTAATCACTGTGCCAGCCCCGGCCAACGACACTTGGGCCAGGGACCACGGCCCCATCACCGTGGATACCGCTGACGGCCCCGCTCTGCTGGACTTCCGGTTCAATGCCTGGGGAGACAAATTTCCCTGGGAAAAAGACGATGCCCTCAACCGGCACCTGGCGAACGCGGGCATTTTCGGCAAACACCCACTGCAGCCAGTGGATTTTGTCCTGGAAGGCGGCTCTATAGAATCCGATGGCGCCGGCACCTTGCTCACTACCAGCGAGTGCCTGCTGACTCCGTCCAGAAACCCATCCATGGATCGGACGGCTATCGAGCAATTGCTGGAGGAAGTCCTCGGGGTCGATCGTATTCTCTGGCTCAACCACGGATATCTGGCGGGCGACGATACCGACAGCCACATCGATACCCTGGCACGGTTCTGCGCGCCTGATCATATCTGCTATGTGACCTGCCCGGATGTTGCGGACGAGCACTACAGCGCCCTGGCGGCGATGGAAGAAGAATTGCAGGAATTCCGTCAGGCCGACGGCACCCCCTATCGCCTGACGCCCCTGCCCTGGCCCGACCCGATTTACGATGAGGACGGCGAACGGTTGCCAGCGACCTACGCCAACTTCCTGATCATCAACGGCGCAGTTCTGCTGCCAGTCTACGATGTGCCGCAGGACGAAGAAGCAGTTCGCATCATGGCGGGCATCTTCCCAGACCGGGAGATTATTCCAATTGACTGCCGCCCGCTCATTTACCAGCACGGCAGTCTGCACTGCGTAACCATGCAAATTCCTGCGGGGGTGGTAACGGTATGACCAGCACGAACACCAGCTCCAACCTGAAGGTCGCCGCCATTCAGCAAACCTGCAGTCCCGACAAGAACCGGAGTCTCGCGACATCCGAACGCCTGATACGGCAGGCTGCGGTGGATGGCGCGCAGTTGATTGTCCTGCAGGAGCTGCACGCCACCCAGTATTTCTGCCAGACCGAAGACACCGCCATTTTTGAGCTTGCAGAGCCCATTCCCGGGCCCACCAGCAACTATCTGTCTGGTCTCGCAAAAGAATTAGGCGTTGTGCTTGTGGGTTCTATTTTTGAAAGGCGCATGAATGGCGTTTACCACAACACATCTGTGGTGTTCGACACCGATGGCAGCCTGGCCGGGCTGTACCGGAAAATGCACATCCCGGACGACCCGGGCTTTTATGAGAAATTCTACTTTACTCCCGGTGATGCCACCTTCAATGACGGCAGCAGCGGGTTTACCCCCATCCAGACTTCCGTTGGTAAGCTGGGGGTCCTTGTGTGCTGGGACCAGTGGTACCCGGAAGCGGCCCGACTGATGGCACTGGCCGGCGCGGAAATACTGATCTACCCGACCGCCATTGGCTGGGATGTGACCGAC
>Ga0208316_1001940_pt1 | contig 11216 bp, 8 predicted proteins | sample MalvireepMed_231_FD_184240 | JGI IMG/M metagenome (GOLD analysis project Ga0208316, IMG submission 184240) | Marine viral communities from the Global Malaspina Expedition - Malaspina viral metaG DeepMed_231 (SPAdes) (version 2) | ecosystem: Environmental > Aquatic > Marine > Oceanic | place... | reverse complement strand
GAATTCGTTCTCGATGATGGCGCAGGGGTCGCCATCGAGCATCACTTTCAAGCCGGACTTGAATTCACTGGTAGAATAGTTGGCCATAAATGTTGTTCCAAAGGTTGATGTATGGCGTCGCAGAGGCTGGCAATGATAACGCAGGAAAGGGACGGTTGGGAGTTGCCGGGCTGGCAGCGCCAGCAGGCGGACCTGATTACCGATCCGGCGGAGCTTCTCAGGCTGCTTCAGCTGGAGGCGGAATCCCTGCCCGGTAGCTTGGCCGCAGCGCAGGATTTCCCCCTTCGCGTGCCCCGTGGTTATGTGCGTCTGATGGAGCCGGGCAACCCGGATGATCCGCTGTTGCGACAGGTGCTCAGTGTGCCGGCGGAGCTGCGCGAGGAGGACGGCTACAGCAGTGATCCGCTGGAGGAAGCTGCCCACACTCCGGTTCCCGGGCTACTGCACAAGTACCATGGCCGCGCGCTGCTGGTTGTCACTGGCGCCTGTGCGGTTCACTGCCGTTACTGTTTTCGCCGCCATTTCCCCTACCAGAGCCATCTGAGCGGCAAGCGCTGGGATCAGGCGCTGGAATGGCTGGCATCGCGCCCGGACATCCGTGAGGTGATTCTCAGTGGCGGTGACCCGCTGACCCTGAACAATCGCCGTGTACAGGAACTGCTTTCGGCGTTGGCGGAGATTCCCCATCTGCGCCGGCTACGCATTCATAGCCGCACACCGGTAGTTATCCCGGAGCGCCTGGATGAACCGCTGCTGGGGCTTCTGTCCAATTCCCGCTGGCAGACCGCCCTGGTGTTGCATGCCAATCACCCCCGGGAAATCAGTGATGGCCTGGCGGAACGCTGTCGGCAGTGGCGGCGTGAAGGCATCACCCTGTTGAATCAAAGTGTGTTGCTGGCAGGGGTGAATGATTGCGTTGATACGCTTGAAGCATTATCGGACCGGCTCCATCAGGCAGGAGTTATGCCCTACTATCTGCACCAGCTGGATGCAGTGCAGGGTGCAGCCCATTTTGCGGTAACGGATTCAATGGCTATGCAATTACATGGAGAGCTGCGTGGCCGGCTACCCGGTTTTCTGGTGCCAAGATTGTCGCGGGAAGAGCCGGGGAGGGCGGCAAAGACCGTATTGGCGGGCTAGAGCACCCGCCTGTCGCCGCGAACACAACGTTTACAGCTCTGTAACGGTATCGTAAAGTCGTGTGACGAAGGACACATAGAAAACAAGAACTACGACTTAATAACTAGAGGGTCCTCTTGACAATTTCTTGCATATTTCAGGTCTTGCGGAGTTGTCGGCATGCCTCCTGGAGAAATTGTTCAGGGTTCCCCATCTGGGTGCCACCGAGATAAGGATTATCTTCAATGGAGCAACCAGCCCAGACGGTGCGCTTGAAACTGCCCGAGCAGGACTTGCCGCACCTGACACTTGGCGCTGATCAGCCGAAAAAGCTGCAACAATGGGTTGATGCTCTCCCGATAATGAATATGGGAGAAACGGCGCGTCAGCTCTATCAGTTCATTCAGGAACTGAACCGGCTGCAAATCGATTCCAAACAGCGCTTCCTGTTGCTGGAAGTGGTGCGCCCTTCCATTTTGCATGTCAGCGATTCCCTGCAGAAACATTATCTGAACCAGTCCCTGGTATTGCCGGACAAAGCCCGCCGCGTGGCCAGTCTGGCCCAGGCCCTGCAAGGGCATCTGGCCAATGGCTACAAGCTGGTGGCAGTCCGTGGCATGCGCAAGCTCAAGGACAAGGCCGTCCGGCGGGCGGTAACCACTGCTATCCACCGTGCGATCAGCGCTCTTGGCGATACCCTGTTGCGTTGCTATCAGCTGTATTTTCCCAGCCCCCGGCATCTCTGGCTGGAGCTGCACCAGCTTTACCTGCTGGCGGAGTTGCACGGTATCGCTACAACGCCGGTAGACGATGAAAAAGGCAATTCCAGTATCCAGTCCGCCTATGCCCGTTGCCTGTTGCTGGCCACTGCCAAGCCCAATCAATTGCGTCAGCAAGAGCTGGCCGCGCTGTACAAGGCCGCGTTCACCTGGGGGGAGCTGATCGAGATCAAGATCGCCAGTGATGATGAAGATCTGTTTGTGTTCGACCTGCAGGCAGATCGCCCACCGATTTATCGCACCCATGCCTCACAGGCTACGGATAGCTGGCGTTATATCGATTCCTCTCGGTTGGTGCAGGCGATCAGTGCCTGGAAAAATGCCCCGCAGAATAGTGATCTGCTGGTTCCCAAAGGCCTTGATGAAAGCATGATGGCCCACTTGCAGCAGGTGTGGGGAGCGCTCACCGAGCGAGCATTCAAGCGTATGGCGGAAAGCGGTGAGATTGAGCTGTGCTTTGGACTGGTGGGGGTGCACTATTTCCTGTCCGGCAAGGTGCCGTTTGAAACGCTGATTGAGCGAGGTAGTTTATCGGTGATGGGCGAAGGGGAAGAGAATAACCCCTTCCTGCGAAACATCAGCATGAGCAGCCGGCAAAAACAGCAACAGGACGATCCCTGGGCCACGGCGTATCAGTCCGAGTTCCCCAATGAGACCATAGATATCGGCAAGCCGGATTCCTCCCTTCGCAGTGAGGCGCCGTTGCCCGAGAGTTACCACTGCCAGAAGGTGAACGCGAGTCCCGGCGGCTATTGCTTGTCCTGGCAGGGGAATACGCCGAGCCTGATGCGCACGGGTGAATTGCTGGCACTGCGGGATCACCCGGAAAGCCAGTGGATGTTGGCGGTCGTGCGCTGGGTGACCCAGCTACCCAATCATGGTGCTCGCTTCGGGGTGGAACTACTGGCACCGGGCGGTCGGCCGGTGGCAGCCAGGGCCCTGCGAAAGCAGGGGGATGACAGTGATTTTATGCGCGCCATCCTGCTGCCGGAGCTGGCCGGTGTCGGCCAGCCGGCTACCTTGTTGCTGCCCACCGTGGGGTTCAATGAGGGCGTCAAGGTGGAGCTGGTTGAAGCCGGCGAACCCCGTCGCGTACAGTTGCTGCGCCGTGCGCAGGGGGCATCCGGATTCAGTCAGTACCCGTTCCGGGATATGGCTACCCCCACCGCTCCTGCCAAGCCGGCAAGCGACGATGATGAAGGTGACCTGGATTCTATCTGGTCCAGTTTATAATCGTGAAAGGGAGCGCTTTGCGCGTCCAACCCGTTATCAAGGTCACAGCGAGGATGCTGTGTGATGGTTTACTGCCATTGGCCGGGCTACTTTTCATACGCAAAAAATAGGGAATCTGCCGCATTCTTTTCCGGTAAAGGTTGGCCAGTTCTCTCTTTTTCTGCGGGAAAGTTGCCAAGACAAGGTTGTCAGGCACAATGGTGGGCCGTACGAAAACAGTATGAGTCGTCATCCCATGAGCTATGCCCTGGATAATCTCCGTCTACTGATCGCCCACGATTCACAGGATGAGGCCGAGCAGCTGATGAATATGCTGCGCAATGCCGGTCGGGCGACCCGGGCGCAACTGGCGCTGGGCGAAGATGACTTGCTGCGGGCTCTCAAGGGCGGAGCCTGGGAGTTGATGCTTTGTCGGCCTTCGTTCGGTGATGGAAGCTTCGAATCCGCCATGGCCCATCTCAAGCGCCTGGGTAAGGCGGTGCCGGTGATTCTGCTGGAAAACACCTTTTCGGCTGAAACCGTCAAGGCTGCCCTGTTGCAGGGAGCCAGCGGTGTGGTCCCCAATGACGATCGGGACATGCTTACCTTGATGGTGGACCGGGTGGTGGAAAACCTGCGTCTTCGCAAGGAGCTGCAGCATTCCGAGATTGCCCGTCATGATGCGGAAAAACGTCTTTCCCTGCTGATGGACCAGAGCCGTGACGCCATCGCCTATGTGCTTGATGGCATGCATATTCACGCCAACGACAATTACGTGGAGCTGTTCGGTTACGAAAGTGCCGATGACCTGGCCGGTGTACCCATCATGGACATGGTGTCAGCCGCGGATCATGACAAGCTGAAGAAATTGTTGCGCAGTCGTGCCCAGGACGAAAGCCAGACCCAGGAACTGGAATGCAAGGGGGTCAACACCGAGGGCAATGAGTTTGATGCCTCCTTTACCTTCTCGCCCAGCACCTACGACGGCGAAGCCTGTACCCAGATTGTTATTCGGGCAGGAGGGGTGGACGAGAACGAAATGCAGGAACGGCTCCATGAGATGAGCCAGAAAGACCAGGTCACCGGCCTGTTTGCCCGCAAATGGTTTATGGATCAGCTTGATGATGCGGTGGCCGAAGCCGCCCGTGAAGGGCAGCTGGCCACGGTATTGTATCTGCGCCTGGATGACTTCGAACAACACCAATCCTCGGTGGGCATTGATGGCGCCGATGATATTCTGCGGGCGGTTGCCAACTGGCTTGGGGGTCAGGTCGGTGATGCCAAGCTGGCCCGGGTAGATGGTGAGGATTTTGCCGTCTTGCTGCCGGTGGCTGATACGGATGAGGCGGAAGAGCTTGCCGAGCGCCTGCGGGCCGGTATTGAAGGGCTAATGCCCGAAGTGGCAGCCAAGACTATCCAGGTTACCGCCAGTGTGGGCGTAGCATTTGTTCGTGAGGATGCCCGCAGTGGTCAGGGTACCCTCACCACAGCACTGAAGTGCTGTAATCAGGCCCAGCGGGAAAACAGTGGTAAAGGCAACAGCATCAAGGTTCATGATCCCATGGATGAAGTGGCTGCCGGTTCTTCCGAGGCCATCGTCATGCTGCTGCGTCAGGCGCTGGAGCAAGGTAGTTTTAATCTGCGCTACCAGCCGCTGATGAATCTGGAGGACGACAGCGAGCATGTTTTCGAGGTATTCGTGAACCTGCCCCAGAAACAGGGCGAAGCCATGGAGGCCGGTGAGTTTATTCCGGTGGCCGCAGAGCAGGGCCTGGTGGGCAAGATCGATCGCTGGGTGGTGCTCAATGCCATGCGCACGGCGGCGACCATGAGCGAACCGGTAAAGCTGGTTTTCAATATCAACGGTGGTTCGCTGGCCGATGCCTCCCTGGCAGATTGGCTGCTCAAGGCCATGCGTGCGGCGAAAATGGATGGTTCGCGGCTGACTTTCCAGCTCACCGAAGGCGATGCCACCACTTACCTGAAACAGGCCGGCGTGTTTGCCGAGAAAATGAAAAGCGCGGGCTGTGGTATCTCCATCAGTCGTTTCGGCGGCGGCCTGGACCCGTTCAAGCTGTTCCAGCACATCCCCGCTACCATGGTGAAATTTGAAGGCTCCTTCACTCAGGATGTGGCCAAAAGTGAAGGCCGTCAGCGCCTCACTGAGATCGTCAAACAGGTGAAGGAAGGCAACCGAAAGACGGTGGTGGGTTTCGTTGAATCCGCCGCCCAGATGCAGGCCCTGTGGACCCTGGGCGGTGTGGACTACCTGCAGGGCTTCTACCTGCAGGCGCCGATGGAGACGTTGCAGATTCCGGAGTCGGCGTAATTAATTGATAGTTGATAATGGATAATTGATAACTGCGTGATAAAGGTTGATTGTCGCAGAAAGCAAAGAGGCCGCGCCCAAAGTTTGGACGCGGCCTCTTTGCGTTTTAATAACAACGGGCTTGGCCCGCGACGTTATCAATTATCCATTATCAACTATCAATTGCTCTTAAGCAGCTCCGCCTGATCCTTGTCCCTGACCCCGATCAGATAGAGGATCCCGTCCAGGCCCAGGGTCGAGATGGCCTGTTCGGCGTTCTGTTTTACCAAGGGTTTGGCGCGGAAGGCGATGCCCAGGCCGGCCTCGCCGAGCATGGGCAGGTCGTTGGCGCCGTCGCCTACGGCAATAACCTGTTCCAGGCTGATGCCTTCCTGGGTGGCGATCTGCTTGAGCAGGTCGGCCTTGCGCTGGCCGTTGACGATCTGGCCGACTACCCGGCCGGTGACCTCGCCGTTCTCTATTTCCAGCTCGTTGGCGTAGACATAGTCGATGCCCAGCAACTGTTGCAGCCATTGGCCGAACCAGGTGAAGCCGCCGGACAGGATGGCGGTACGGTAGCCCAGGGCGCGCAGGGTGCTGATCAGCCGTTGCGCCCCTTCGGTGAGCTGGATGCGTTCGCGTACCCGTTCCAGGGCACCTTCATCCAGCCCCTTGAGCAGGGCCACTCTGGCACGGAAACTTTCGTTGAAATCCAGCTCGCCGCGCATGGCCCGCTCGGTGATTTCTGCTACCTCTTCGCCCACCCCGGCTTCCATGGCCAGCTCGTCGATTACTTCCGAGCGAATCAGGGTGGAATCCATATCGAACACCACAAGGCGCCGGTTACGGCGGAAGGCGCTGTCGCGCTGGAAGGCGATGTCCAGGTTGCGTTCGTTGGCAATGTTGAGGAAGGCCGCGCGCATGGCTTCACCGTCCTTCGGCTCACCGCGCACGGAAATCTCGATGCAGGCGCGACTGTCCTCGTTGAGCGCTTCCCCTTCCAGATGCACCCGGCCGGACAGGCGGGCGATGCTGTCAATGTTCAGGCCGTTGTCTGCCACTGTTGCGGTCACGTCGGAGAGTTGTTCGGCAGTAATCTTGCGCGCCAGCAGGGTGATGATATGGCGGTCCTTGCCCTGGCCGGACACCCATTCCTCGTAGCGGTCTTCGTCGATGGGACGGAAGCGCACATTGATGTTCAGCTTGTGGGCCTCGAACAACAGATCCTTGAGCACCGCAGAGGATTCCGCGTCCGGCGGGGTTTCCACCAGGATGCCCAGCGACAGGGTGTCGTGGATTACGGCCTGGCCGATATCCAGGATATTGAGCCGGTAACGGGCCAGAATCCGGGTGAAAGCGGCGGTCAGACCGGGACGGTCACTACCGGATACCTGAATCAGAATGATCTCGCGCACGCATGGGCTCCCGGGGGCAGGTCAGACAAGCGGAAAGCGGAAGCAGTGGCTCCCGCGAAAACCGCGTAAGGGTAGCAGAAATGGTACCGCAAGCGGCAGTGCCTTGGGGATTAGCGAGGTTTTACATAGCGAAAGGCCTGGCTGGGCACCAACGCTGATAAGCTGCGCCGATTCGGTCAACGTTGAGCCCGAACATTTCACCAAACCGCTTCCGATTCAAACGTGGGCATGGCTTGGTTGGCTGCTTACCCTGCTCAGGGCCAGTGCCATTTGTAAATCCTACGCTTGCTATGCATTAGACGAGCGCTAAAGTACCTCCAGCGCGCCCAGGCTGTTTGGAAAGGCGCCCAGCCTGACACGGCACAGCCTGGGCGCGCTGGAGGTACTTTATCACTCGCCTACTACACAGCATTGGTGAAATATTCGGGCTGTCTCTCCTGTCGCGGTATACTGCGCGCGAGCCCAATACTACGGAATGCAACTCTATGTCCCTGTGGGAACAATGGCGGCCATGGATTCGGCAACAACGCAGCCTGCTGCGTGAGCTGATCCTGATGCTGCTGGCCATGCTGGTGGTCGGTGTCTATTTTCTTGAGCACTTCTCCGCGCGTTTGGAGCAGGAGCGCGAGGTACAGCTGCAGGCGCTAGCCGAACAGACAGCTCGCCGGGCGGCGGAGGCGCTGGCCAGCGATGATTCCATCAGCATTAACCTGATCGGCCGGGAAACCGTACAGCTGGCCCCGGTGGCCGGAGTGCGATTTCTGGATGCGGCGGATATTCAGGTGGGCCTGACCGGGGTGCCTCGCTCCGAGCTGGTTGTCTCGGTGCCGGTGGCGCTGCCCGACGGTGAGCTGGCAGGCACCTTGACCCTGCTGGGTGACACCAGTGCTTTGCCGCGCCAGCGACTGGAAGCCGGATTTGTGCTGGCGGTGTTGTGTCTGTTGCTGCTGCGGGTGGCGGCGGCCCTGATTCAGCAGCGCCTGCTACCCCCGCCGGAACCTGCGGAACCGACCCCGACAGAGGCGCCTGCGGCCTCGCCGCTGGCGACCCCCGCATCCACGCAGGCGCTGACCGAGCCCTTGCCGGAAGGCGCCGAGCCGCTGGCCCAGTTGCGCCTGAGCATCGTCAATTTCGAACATATCCGTCAGCGTTATACCCAGGCGGCCATGGTCGAGGTGCTGGCGGATTATCAGCGCATTCTCGACAAGGTGGCAGGCATCTACGGGGGCCGGGTCGGCCAGAAAGTGGGTGATCAGGCCGGGCTGTTCTTTTACCAGGAGCCGGCGTCACGCTGTGCATTTTCCGCGCTATGCGCGGGCTTGTTGTTCCTGCGTGTGGTGCGTCTGCTGGCGCCGTTACGAAAGCAACAGGGCAAACCGCCACTGGAATTCAAGGCGCTGGTCACTACCGATGGGGACCAGCAGGAAGCCTGGTCCCTTTGTGTGGCAGGGGTGCCGGGGCGGCTTAATGTGCCGGAAGCACAATTGGCCGCCACCGAGCTGGATGTGAAAGCCTTGTACCAGCCGGAAAAGGCCCAGGTGGTCACCGCCGGTGATCACAAGGTGCGGCTACAGCCGGTGGAGCAACTGGCTCACCGCTACCAGAACCTGCTGCGCACTCAGGCGGATACCTTGCTGTCCGAAGAAGGAGGTGACGACGGGTTGCCTAGCAGGTAGTGGCTCATGGCGCGCTGCACCCGCTGATTGAGATCGGGGATGCCGGTGTTGCCGAACAGACGGTTGAATTCCAGTATGTAGGGGTGGCCATCCACCATGGCTACGTCGAATCCGGCATGGTTGATGCCCAGATAGCGAGCCATGCCTTCCACCAGTGAAAGAGCGGTGTCCGGCACCGACAGATCGGTGCGTACCCGGCCCCCCTGGCTCACGTTGTTCAGGAAGCCTGCGCTTTCACGCCAGTAGCTGGCCACTACGTTCTCGCCTACCACCACCACACGCAGATCGCGCACGATCGGTAACAGTTTCTGGATATAGAGCACGGCTTCGCGCTCCGCGTAATCCAGAAACTGTTGGCGGTTCTCGATCAGATAAACGCCCATACCCTGGCTGGAGCGCACCGACTTGGCCACAAACGGAAACCGCCACTGGTCCAATACCTGGGCGATGCCGTACTTGTCGGAGGCGACAATCAGCGTCTCCGGCACATGCTCAGGGCAGGCAGTTTGCAAGGCTCGGGTCATCTCTATCTTGTCATGACCGAGATGGTAGCTACTCAGGCTGGGGAAGATCGGCCGCTTGAGCACATAATGCAGGCTGTTGATCTGCCAATAGCCCGGGAACAGCAACCAGTCCGCTTTCGCCAATGCGTCGCGATGCTGGTTCATGTGTTCCGGCTTGATATAACGCACGCCGGGCAGCCCCAAGGTGCGGAAAGGATCGAAAGTGATCAGTTTCACGGTGACGATCTCAGAAGAGGTGCGCTTTTTTAAGGCGCTTTGACCGGCCGGTCAATACCCTTTGTCGGTATTCGCTCTTGGCATGGACGGAGCGGGCGGCTAGCCTTGCCCGACAAATAATGATTGGGAGAGCTGTCGTGATCTTGCCGGCACTGGAAAGTGATCTGATTCTGGTGACTCACACCGAATCGGTGATGGAAATTACCCTGAACCGCCCGGACAAACTGAACGCCCTCACCGGCGCCATGTACCGGGACCTTATTGCCCTGCTGAACACGGCAGAGCAAAGCGACGAAATCCGCGTGGTGCTGTTTGCCGCCGAAGGAAAATCCTTCAGTGCCGGTAACGACCTGGTGGACTTCCTCAATGCCAAGCCCGGTGAAGTGGGCGAGGCGGCGAATTTCATCAAGGCCATTTATGCCTTCCCGAAAGTGGTGGTAGCCGCTGTGCAGGGCAATGCGGTGGGCGTAGGCACCACTATGCTGCTGCACATGGATATGGTGGTGGCGTCAGAGGATGCCAAGTTCATTACCCCCTTTGCGGATCTTGGCGCGGTGCCGGAAGCCGGTTCTGCCAAGCTGTTGCCGGATTGGCTGGGTTATCAGCGCGCCGCCCGCATGTTGCTGCTGGGTGAGCCTATGCTGGCACAGGAAGCTTTCGAGGCCGGCCTGATCGCCAAGGTGGTCAGTCGTGAAGAGCTGCAGGCCACGGCCCGTGGCTGGGCTGACACCCTGGCAAAGAAACCGCCCCGGGCCCTGCGCGAGAGCAAACGTCTGATGCGCCAGGCGATCAGCAAGCCGCTGCAGGATGTGCTGGAGGAAGATCTGGCACTGTTTGGCCAGATGCTGCAGGGCGATGAGGCCAAGGCGGTGTTGGCGGCCATGGTGAACAAGAGCAAAGGCTAGGAGGCAAGTTTCAAGTTGCAAGTTTCAACGCGACTGGGTTTGGCAGGAAATTCATGCTCTCTGCCCGCGATTTTAGGTAAGGCGCGGGCAGGGCCTTTCAGGATCCCGGGGACTCGGGCGCGCCTTGCAGCTTGAAACTTGTAACTTGCAACTCAAAGAACCCCCGCATCCAACCCCGCCGCTAAATACATCCCCAACTCTTCCACCTGTTGCTCGAAATCATCCTGCCACTCTCCGCGTAGTACCAACGGGTCCTGCGCCCAGTTCCAGCGCAGGCCGGTAACGATGGTTTCCACGGCACGGCGGGTTCCGGTGCCGTCGTGGCCGGCGCGGATGTAGAGGGCACAGGGCAGGCCCTGTTTTTCTTCCAGTACCGGGTAGTAGCTGCGGTCGAAAAAATCCTTCAGGGCGCCACTCATGTAGCCCAGATTTTCCGTGGTGCCGAGCAGGATGGCATCACAGGCCATCACATCCTCGGGCCCTGCTTCCAGCGGTGCCTTTACGGTCACGGACACGCTCTCGATATCCTCATGACCAGCGCCCCGGACGGCGGCGTCACGGAGCTTCAGCGTGTTCGGTGAGGGGGCGTGGGCGACGATCAGCAGGTTTTTCATGGTCTCGCAATTCAACGCGGTCGATGATGCCAGCATAACAGTTTGGGCCGGGCTATCTGTAGGCGCGTCGCTGGCGGCGCGATAAGCCAAAACCTGAAAAGACGTATTTACCACAGAGGGCACAGAGATCACCGAGGAAAAGACGGGTTTTTCTCTGTGTGCTCTGTGCCCTCTGTAGTGAAAAAGTTTTTGATCCTGGTCCTTTATCGCGCCGCCAGCGACGCTCTTACGGTATAGGGGATGGGTCAGGCATCCACATAATTCAACGGCAGCGCCGCCGTATCCACCACCCGCCGCATGACAAAGCTGGAATGCACCCCACTGACCCCTTCGATGCGGGTGATCTTGTTGAGCAGGAAATGCTGGTAGCCATCGATATCCGGCACCACCACTTTCAGCAGATAGTCGGCCTCCTGGCCGGTGACCAGGTAGCACTGCTGCACTTCCG
>Ga0208316_1001936_pt1 | contig 11226 bp, 6 predicted proteins | sample MalvireepMed_231_FD_184240 | JGI IMG/M metagenome (GOLD analysis project Ga0208316, IMG submission 184240) | Marine viral communities from the Global Malaspina Expedition - Malaspina viral metaG DeepMed_231 (SPAdes) (version 2) | ecosystem: Environmental > Aquatic > Marine > Oceanic | place... | reverse complement strand
GCTGGGGGTTGGCCACCACGTCGGCCCGGGCCAGCTGGATATCGGTCTCATGGTCTTCCGAAAGACGTGACAGTTCGGCGGTCCGATCGATGACCCGCCGGGCGACGAGATGGACGACGCCTTCAGGGCTCTTTTCCACCTGGCCTTCCACCTCCATCAGGCGGGCGGCCATGACCTCGCGCCGGAACTGTTCGAACATCCGCGCCCAGAGCACCACATTGACGATGCCGGTCTCGTCTTCGAGGGTGACGAAGATGGCGTTGCCGCTGCCCGGCCTCTGACGCACCAGCACCACGCCGGCCACCCGCGCCGCCACACCGCCGCGCCGCGCCGTCGTCTCCGCACAGCTGAGCACCCCTTCGCCGGCGAAGACCGGGCGGAGCAGCCCCATCGGGTGGGCCTTCAGGGAGAGCCGCGTGGTCTGGTAGTCGGCGGCCACATGCTCGCCCAGGGGCATGAGCGGCAGGTTCGCATCCGGTTCAGCCCCCAGTTCCCGCGCGCCGTTCTCCCTCGCCCGGGCGGCGGCGAACAGGGGCAGGGGGTCATCGTCGGGCAGGCGCCGCACCGCCCACAGAGCCTGGCGGCGATCCAGGCCCGCCGAGCGGAAGGCGTCGGCGTCGGCCAGCTTGCGCATGGCGGCGCCGGGCAGGTTGGCCCGCCTGGCCAGGACCTCGATATCGGGGAGGGGGCCGTCGCGCGCCGCCGTCAGGGCGGCGGCCCAATCCTCACGGAAGCCGTCGATCTGGCGCAGGCCCAGGCGCAGGGCCGGCGCGTCGGCCGGCCCCTCCAGATGATTATCCCAGCCGCTGAAGGCCACGTCGATGGGCCGCACCTCCACCCCATGCTCCTGGGCGTCGCGGACGATCTGGGCCGGCGCATAGAAGCCCATGGGCTGACTGTTGAGCAGGGCGCAGGCGAAGGCCGCCGGATGGTGGCGCTTGATCCAGGACGAGACATAGACGAGCTGGGCGAAGGAGGCCGCATGGCTTTCGGGAAAGCCGTAGGAGCCGAACCCCTTGATCTGTTCGAAGCAGCGCCGGGCGAATTCCGGGTCATAGCCCCGGGCGATCATCCGGTTGACCATCCGGCCTTCATAGGTGTGCAGGGTCCCGTCGCCGCGGAAGGTGCCCATGGCCTTGCGCAGGCCGTTGGCCTCGGCCTCACTGAAATTCGCCGTCGCCATGGCTACGCTCATGGCCTGTTCCTGAAACAGCGGCACGCCGAGGGTGCGGTCGAGGACGTTCTTCAGTTCGTTCTTCTCTCCATATTCTGGTGCGGGGGAGGCGTACTCGACCGTTTCCAGTCCGCTGCGGCGACGCAGATAGGGGTGGACCATGTCCCCCTGGATGGGACCCGGCCGGACGATGGCCACCTGGATCACCAGGTCATAGAGACGCCGGGGCTTCAGCCGCGGCAGCATGTTGATCTGGGCCCGGCTCTCCACCTGGAAGACGCCGATGGAGTCGCCCAGGCACAGCATGTCGTAGACCGCCGGATCCTCCTGCGGGATGGTGTGGAGCTGGCGGTCCTCGCCGGAATGATCGCGCATCAGGTCGAAGGCCTTGCGGATGCAGGTCAGCATGCCGAGCGCCAGCACATCGACCTTCATCAGGCCCAGCTCGTCGATGTCGTCCTTGTCCCACTCGATGAAGGTGCGGTCGGCCATGGCCGCATTGCCGATGGGAACCAGCTCGTCCAGCCGCCCGCGGGTCAGGATGAAGCCCCCCACATGCTGGGAGAGGTGGCGGGGAAAACCCAGCAGCCGCGTGGCCATGGCCACGGCGCGGCCGATCATGGGGTTGGCGGGGTCCAGGCCCGCCTGCTGCACATGACGATCGCCGATCTCCGCCCCCCAGCTGCCCCACTGACTGGCGGCCAGGCGGGCGGTGACATCCTCGGTCAGGCCCAGGGCCTTGCCCACCTCGCGGATGGCGCTCTTGGGACGATAGCGGATGACCGTGGCGGCGATGCCCGCCCGGTGGCGGCCATAGCGCTCATAGATGTGCTGGATGATCTCCTCACGCCGCTCATGCTCGAAATCGACGTCGATATCCGGGGGCTCGTTGCGGTTGGAGGACAGGAAGCGTTCGAACAGCAGCTCATGGGTCGCCGGATCGACACAGGTGATGCCGAGCACGTAGCAGACCGCCGAATTGGCCGCCGAACCCCGCCCCTGACAGAGGATGCCCTTGTCCTCGGCCACTCGGACAATATCCTGGATTGTCAGGAAGTAAGGAGCGAGACTTCGCTCACCGATAAAGGTCAGCTCCTTGGCCAACAGCTTCTGGACCTTTTCCGGCGCCCCCTTTGGATAGCGGATGTCGGTGCGCCGCCGGACCAGTTCCTCCAGCCAGCCCTGCGGGCTCCAGCCAGGGGGTATGGGCTCCTCCGGATACTCATAGCGGAGGTCCGAAAGATCGAAGGCGACGCGCTCAAGGAGGCGAAGGGTTTCGGCCACGGCCTGTGGCGCGTCGCGGAACAGGCGGGCCATCTCCTCGGGCGGCTTCAACCAGCGCTCGGCGTTGGCGGCCAGCAGGCGGCCGGCGGCCTCAATGGTCACGCCGTGGCGGATACAGGTCAGCACATCCTGCAGATCCCGCTCTTCGGCCGAGTGATAGAGGACGTCATTGACCGCCAGCAGCGGGACCCCGGCCCGGACGGCCAGGTCCTGCAGCCGCGCCAGCCGCCGCCGGTCATCGCCCCGGCGCAGCATGGCCGCCGCCAGCCAGACGGCGCCGGGCGAGGCCTGGGCCAGCCGCGGCAGCAGCGTCTCCAGGTCCGCCAGCCGTTCCGGCGGCATGACGATCAGCAGCAGGCCGTCCAGGTGGCTCAACAGATCGTTCAGGCCGATCTCGCAGGCGCCCTTGCGCGCCCGGCGGTTCCCCAGGCTGAGCAGCCGCGTCAACCGCCCCCAGCCTTCACGGTTTTCGGGATAGGCCAGGATGTCGGGAGTCCCGTCGTTGAAGACCAGCCGCGCCCCCAGGATCAGACGAAAGCCTGCGGCCCGGCGCTTGATCTCTTCCGAGAGGCTGGGATCGTTCAGGGGGTCTTCCTGGAAGGCCACCTCGCCCGGCGATCCCCCGTCCCGCAGCTTCTCAGGCGGCGCCAACCCATCGCGGCGCAGGTCGTTCAGGGCGCTCCAGGCCCGCACCACGCCCGCCACCGTATTTCGGTCGGCCAGGCCCAGCCCCGCCTGGTCGCGCAGCAGGGCGGTCAGCACCAGGTCCTTGGGGTGGGAGGCGCCCTGCAGGAAGGAGAAGTTGCTGGTGGCCGCCAGCTCGGCATAGGCCGGGGAGGGGGGGAGGGGCTGGGCCGTCATCCGCTCCGTCATGGGAACAGGCCGTGGATGAACCAGCGCGGCTCCGGCGCCTCGCCATACAGGCCCTGACGGAACAGCCAGAAGCGCCGGCCCTCACTGTCTTCGACCCGGTAATAGTCCCGGGTCTTCTGGTCGGGCGCCCGCCACCATTCGCCGGCGATCCGCTCCGGCCCCTCGGCGCGCACCACCTGATGCAGCACGCGCCGCCAGCGGAACCGCAGGGGCGAGCCGTCGGGCACCTCGGCCAGGGTCTCCACCGGCTGGGGCGGATGGAACATCTGCAGGGGCCGCAGGGGTGGGGCCTCAGGCGCGCGATCGGGCCACGGCGCCTGGCCGGCGCCTGCGCTGGCCGGAACCAGCCGTCCGGCGCGTTCGGGAATATGCGAGCCCACCGCCTCGAACCGCAGCACCGCCTGCGGCCCCAGCCTGGCGGTCAGCCGGTCGATCAGGCGGCTGAAATCCTCGTCGGTGGGCCGGTCGCCTTCCAGCCCCCGCTGGGTCGGCGCCAGGACTTCGGTGACCAGGACCGACAGCCGCATCTGGTCGAAGCCGAAGCCGGGGTCCAGGGGATGGGCCAGGGCGCCCAGCCGTTCGCGAAACAGCCGGACCAGGCTCGGCCGGTCCCGGGTCGGGCGGCCGGTGCGCACCACAACCCGGCGAACCTCGCCATCGACCCGGTAGAAGTCGGCGCCGAAGGCGCGGCCCCCATGGCCCAGCTGGTCCAACCGGTCGGCCGCCTCGTCCAGCAGGTCGGCCAGGACCTGCTCCACATAGTCGGGATTGGAGACCGGCTCGAAGAAGATCCGGTCCACGACAATGGGCGGCGGGGCGCGGTGCGGGGTGATGCGGATGTCCTCGTCCCCGAGGAGGCGCGCCAGCCGGGCGGGAAAGCCGGCGCCGAACCGCGCCGCCAGGGGCGCCTTGGGACGATCGTCCAGGTCGCCCAGCCGCTTGAGGCCCGCCCGGCGCAGGGCGCTTTCCTCCGCCTCGGACATCTCCAGGGCCGCCACCGGCAGGCGGCGCAGGCTGTCGCGGGCCGCCGGCGCCGTGAAGATCCTGGCCGGACCAAAGCGCGCCAGGGCCCGGGCCGCCTGGGGCGTGTCGGCCAGGGCGGCGCGGATCTGCAGGCCGATGCGCCGGGCGCGGGTCTCCACCGCCTCGACCAGGCCGGCCTCGCCGCCGAACAGATGGGCGCAGCCGGTGATGTCCAGCATCAGGCCGTGGGGCGGATCCAGCGCGATCATCGGCGTAAAGCGGTCGAAATCCTCCAGCACCCGCGCCAGCAGGGCGGCGTCGGCGTCGGGGCGATGGGGCAGGGTGCGCAGGGCCGGGACCCGCGCCCGGGCGTCGGCCAGGGTCAGGCCCGGCGACAGACCCGCCTTGGTCGCGGCCGGATCCACCGCCGCCAGGCGCAGGGCGCCCTTGACCTTTTCGACCAGGACAACGGGCAGGACGACCGGCGTCAGCGGGGGCTCAGGCGACCCGTCTCGACCCATCTGGTCTGGGTCGGCCTGACGCAGGCGCCGTTCTGTGGGCAGCCAGGGGAACCAGATCGCCAGATAGCGGCGCCGGCGGGCGGAACGATCGGTGGTCACGATCCCACTCCATGGGCCAGGTCATGGTTTCGCCGCCGCCGCTGCGCCGCCGCAGCAGCGTGGCCAGAAAGGATGGATGTCCCGGCGCGCCAGCCTCCAGGGCCTGTGAGGCCACCGCCCGGATCGCCCAGCGGGTCTCCGCCGCGCTGGGCGCCGGAACGGCGGCCGCCCGGGCCAGAAAAAGCGCCCCGCCGCCGGTCTCCGCCGCCAGGGCCAGGCGACGGCTGGCCGTCAGGCTCAAGGCCTTGGCCTCGCCCCAGGCGCTCAGCAGCACCGCGCCCACGGCGGGACTGCGCAGGGCGTCTTCGCCCACCGCCAGCAAGGCCTTCATGTCGCGAACCCGCACCAGCAGGAGGCCCGCCGGATCGACACCCATCTCCTGCAGGCCCGGCCCATGGGGCCGGCCGGCCTCGTTGGCCATCTGGTCGTGCAGCCCCCAGACGATGGGACGACCAGCCGCCGTCCGCAAAGCCAGGCCCAGGCTGAAGGCGTTAACGGCCACAGCGTCGGCGACGCTCTCGGCATAGAGGTCGTGAAGCCCTTGAAAATCCGCGCTGAACGGCGAGAACTTCGCCACAACCTCAGACGCTGTCCGCACCCGACCGCCGCCGGGACCCTCAAGGGTCGCCAGCTGCGCGCGAAGGGCGGCGATCTGGCCGCGCTCTGGAGACGTGTTCCTCATTTGTTCTATTTGCGTCGGTGGGACCGCCAGAGTCAAGGTGAGCTCAGAACCGGCCTCTATAATTTCCGAAACTGCACAGCTTCGGGACCCGTTGCAGCAGCCAAACCCACACAGAGCTAGGCGTTTTGGCCCTCGGAGGTCGATCAGCTGTTGCACCCCAGGCGCAGGGCCATCGTTGCGATGCGCCGGGGCCGTATCAGCGACCAGATGCGAGCGCCCTGGGGCCTGCTGTTGCACTTCTCATCGGCAAGCGAACAGGTGGGGTTTGTCTCCTAGGGCTCATCTCGTACGTTCAGAAGGTCCGCTTTGTGGAGCCCGGGACGAGGCAAACAGCACGCCCCCCCCGGCTGCGGGGACGTCTGACTCAAAGCCGCCCAGCGATGCGCCTCTCAGTCCCTCTCAAGAGCATGGCAGGGGGATCTCTGACCTCCGCCCTGCACCACAGTGCTACTTCGCCTTGACCCGCACTGGCGAAAATCCGGCCATAAGATCGGCGGCCATGACAGGGCAGCCGGTATTCGTGGCCGTTCCGTCTGAGGGCGCTAGATAGCATTGTGGGGAACATCGGGTCCTGCGCCAGGGCCGGTCTAACGTCGCCTAGGAGAAGCGCGGGCAACAACGCCACCAAACCCCGCAGCTCCACCGACATGAACTCCTTAGCGATCCAGGCGCACCCGTAGACGTCGAGCCCGCTCCATGAAGGCTTCCTGCCCTCCCTCGAGAATGTCGCAGACATCCTGGCGAATCTCTGGGCTTTCAAGCCCGCCAGACTTGTAGGTGATCGCGGGGAGTTCCCCGCGTGCATGTGGTCCGGATTCGGCGACGATGATCTGGTCGGCGTCGGTGTTGACCACCAGGTTGGCGTTGTGGGTGCGGGTGACGTGACCGCCATTTCTCATCCGGCGATAACGAGAGTCCTGGCTTGGTTGACCTTGCCCCCAACCTTGGACCAGGCCGGGCCGGGATTTCTCGCCGTCCAATTTTCCGGGAGCAGGTCAGTGTCCACCGAATAGGGGGGAAGATCAGCTACGATTTTCGCCAATTTGCGTGGTGGTGAAGCTAGTTGTCCTCGGATGTGAGAAGCACAAAAAGCTCGGCCGGGGCGACGTCCAAGGCTCGGGCAAGATTCTGCACGTCGACGACGTCAAGTCGTCGTTCTGCGAGCTCAAGCCGATCCACATAGGACCGAGGCCTTCCCAGGCGCTCTGCTAGCGTGCGCTGACTCAGCCCCTTCTCACCGCGCAGCTTCGCAAGGCGGCGGCCGATTGGCTTAAATGCCTCCGTACTCGCTCCCGCCACCGACTCCGCCCGTCATTGCTAGAATGCAAGGGCTAGTCAGGTCGGGCGTTGCCCCCATAATGCGGGCAATAACTCTTTGTGATTCGCTATTTCAGAGCAGAAGCTTTGCCTCAGCTGACGGTCGCACTCGAGAAGGTACTACTTGCCGAGATAGAGCGCGAGCGCTCTCTAATCGGTGATGAGACGGTTGAGCGCACCATTGCTCGCCGGATAGAAGTTGGCACAGGATTGATTGGTGCCGGCTTAGCGGATCACTTCGACTGGCGCCCCGTTTCGACGCGCGCAGAAGAACTAACTTTTTGCTTGGATGTTATTGCATTAAATTCGCTTGAGTCGATCTGCCTATCCACAAATTACCCTCCGGACGTGGTGATAAAGGCCATCGTTGCGAGCGATCTTTGCAAGCCACCGGAGGTCGTGACAGCGGAAACAAGCTATCGAGCAAGTCTACCAGCTCGCCGCGGCGGGCCTTTGCGGCGGGAGCCGGGCAAAGGCAATATATACCGCGCTACCTTCGAAGTACCCGGCTACCAACTGGTATTCATGTCGATGGTCGGGGGACAGGCGCTGTCACAGAGTGCCGTCCTTGGAGAAGCACTAATGGCGCTCGCCAGAGAGGTATGCGTCAGCCGTCGTATCGGGTTAGCGCCAGTCTCATACGAGGCTCAAGACTTCGCCGATCGAATGATCTCTATCGCGAATGCGAGCCGAGCTTCCGCGCGAGCGCCCTGGCCGCTTCCTGCCGCCGCCTGTAAGTCGCTAGCAAGATATTGCGAGGCTGGTTTCTGGTGATGTCTGAGGCGTGCCGAAACAACCCATTGGATCTGCGCACAACCGCTCGGGCCGTGAGATCTTCGTCGGCGTCAAGCATTTCAGACAGAAGCTGGGTTAGCTCTTCCTGCTTTCGATCACTCATATCGCTCGTCCATCGCCGTCACTTGCCGCAAGGTGGCGATCGAGGCCGCCAGGGAAGACTGCCGATCCAGGTTGCGCCTCCAAGATCCCGAGCGATATCCGACAGCGTAAGACCTTTGAGACCCAAGGCGCTCTTGATGCGATCGTGGCGCTTGTCGTCGATTTGCATTCGCCACTCCGCGAGATTAGACATATATCATGCAGCATCTCGCAAAGATTCCCTTGGGCGGTCAATACGCGATCGCACGGCGTCTTGCCTCAGCGCGCCGCCGCAGTGGTCTCAACCAAGCTGATTTCGCAACGGCGCTAGGCTTCGCAAAGCGTTCCTACCTGAGTTGGGAAAGGATGGAATCGGAGCCGCCCTTGGCCCTCCTAGAGGCGCTCACACGCATCTTCGACGTAGACGCCAACTGGCTGTTGCTGGGGCCGGGTGATGAGCCTCGGTACCTGCATGATACCTCGGCCGGCCGCTTCCTGCGTGTTCGCGCCGCCATACAAACCTACGCGACGGACGCCGGTGTCGTCCTACCATTGGATCGGATTGACGGTCTGGCGTTGTCCGTGACCCGTCAGCCTGTCGACCACGAAGCGATTATCCTCCAAGCAATTCGAGAAACGGTCTTTCTCGAAGCCGGTAGGGCGCCATGAGGCGTGAACAGCCGGCGGCTGCGAATGAGAACGGGGTTGAAGGCGTCCTAGACGATATCCGGGCCGAAGTGACGGCAACTATGAAGCACGCCCGCCTGCGAGCTCCGGACCGAGATATTCTTGTCATCGAATGGTTAGGCGCCCTGGTTGCGACACTTGTCGCGGTCCCACCGCTTCTGCGTGGCGAATCTGGGTTGGGAGCTTGGCTACCGGTCTGTGGCGCAACCATCTGCATGCTGATGGCTCTGGCCTACCAATTTTGTCCCAGGCTCTGGCGCCTCAATAAGCCCAAGGCCGCAAAGGCAAAACGAGTCCACGGCTGCTCGTATTGAACCTGCGTTGATGCCGATGCCGCTGGACGCGCCAGAAGAGTGGCGTCTCAGAGCCATTTTCTGAATGCTCTACGTGCCGATCACGCTGCCGCGTGATCGGAAGAGACGAGGCTGCGAGGCTACGCAACGCAGTTCGTCCAACACGCTGCGTGATGGTGAGCTACGCGCGTTGGACGAGCTGCGCCCACACGGAGTGCAACGGAATAAGCTCGTGCTTTCTGCGCGGTAGCCCGGACTGCAGCGCCAATGTGCAACACCTCTGAACTAGGTCCGGCTTCCGATAATCTATCTTAGGCGCATTATATCCGCGTCATCTGAGATCATTGCAATTCAGGACCGATCGGTACAAAACTATCGCCCATGGCCCGTCCCGTGGAATTCGACCGAACCCTCGCCCGTGATCGCGCCCTGCTGCTGTTCTGGCGCCGCGGCTATCAGGCCGCCTCGCTCTCAGACCTTCTGGCCGCCATGGAGATCAGCCGAAGCAGCTTCTACGCCGCCTTCGGCGACAAGCGCGCCCTGTTCCTGGAATGCCTGGACCTGTTCGCCGCGCGGACCCTCAACTTCCTGAACGGGACCCTCGAGACGAACCCGCCGCTGGACGGCCTGAAGCGGTTCTTCGAGATGGGCCTGGGGCGCATGGGCGATGGCGAGTCCCACTGGGGCTGCCTCCTGGTCAACACCAGCCTGGAAATGGCCGGGGTGGACGACGCCCTGAGCCAACGGGCCAGCGCCCATCTGGCCCAGGTGCAGGCCGCCTTCGAAGCCAGCCTTCTGAAGACCGGATGCTCGCCGCAGAAGGCCGCCGACCTCTCGGCCGTGCTCATGCTGCTTCTGGAGGGCCTGCGCGTCTCCAGCCGGCGCGCCCTGCCCCCGGAAACCCAGCGCAACCAGATCCACACCGCCTTCCGCATCGTCGATGCGGCCCTCTGACCCTTGCGATCCAGGTGAGTCCCGATGAAACACGCCGTCCAGATCGAAGTCCTCCGCGAACTCCTGCAACAGCTCGATGAGGGCGTGAACGCCGACGCCGGCGGCGTCCGCGCCGCGCCCGCCGCGACCTATACCTGCCCAGACCTCGCCAAGCAGGAATGGGCGCGGTTCTTCCGCGGCCATCCCCAGGTGGTCGGCATGAGCGGCGACCTACCCGAGCCCGGCAGCTTCATGACCACCGAGGACTTCGGCGTCCCCGTGCTGGTGACCCGCAACCGTGACGGCGTGGCCCACGCCTTCCTGAACGCCTGCCGCCACCGCGGCTCGATGGTCGAACAGGCGCCCAAGGGCCGCAAGGCGCTGTTCACCTGCCCGTTCCACGCCTGGACCTATGACGCCTCCGGCGCCCTGGTGGGGCTGCCCATGGAGGCGCATTTCGGCGCCGTCGACCGCGCCTGCCTGGGCCTGGTGGAGCTGCCCTGCGTCGAACACCTGGGCTTCCTGCTGGTCCATCCCGATCCCCAGGGCGTCATCGACACCGAGGCGCTGTTCCAGGGCGTGGCCGAGGACCTCGAATCCTGGGGCTGGGGCCGCTATGTGGTCGGTCTGGAGCAGGCCCTGGACATGAAGCTGAACTGGAAGCTCGCCACCGACACGTTCGGCGAAACCTACCACTTCAAGCGCCTGCACAAGGACACCCTGGCCAACAACTTCCACGGGGATGTGCTGTCCTATCGGAGCTATGACCGGAACCACAGGATGATCCTGTGCCTGAAGGGCATCGACGGCCTGCGCGACCGGCCGGAGGCCGAGTGGCGCATCGAGGAGGGCGGCTTCCCGGTCTACTTCCTGTTCCCGAACGTGGTGATCAATGTGGGCGCCCACCGCATCGCCGTGGTGCGGGTCTATCCCCACCCGGACGATCCCGGCCGGTCGATCTCGAAGATCAGCTACTATTTTGCGCCCGAAGTGCTGGCGGAGAACCCGGAATTCGCCATCGCCTTCTCGGAAGCCTTCACCCGGGTGGTGGCCGCAGAAGACTACGCCACCGCCGAAACCACCCAGCGCGCCCTGGCCTCAGGTCTGCTGCCCGAGGTGCTGTTCGGCCGCAACGAGCCGCCGCTGCACCACTATCACAACACCTTCCGCAAGGCCCTTGACCTGGAGCCCCTGCCCTTCCTGACCCCCGCGGGGTAGCCGCCTACCAAAGCGGGGTAGCCGCCTACCAAAGACTGGCCTGGGCCCGCGCGGGCCATTGGCGGTCGTAGTCTTCGCCGCCCTCCTGGCGGTCCGACATCGCCGCCAGGATCTCGCCCGGGGTCGGCAGGCTGTCGGGGGCCACATGGTGGGCGGCGTCCCACAGGTGGGACCGCACGATGGCCCGGGCGCACTGGAAATAGACCGCCTGGGTTTCGAGCACGATCGCGCAGCGCGGCGGTTTTCCCTCGACGGCGAAGCTGGCCAGGAGATCCTCGTCGATCGACAGGCGCGCGCGCCCATTGA
>Ga0208316_1001933_pt1 | contig 11236 bp, 13 predicted proteins | sample MalvireepMed_231_FD_184240 | JGI IMG/M metagenome (GOLD analysis project Ga0208316, IMG submission 184240) | Marine viral communities from the Global Malaspina Expedition - Malaspina viral metaG DeepMed_231 (SPAdes) (version 2) | ecosystem: Environmental > Aquatic > Marine > Oceanic | place... | reverse complement strand
ATTATACTATGCCTGCAGATGCTATTAAGATAATTGATATTCGATGCAAGCACCACGATAATGTTGATAGTAAATATAGAAGCATTCCTAGGACTGTTCACCCACCACCTACGGAGGATGAAGATGGCGTCTAATAGAAAATATGCATATTACTTACGTGGTAACCAGATAGCTATTATAGAAGAAGGATTAGGTACAGGTGTATGTAGTCTTTCTGGATATAGCAACCAAACTACTTGTGAGGCAGCTGGAGGGACTTGGACTGAGAATGCTACAAGTACTAGCGATGGCGCATATAGAAGCCCTACTGCCACTGTAGCTGATGGTTTAGAGATAGAGTATGCTTATAGTCCTCGGTATTTTATAGAATCTACAGATGTTTCTACTACTACTGTTTCAGGATGGGACCAGGATAATGATGGAAACTTTAGACTTCGTGCTTCTGGTAGCACTGATTGGACATCCTCTCCTAATTTAAGTAGTGTTAGCTACATAGTCTTAAGAAATGCAGGAAGATGGAATGGATTACATAAAGTTTCGTCAGTTACCAATAATAGAATAGTTACTACTACTAAAGCTTCAACTTCTACATCAGAAACCTTATTTGAAGAGACAGTAACTTTATATTATGATGTAAATGTATTAAATGATGAATCAGATACTATAGATCTACCAGAATATCTAGCTAAGGCATTAGTATACTATGTAAAATCTCAGTTGGCTGAGGACCAGGGAGACCTGGAGAGACATTTATACAATAGGAAACAATTTAGAGCTCTTATGCAAAGGTATGAGAGTTCACGAATGTGGGGGTCTAGGAGAGTATTTCCTGGGTCTCATGCAGTGAGGTAATAATGTTATTTAGAAAATGCAACCATGACCACCCATTTTATATCATCTTCGATAATTTCTTTGGATGTCCGAATGGAGTATGGGAAAAGAAAGCTACTGATAAGAAGTATATGGTAGTAAATGGTGAAGATATAGATTTAGAAACAGATTCCTTGCCTGAGGCAGAAGTGAGATATCTAGAATTATGTGATGCAGCACATTCTGGGTCGGCAGGAAGATATATAATGGGCAAGCATAAGCTTGTTGATTTTAAAGTAAAAGTAATTAACTAAGGAGAAACAGATGGCCAAAGGACTACAGAGCTGGACTGCCCAAGAATCAGGAGCTCCTGTATCGGCAGCTGAGATAAAGACAGCAACAAGCGCAACAGCAGTATCATTTTCTGGTACTACAAGAGGCATGATGGGAGTTGTCGCACCTGCTGGTACTGAAGATATGACTCTTACGCTTGCTGGTGGGGATACTGTTGTTATCCCAGGTGCAGCTGTTGCAGCTATATTTGCACCAGGTTCAATTATTCCACTTGCATGTGATTCATTTGTATTTGGTGGCTCAGAGACTGCATTTAAAGTAATCGGTTTATTTTAAGGAGATAAATAATGAAATTAATTAGAAGCGCTCCCCTAACAGGTGGTGGAACAGTCAGTGGTGACCTAACAGTAGAAGGTGATTTCGTTGTAGAAGGAGGAGGTTCTCTTACAGTAGACCATGCAGTAACTGGAAATGCAACCCTTACATCGGCAACTACTTGGAGTCCTGTATTAAAATTAGATAATACAAATGCTGATGCAACGTCAGCTAAATTTCAATTCTTTAAGTCGGCTACTGCTTCTGAGGCAGACGACGATTACATTGGACTGATTGATTTTTGGGGAGTTGATGATGGGGATGCCGCCACTAGATATGCATATATTGCAGGAATAACATCAGATGTTACTGGTGGTACGGAAGATGGTAGACTTGAATTCCATACTATAGGTAATGCTACTGAGGCTGCTAGATTGATTCTTGATGCCAACTCCCGTATCAGCCTATCAAATAATGATCTTGGTGGTAGTAATACAGTATTTGGTAATTTGGCTGGTGCTGGAATTATAAGTGGTGGAGATTCTAACTCATTATTCGGTGATGCTGCTGGAAAAAATCTAACAACAGGTGCTGGGAATGTAGCTATTGGTTTTCAAACTCTTGATCAAGCAACTACAGAAACAGATAATAATGTTGCCATTGGCTATCAGGCTATGCATGGTTCTATTACAACTGAAGCTGTAAATGATTGTGTTGCTATTGGCAGTAACGCTTTAGATGGTCCATTAGAAGAAGAAGTTTCTGGTACTGTTGCTATTGGCAAAGCTGCTCTTGGTGCTCTTACGGATGGAGCAAGGAATACTTCCATTGGCTATCAGTCTATGCTAACGGGACAAAGTTCTGGTGATAATACAATGGTAGGTTACAACACAGGTTATCAAATGGGAACAGGATCATTATATAATACTGTGTTAGGTTCAAAGGCTTTTAGCGGTAATCAAACTAATAATGATTCAAATTACTGTGTAGCTATTGGTTATTTAGCATTATCTGGTGCATTAGACAGCATCACTAATGGTGCAGTAGCAATAGGGGGTAATGCTCTTCAAGCCCTCACAACTGGAGGAAGTAATGTTGGTATTGGGTTTTATGCTCTAAAGAATTTGACAGAGGGTTCAGATAATACTGCAATAGGACATAACGCATTTAGTGCTGCTGGGGCAGGTGAATCAAATAATATAGCAATAGGCTCAGCTGCTTTGGGTCTGGCAGATGAGGGTACTGGTAGCGGAAATGCGATAGATGGAAATATTGCAATCGGAAAGGATGCATTATCTGCTGCTGATTTTGGCAGTACTGGAAGTAGGACATTACTTTCTAATATTGCTATTGGTAATAATGCTTTAAATTCAACTTCAACAAATTCTATGACAGGTACAATTGCTATTGGTGAAGATGCTCTCACAGCCCTCACATCTGGTGCAAGGTCTACGGCTGTTGGTTATAGAGCAGGGGTTGAAATAGATATAGGTGATAGAAATACTATGATTGGCTATGCAGCAATGGGTGATTCTCTTGCTGGGTTGCAAAATGATGATAATACTTTTGTTGGTGATAATTGTGGTGGTGGAACTTGGGTAAGTAATGCATCATCTGACAATGTAGGAGTTGGTAGTTCAGCTCTAGCTGGAGCTATGAATGGAGGAGGGGAAAATACTGCAATAGGAGCTTTTGCTTTTAAAGCTCTTACAAGTGCTGATGAGAATACGGCTCTTGGTTTTGAGGCTGGTACTCTCGTAACAACTGGAAGTGCTAACACTTTAATTGGTTCTAAAGCAGGGTCGAAAGATATTACTGGTTCAGGTAATGTTGCTGTTGGGAAATCTGCTCTTAATAATCTATATGGTTCAAGTAATGTAGCTATTGGTAGAGAGGCTCTTGAAGGAACAACATTTCAAGATATAACTTGTGATTATGATCCAGCAGATAGTGGCAATGAACGTGTAATTGGACATAATGCAAATGCAGCTATAATAGCAGGATTAGGAGTTAGTGGTGATGGAATCCCTGATGGTGCTTATATAGTAAGTATAGATAGTGGAACTCAATTCACAATAAGCGCAAATACAACAGGTGGTAGTGCGTTTGTAAATGAAACTCTTACATTCTATAGTCGAGCAGAGGGCACAGTAGCTATTGGATATTCAGCACTTACAGCTCTTACATCTGGTGTTGGTAATATAGCTATCGGTTACGAAGCTATGGATGCAAATCAGCAGGGTTCTTATAATTTGGCTATTGGTCAATCAGCTCTTGGTGGAATGAATGATGATGGTTCTAGTTCAAATATTGCAATCGGAAGCTATGCAATGGATGGTGTGACTGCTCTTGTTGACTGTCAGCACAATACTATGATTGGTGTTCATGCGGGTGGCGGTTCATGGGCAAATAATGCATCAACCCATAATGTGGGTGTTGGTAATTATGTTATGGATGCAGCTATGGATGGTGCTCTACGAAATACTGCTATTGGTTATGGTGCTTTAAGTGAGCTTGCTTCAGGTGATGAGAATATTGCAGTTGGATATGGTGCTGGAGATGCAATTACAACAGGATACGGAAACACATTTATTGGTAGTAATGCAGATGCAGATGATGCAGGAAATAATTATCTATTAAGAATGGGACACCATGGCGCATTAAGATATATGACTGTTCAAATAGAGCTGGATGATTTTACTAATGCTGATAATGATAATAGGGCTGCTAAAGCAGCTTTCTTAAAAATACCAAGATATGGATTCCTAAAACGAGTTGTTGTTACTACAACTGTTGCTTCTGGGGGAACTGGTCAATTCAATGTATCATTAGCTACTGATGATGTAATTTCAGGGGCTGCTCTTTCAAATAGAGTAGAGCTTATAGGGGCAGATAGTACTGCAGATAGTGATTTTACAGGAGCAACATTAAGACAATCAACTTTATCTGCTGATGGAGATACACAGGTAAATCTTAATTCGGCAAAGTTTGTTCATATATGGGAATCAGATCAGGCTACTGATGATAGTAGTGGGTGGACATTATTTGAGGCTCAAGCAAGGTGGCTGTATGTATGTCATGCAAATACCAGTAATGCTGATGCAAGTCCAAATCCAAATCAAACAATAAGAATGACCGCAGAGTATTGGGGTGAACTTTAAAACTTAATAAATAGGAGAATAAAATGAAATCTCCAAGCATATCATTGTTTGATCAGCTAGGTGCTGGCTTAGATATATTAGGTCAAGTTCCAGTGCCTAAGGTGCATCGCTACGCTGAAGATGCAGCCCAGGGAGAGATAGCTCCTTCAGAGGTACCTGCTGATTCTTTAGATCCAATGCAATCTCTACCTACTAGTATGACTGATATGAAGTTCACACATTCCCTAATTAAACACTTAGATATGCTATATAGCAGAATGCTGGCAGGAGAGATATCAGATGGACTCCAGGAATCCCAGGATGATGAAATTATAGATATAGCAGGTCTACCTCATGTACAGAAGCATGCTTATTATAATCCTGGAAACAGCGCAGTAACAGAGAGCATGTAGTGGCTTTTCCTAAAGTCAAACTATCAGACGATTCTGGGAATACAGTTGCAGTTGATACCTCAGGATCAAGTAATGCTTTAAAGGTTAGTCTTTTAGCAACCCCCACTATAGATATTGGTGACGTTGAGGTTATCCAGCCTGATGTGATTGCATCAGCAGCAATTAATGTTACAGACTCAGCAGTTCGATTAACTTCCCAAACTTGCAAACATGTAGATATAATGGCAAATTTATCAAATACAGGGATAGTATATGTTGGTGGATCAAACGTAGCTGCTACAACTGGCATTGCTCTTTATCCTGGGGATGTTTATAGTGTAGATATAGCAAATTTAAATGCATTTTATATACTCTCTACAGTAAGCGGAGATGATATAAATGTGCAGGTACATGTATAATGGCTACCTACGTACAAAGAGACCCTCATAATCTTCGGAGAAATCTGAAGCTTAATGGTAACTACATCTCCAATGATGGTGGTGATGAGGGTATTAAAATTAGTGATGCTGGTATTATAACAATTGTTCCTTCAGGTGCGCCAAACCATGAATTTACTTACTCCTACTATCGGTTATTAGATCATGTAGATAAAGATTCTTATTTTGAAATAGCAAGTGCTGCTGTTGGTAACGGTAGAACATTTATTAGAACTGTGGATGATGATGCTGGAGCTAATGCTGATTTAGTTTTTCAAATACAAGGCAATATAGAATTTAGTCCAGGAGCTACAAATTATTTTAAAATATCTCCAACTACTAAAACAGCGTCAGGTACATTTGATGCAACTCTTGATTTGGCAGAAACATTAAACCTAGGTTCTGGGGCAGGAGGTAGTGATGTTCATTATGGTATACGATATAGGCAGACCCAGACAGCTACAGCAGGATGGGATAGTGTATATCTCATGCATTTACTAGGGGGAGATGATTCATTTTCAGTAGATAAAGGTGCACAATTACTTGTGGATATTAATGATACCGAAACACTTACACATGAAAATAAAGCACTGCATATTGATATGGATAGTACTGCCAATATGCTAAGTAGTAGCCAAACTATAACTCAAACTGGTATTGATTTAGATATAACTCGCACAGACACTTCAAGTCACGGTTCATTAACAAATAATACAACTGGGATAGATATAGATATTGTAGGTGAGGCTGACGGAACTGTAACTCAAACTGGGCTTGATATTAATTTATCTGGCACTGGTGCTGGAGATACTAATAAAGGTCTTAGTATTACTGTAGCAGATGCTGATAATAATTATTCCATTATAACATCTGGTGGCAATGTAGGCATAGGAGTAGCTGCTCCTGCTACTCCATTATCTGTATCTGGTGCTATTACAATTAAAGAGCAAGCTTCAGCTCCTACTCATTTGGAAGCACATGGAATTCTTTGGGTTGATGATTCTAACCCTACTAACTTATATTTTACTGATGACGATGATAATGATATTCAGCTTACTTCTAGTGGGCTTGTCCATACTTCAAGTGGTGTTGCAGCCGATAATATAGCAGAAGGTGATGCAGCAGTAAGTATTGGTACTAGTTCTGGTGATATTACATTCAAGGATTCGAGTGATGCTGAATGGTTAACATTTAATACTGATGGTGCAACTGAGCCATCATTTTCCTCTTCAACGGTATCAGAAATATTAGGCAAGAGTAACCAAAAATTAAGAATTAGAAGTGTAGGTACACAAGTGCCTCTACAGCTTGCCTCAGGATCATCTATTGAACTATCACATTATACATCTTTTGATGGAACTAGTACATCCACAGGTTCTATTGTAAGTTTAAAATCACCACAGATATTTACAAATAATACTTGTGATTGGGATGCTTCCCCAGGGCTTGATGACACAACTGGAACAGACCCTGCACATATTCAGCATGATGCTACTACAGGAGGTGTTGAGGAAGACCCATCGGATGATGCATTAAATGGTCAAATTCATATAGAATTGTTTGTTGAGTCAGAAACAGCAGGTATTCCACATGACTTTAATGATAAGACACAGGTAGTGTCAGTACAGAGTGCTACCTTTTTTCAAATTGATAACGACCCAACTGCTGATGCTACCGATGCACTAGTAACTTTTATTTTTCCATATGGCAAAACGATTCTATCACGCTATTCAGGCACTATAACAGCAGAATGGCAAGTACAAACAACAATGAAGGCAGCTATGCAAGTTACAGACCAAACCGCAGGTGGTATTCCTGCTCAACTTAGGGGAAGTACAAGTGGTGTAAAGGCTGTTTTTAGTTATAGGACAAATAGTGTGGGACAGCCAATGTTTAATCTTACGCCCACATCAGGAGGTTCTGGATATACTACTTCTTTTAGCGATGCTACTTGTGTCCCTCACTCTGGACAAACATCAATAACTCATGCGGATGATGATGGTGCAATAAAGCAATATATGGCTGTTTATGGTACTGGTATACCTGTTGGAGCATATGTTGCAACTAGAAATACCGATACTGAATTTACATTAAGTGTAGCTGCGACAGCAGGAAATAATTCTGATACTGTTGAACTATATTTTTATGACAGAGTATGTCTTCAAGACCCAGGTGATACTAGTAATTATGCAGTTATAGAAGTAGATGACGCTAAAGATGGACTGATTTCATTTGGTACTCATACTACTTCACAAATGGCACAGGGAAGCATGAGTCCAAAAATATACTTTGATTTTAATGAAAATAATTGCCAGATGCATACTCAAGTGGGAGAATTTAGGATTGTAAATGGTCAAACAGCTTTGGACACTGATTTTCTTATATTTGGTGGCACAAGACATACTGAGAAATCAGGGCAAGAATATACATTTACACATGCTGGTGATAGAATGTTTTTTGGCAACAGTAATTGTAATACTTGTAGTATGTTTATTGATAGCACTACTTCAACAAAAAGACTATGGTTAGCAGCAAGTACTCTAGCCAATGGTACTGCTAAACTTGCCAGCACTACTGATTGGCGGAATGCTGGTGGCTTAGAGATTGCTACATCGGCAAATACTGGTCATACTGCTTTCCAGACAAGAGTAGAAGATGGCGAACCTGCTGGTAATGCTAATATGGAATTTACGGCAGATGGAGAAATGATTTTTACTCCTAAAGCTGTTGGGGGTGCTGTCCAGTTTGAAAAGGAATTTACAGGAACAACGAATCTTACTTCACGATTTGTTCAAATTGATTATGATTCTACTGAAGATACAGCTTCTGGTCAAACTATTAACCATACTGCACTCGATATTGACCTTAATTCTGATGGACAAACTGCTGTTGGTACGGTTAATAATACTGGTATAGATTTGGATATTGTTGGGGGTACTTCTGGTACTCAATCTAATCTCGGTGCTGATATTAAGGTTATTGGTGCAAATGCTAATTATGGTATGAATATAACTGTCCCTGATGTAGCTGGTGATTATCATTTAAAACTTATGGCAGCAGATAATACAAGCGACTATTGCATGATAGCAACATCAGTGGAGGGTGCTACTACTATTTCAACTGTAGATGCTGGTACAGCAGTTGGGCATTTAACCTTAGATATAGATGGTGATATTGTTTTAGATGCTGCTGGTGGTGATGTAACTATCTTACAGGCAGATTTAACTATTCCTGTAGATAAGAAGGTAATATTCGGTGATGCTGGTGAACATATAGTTGGTGATGGTACTGATTTAGATATTGTTTCGAGTAATCGTGCAACTATTACTGCTGGTAGTTCATGTAAAGTTGATTCTGGTGCTGGTATTCTTTTAGATGCTGCTACTTCAGTTACCCTTGATTCTGCTACTGGAGCATTTGTTATGAAAGGAGCAGGGACTACCAGCGAATTTTCTGTTGCCAATTCAGCCTATGCTGGGATGATACTTGGATATACTACTGTTGGAATAGATGCTACTGCTGATTCTCATACTCTTGTTAGTGGTACAATGACAGTAACAGATTCGACTCATAATGTTAGTTTTATAGCACCTCCATCTGGAGTGGTTGAGGTATTCATTAGCATTTATGCTGATATGAGCAGAAGGACAGTAGTTCTTGGATTATCAGATGCTGCAACTTATGCTGCGATTGATTTTCCAAATACAGACGATGTAACTAATGAACACATAGTTGCAATTCCATCTGGAACTCCAGGTACAGAGGATTATCAAATAAATCACACATGGGTTGTTACTGGACTTACTCCTGGGACTACATATAAATGGTGGTTTGGTGCAAAGTCACAGCTTGGTTCTGGTGGTGTATTGCGATGGGGAGGAACTATAACAAATGAATACGCACCATTCATAATGAAAGCAACAGCTCTTCCAACAGCAGTAACAGATTTCGCAGTTTATGGATAAAGGATAATAGATGTCTAAGATAACTGAAAACTTTACAACTAATGAGATGAAATGCCCTTGCTGCGGTAAGTGTGATATGGATAGTTCCTATATGGCTGACTTGCAGGAGATACGGACAATATGCGGATTTGGATTTAGAGTGAACTCTGGCTATAGATGTAAGAGCCATAATGCAAAGGTAAGTAAGGATTCTAGGAATGATCATACCAGGGGCAAAGCAGCAGATATTCATATGACAAATCGTTATAAGAGATCAACTTTATTAAAACATCTGCTAGGTAGTGGCTACTTCTGCGACATTGCTATAGCTAAGACATTTATACATATAGGCAGAGGATGGGCTAAATCAGGAGTAGGAATATACTAATGGATATATTGGAAACATTAAAAACTGAAGGTATTGGAATTAGCGGTTGGTGGCTGTCTGTTAGTGGCTGGCTTCCAGGTGTTGTGTCCTTAATGGTAGGTATAGCTACATTAACATATCTTATCATTAAGATTAGAAAAGAACTAAAATAGGGAGAGTATATGCATTGTCCACATTGTTCGTCTATCGACATTGTCAAAAATGGAATTAGGCTAAGAAGGGAGGGATATGCAAAACAGGAATACAGATGCAAGGAATGCGGGAAATATTTCAGCGTTCCTTATGATGGACCAGATGAGACGTTAAAGGTCTTAGAGGATATAGAGCCAGGACAGATACTAGATTTAAAGTTTGATAGTGCAGTTAAGATTCATGGTGCGACTGATGTGCATTTCGGGGCTAATGAACACCATGATGATAAGTTTCAGGATTTTATAGATGAAGTAGATAGTGATCCTAATGCCAGGTGGTTCTTAAATGGAGATAACATAGAACTGATACCACCTAACTATAAGATAAGTCAGCGTGGTCAGCTAATGGAACCAGATGAACAGCATATCAAGTTTATTGATAGAATAGAACCAATAGTAGATAAGCTGCTCTTTATTAGGGGCGGGAACCATGATATGATACGCAGTGTGAATATACTTGGTTTCGATGTTTCCAAAATAATGGCCGATATGCTAGGTATACCATACTTTCGGCTTCCAGGGTATAGTATGGTGCAAATAGGAGATAAAACGTGGAATTTGGTTACAGGGCATGGTAAAAGTGGTGCAAAGAATGGTGATACAGAGCTTGACAAGATGGCTGCTGTATATTCCGAGGGAGATGTATTTTTCCTTGGCCATAATCATCAGCTATATGCTAAGCCTTTGGATAGTTTAAAGATTGTACGGAAGGGTGAAGAGGTACACAGAAGGTGGTATTGCAGGGGTGGTAGTTTTTTAAGCTATGCAGATTATGCAAGATATAGCTTCTTTCCTATAATACGTACTGGATGGGTAACTTTAGAATTCAGAGAAGATAAGATCAAAGCATGGACGAATTAAATGAATTTGATTACAGATTATTGGGAACCATTAGTAACCTTTGTGTTACTGGTTACCATACTAACTAGAATGAGAGTAGACATAGATGTCTTAAAGGATAAGGTTAAGACCCTATTTGAACTCTTTAATAAAAAAGATAAATAAGGAGAAAGTTATGCCAGGGAAAGCATGTTTGAAACTTAAAGGAAAAGCTAGGAGAGACTGCTTAGCATATAAAGGTAAGTATGCTAAAAAGGTTAAAAAGGCTAAAGGTGCTCCTACGGATGAAATGTCACGAGTAAGAGGAGGTGGCTATTAATGGACCTTATACTAGCTAACTGGGAATATATCGTAATTGGCATTCTTGCCATAGATAAGGTAGTGGCTCTCAGCCCTACAGAATGGGATGACCTTTTGTGGACATCCGTCAAGAAAGCAATCTATAAAGTAGTGGGGAAATAATATGTTTAAATTAATAATACGTA
>Ga0208316_1001926_pt1 | contig 11273 bp, 9 predicted proteins | sample MalvireepMed_231_FD_184240 | JGI IMG/M metagenome (GOLD analysis project Ga0208316, IMG submission 184240) | Marine viral communities from the Global Malaspina Expedition - Malaspina viral metaG DeepMed_231 (SPAdes) (version 2) | ecosystem: Environmental > Aquatic > Marine > Oceanic | place... | reverse complement strand
AACTCCTTATGGTGTAGCAGAAGTTGTATTAGACCCATTAATATTTATACCATTAGGTAAGGGTGGAAGTGCAGCAGGTAAAGCAGCTAAACTTAGCAAGGCAAAACAAGCGCCTAAATTATTTGACGACCCAATAAAAACACTTGAAAACCAATGGAAAAAATGGGATGACTTGGATGCACAGGTAACAGCTAATACAGAGTTAAGGCTTGGCTTTGAAAGCGCCCAACCTTTACTTTTAAAGGCTTCTGAAATACCAAAAAGAGGAAGTAAAGAATGGGTTGAGTACCATACTAAAATAGATAATTTAATAGATGAAGATGCAGTAGTTAAGAACCAAGCAGTTAAAAAAGAATTAAGTAAAACTAAACCTACTGTAAAAATTGTAGCTGATATAGGGGATGAAGTACCTATAGGGCAACCACGAACAGGAACTAGACAGGTAGAAGATTTCAATCCACACGAAGTAGAACACGTTGGAGAAAGTTTAAGTAGTGGTATTAATGTAAGTAATACAGGTAAGTTAGAACGATTAAGGAATTGGCTGGGTGGAGTAATAGGAGATAATGAAGTTTTCGGATTGGGTAGATTAGGATTACCAACCACTATACAAAGAAGAGTACAGGCAGCAGTAAAACCTGTCTTGGATAAGACAAGAAGGATAATGCAAAACGGAAGAATTAAAGGCAGAAATTTAGCAGCAGATGTAGAAGCTGAGATGGCTGATGTTTTTAAAGGAACACACCCTACTTCAGGAAAGGAAATGGGAATAGTTATTGTTAACGGAGTAGAAACTCTGCCACATTTAAGAGGTGTTGATAAGACTATAAGAGGTGTAGAGTATATAGGAGATGTGGCAAATCCACTCGACATAGTAGCTCCAACTATTAGCGATGTAGCAAGACGACTCCCAAGATATTGGGATGAGTTAACAGTAGAGCAACAACAATTTTTTGTAGGGTTAAGAGGTAAAATGAAAAAGTATGACAACTATGTCAGGGGAGAAGGATTGTTAGATGAGGTAGGTACTGCTCCAGATATAATTGCAGCAGGAAATAAAGCAGATAATATAGATGCTGGATTCTATGTACCAAGAGGAACTAGGACAGGAAAAATATCAGAAGGCAAGAATGTTTTTGAAATAGATATGCCTTCTGTCAGAGCAAAAGGAGTAGGTAAAGGAGATTTTAAAGCCTTTGAACAATCTCTTGATAGTCAGGCAGCAGGTGTACATTGGGTAGGGGAGGCAGGAGAAACATTAGAATATACAAAATTTGGACAAACCCTTGCAAATCATGTCGAAGATATAAACACAAATATAGCTAAGAATTACAGAGCCAGAGTGCTAGGGAATATGAGAATAGATGGTAAAAAAATACCAACTGCCTTTAAACAGTTTATAGAAAAGGCATTAAAAGATGGAACATTGGATAAAAGTTTAGCTATACCATTTGAAAAGCTACCAAGAATTAGGGCAGGAATGGTAAAGCTACAGGAATTAAAAGCAATAGATGATAAAATTCTAAAGAAAGTAGATGACTTTGTAGATAATCCTTTTGCTGATCCAGATGAAATAACAGCATTGGTAACAGAAATAAGAACTTCTTTAAAAGCAATTAAAAAAAGAAAGTTTAACAAACAGGAAAGAGCTAATGTAGATGCAGTTATAAAAGATATCAGAAAAGATTTAACTAACCTCCCTACAGAATTAAAAGCATCTATACAAAAGTTCAGAGCAGAATTTAAAGATGAGTTTGAAAGACGAAATCAGATTGACCTACAGGGAATAAAGGGAGAGGAATGGATAGATGATGCTGCAGAAGAAATGAATAAGATAATTAAAAATGATCCGACCATTAAAGGCAAGAAGATGACAAATGAAAACATCAAAGCTATTAATGGAATAATGAGAGGACTGGGAGCAACACTTGATATGTCAGCTAATGGTATTACCCTGTTGTTTGCAGCATGGAGAAATCCTGTAGCATGGACTAAAGCATTTGGCGCAAACTTTCAATCTTTATACAATCCCCATGTGTTAGGAAAAAGAATAAAAGCTATGAATAAAAGGCTGATGGATGAACATGGCATAACCCTAGATGATATGGTAGATAACGGATTGCATATATCTGGTGGAGAGTTTGAATTTGCTGTAGCACAGGCAGGAAACATGAGTGCTTTTGGTAGATTGTCTGGAAAATTATCTAATGTTTGGGGGATTAAGCAAACCAACAGAGCATTTGGTAATGCTGGAGATGTTATGAGGATGGAAATAGCTGCAAAAGAACTCAGAGCATTGAAAGGAAGATATAGAAAAAGAGGTGTAGATAAAAGCACAGCACAAATAATTGCAGATGGAGAAATGAGAGAAATAACTAATGTAGTAAACAGACTAACAGGTTATACAGATGAGGTGTTTGCAGGAGAATGGGGAGATTGGTTATTGTTTGCTCCAAGATTTTTTCAATCAAGAATAGATAATTTAGTACAAGGTTTGTATGGAACTGGGAGGGCATTAGGCAGACCATTTGGGGTACACACTACATTAGAGCAAAGAATGGCAGCACAAAACTTAACTGCTATGGTAGGAGCAGCAACAACTTTGACAGTATTGATGAATGAGGCATTGGGAAATGAAACTGAGTTTAAACCATTCAGAGAAATAACAGAATATAAAACTGTAAATGGAAAAAAGATTGCAAAGAAAAAATGGATACCAGAACCAAACTTTATGACAATAAGAATAGGTGGCAGGGATTGGAATTTGTTTGGAGCGCAATTACAGTTGGCAAGATTGTTTGCAGGTATAGGAAGTGCAGCTTATGAGAAAGATCCAAAGGGTGTACTGGAGGCAGGAAGAGGAGTGTCATCTCCTATAGTTTCTAGGATGTGGGATTTATGGACAGGCAAAACTTTTATGGGAGAAACAACAGATGTACTCAATGATCCTAAAACTGCATTGTTAAACTTGGGAGAACAGATGATGCCATTTGCTATGCAGGATATGAGATTAAATATTGCTGATGCAGTAGACACTGCACAGAAAGAAGGGATCGGTAAAGGGATGGTTAAAGGAGCAGTAGGTGTAGGAGCTGACTTCTTGGGAACACCACAGAACCCAATTACTATGGGAGATTTACTGCAAGATGTATCTACAGATACTTTTGGTAAAGCCTATTCTGAGTTAGAATCATACGAAAAAGATATTATTCGTGTTGTAGTAGAAAGTAAAGTAACACCATTTCAGGAAGAAGCAAAAAAAAGAATAGGGGATGCAAGAGAGTATTTTGATAAAGTAGATGCATTGAATAAAGAACGAATAGACAGATTAAGAGAATTGGGTAACTCTACTACTGCAACAGGTTACAAGTTAATGAATGAATATCATGAAATAAATGAAGAAATTTTTATAAGAAAACAAGCAATAGCTCCAGAGTACGAATCAGATGACTTGAATGATCCAGACCCAAACAAAAGAGCATTGGCAGAATATTATAGTTTGTCAGCTCATGCTAAAACTGAAGCAGGCAATACAGATACTGTATTACTTTCTGCATTAAGAGATAGATTTATGGCAAGGTTAACACCAGAGCAAAAATTATATATACTTAGAAATACAAAAAAATCTCCTGTTCCTATGAACCTAATACAAAGGATACTAAGATATGGAGAGTCGTCTGGAAGAAAAGAATATGGAAAACTTATTGCAGGTCAAAGAGCTAGACTACAGGCTTTGGGAGATCAGGAAGATTTAAAACAAATATCAAACGATATATTTTTTGCTAACACAAAGAGGGTTGAGTAATTGACAAATTATAAACAAAATAGGATACTTTACAACAGGAGGTTTATATGGTAACCGAAAATAACGAACAACAATTAAGTTTAGACAGCACTACTACAGAGCCAGCGCCTGCTGCTCCAAGCACAGAAGCGCCAGCTACTGACACACCTGCTGAACCTACAACTACAGATACTACCCCTTCAGAAATAACAACAGAAACAACACCTGCCGAAGCTCCTGTATCACAGGATGATGGGCAAGTAAGTTCTGAGGAAACAACTGAAGTTCCTGTAGAAACTCCAAAGATAGATACTGAAAGTTTGAACAAGCAACTTGAAGAAACCAGAAAGTATCAGGAAAGTTTGCAACAACAGGTTATGCAGTACGAGGTAGAGAAACAAAAACAGGCTATAGAGTCTGAAGCTGTACAATACAATAGTGCATTGGTAGATCAGGGAATGGAACAGGCACAGGCTGACCAGTTAACTCAACAGTTAAAACAAACAAGAGTCAAGGAACAACAGTACACACAGAACATACAAAATTTAGATGCGTATTACAGGGGGAAGTTTAATGCAGCTATGGAAATAGGGGAGAAGCATGGCATATCTCCTAAGACATTAATGCAATATGAAAGTCCACAGGATATGGAGAAACACGCAAGTTCACAATCAGAAGTCACAAAGTTGAAAGCTGAGATAACGAAACTAAAGAAGGGGCAAGTACCTGCACAGCAGTACGACACAAGTCAAGCTCCAGCAGAAGGTTCGACCAGCGATTCAAGACTTCTTGATAAGTACAACGCAGGGGACAGAAGTCCTGATGCTGTTGCTGCTGCAAAAAGAGTGTTAGGCTTATAAGCAGCAAGGTAACTTGTCCACTTAGGTGGTTTATAAAATAGTTAATGGGAGGGCGAAATGGCTCAAACAGCAACAACAGGCAATCTGGAAAATGCGAGTAAGATAATTATCGCAGCAGCCAGATATACAGAGGAACACAATGCGCCAGCAATGGCATTAATTGAATCCTTTAGTCTACCTAGTGGCGCAAAACAGGTTACTGTTCCAAAAGTGGGACAAATGACAGTTAGCGATTTAACAGATGGGGTAGACATTGTCGATGAAGAGGATATTGGAATGACAACAGTTGATCTTACTGCAGCAGAAGTAGGAGCAAAGGTTATCTTAACCGATAAACTTGTTAAAGAACAACAAAACAATGTGTTTACTATAATAGGTAAGCAACTTGGAGATGCTATGGCAAGGAAGAAAGACACAGATGTACATTCTTTGTACAGTTCACTTAATGGTGGAACAACTGTGGGAGCAGCAGCAGCGAACATGAAAACAAGTAATGTACATGGAGCAATAGCTTATGCTAAATCAAACAAGTTTGGTAGTGATGTATACATACTTCATCATCCAAACTCCGTAGCATACTTATCAAAAGAAGCAGCTACTGTGGCAGCAGCCGCGAGTAATGCGATTCCTGATGGATATTCTGCTGACTTACTAAAGAATTTCTGGAGTGGATTAAGACCACTAAACAATGTTCCAATCTTTGAAGATGGTAACTTATCTGTCGATGCATCAGATGATGCGACAGGTGTTATTGCTTCTAAGGGAGCAATGGCAGTTCTTAATTCTGTAGAAACCAGACAGGAGAGGCAGAGAGATGCCTCACTTAGAGCGACAGAAGTTGTTATGACCTCTGACTATGGTGTGTTTGAATTAGACGACACTAAAGGCGCAGGTCTTATCTTTGATGCAGCAGCATTAGCAACTAATAACTAATGATTAATGGAGGAATCATATGGTCAATCATTTGTACGGAAACAGAAACAAACCTTTGCGAGATCAAATTAACAAGCAGAGGAAAGATATGGGAATAGATAAGTTTGAAGGCTTGTTGCCAGACTGGCAGGGCAAGACTACATATTATAATCATATTCCAAAGTTCAATAATGAGGGGGATTTAGCAAAGCCTTGTGGGTCTGCTTATCCTAACCAGCCAAGTGATCCTTCAACGCAACAAAGAAGAGGCGCAATAGGATTGTTTCCTATTGAGTGGAATGGCAAGTGTAACCTTGAATCTCAGGGTAAACCTTGTGTATGTAAACCCACAAAGAATAATAAGAAAACAGAAGTTACTCCAAAGGAAATGCCTGTAGTTCAGGAAATAACTATGGTAGATACTAAGGAGTAATTCTGCTTTCCAGTATAAGTGTAACCTTTGACCGAGCTTATGCGACTTTTTAACAATCGGTTAAAGACGAGGTGTATAAGAAACTCGTAAAATTAATAAGGAGGAAAGTGTAATGGCTTTTCCACATCAAATTAACTTGTCTTATGGACAGGAAAAAAAAGAAACTTCAGGTAAGAAACTGAAGTTAGGTACAAAAGGAGTAACTCCAGATGGCAGAGTATTTTACTATGCCAGAAACGGAAGTTCTGCTATAACAACAGCAGGTATGATAGTAGATGCAGGTACTGCACTTACTGTTAATGCTCACGACATGGATGTTCCTGCAGGTACTAATGCTGCAGGTACAACAGCAGTAACTGTAGAAGTACCAACAACCGACTTAACTAAAGATCAGTATGCAGATGGATATTTAATATTCAATGATGGAGCTGGAGAAGGAGAGGTTTACAGAATTAAATCTCATCCTGCTCACGATGCATCTGCTGACAATACTGTCATAATCACTATTGATGAACCAGATGGACTCGTAACTGCTACTACATCATCATCACTCTTTGGTTTACTTGTAAACCCATATGCAGCCGTAAAGATTATTGACGGAGATGGCACTATGGAAACAGGAGCATTAGGTGTTACTACAATACCTATGACAGCCAGTTATTATGGTTGGATTCAAACAGCAGGTATAGGAAGTGTGGCTATTGGAGCTGCAGTTGGTGTAGTTGGCGATGGCTTACAAATATCTCAGGCATCAGGCGAGTCTGGAAGGGCAGAGCTTTATGACTTATCAGGAGAGGATGACCTTCAGTCAATAGGTACTGCAATCGGTATTCCTTCTGTAGATACAGACAAACAAATGTGTCTGTTGACAATCAGATATTAAGTTATGCAGTTCGTAGGATCAGAAACTTACGATAGAAGATTAGCATTACCTGCAGGAGTTCTTCTTCTTGGAGAGTTACCTGCAGGTAATACTTTAAGCTCGCTTTCTTTTAGCTTTTATGATTCAGTTACAGAACGCAGATCAGTAGTTCATAATATCCCTTATAATCCTAATAGTCCTTATTCACACAACGGAGTAGAAACTATGATAGGAGAGGCGCATGAAACATGGCTTACCAGAGTAAGAGAACAGGGGAAAAAGAGAGTGATGAACAAGGAACAGAAAAAAGAAGTTGGTAAAATACTAAATGAAATAAGAACTAATAAGTTAAAGAGAAAAGAAAGCACTACAGGTAAAATTTATTTTGGAGGAATAAAGAATGACAGAAAGAAACTTAACAGAGAACTCAAACGGAAAGCAAGAATTACTCGATGAAAATGTAGTTGTACTACAGAGTGATATAGCAGAGGTTATGAAAGAAGATCCGATGCTTAATCTTAAAATTGTAAACAAAGCTCTGAACAGAGAAAATAAACAATTGAAAGAACAGATCAGAGTAATGGGCGAAGCTGGAGTTAATAAAGCAAAGAAGGAGGAAACTAATGCCACCAATGGGTAAAGGTACATACGGAAGCAAAAGAGGCAGACCACCTAAAAAGAAAAAGAAAAAAACTATGCGAAGAAAAAAGAGAATGTATTAATGGATTCGCAGCAATTTTATAATGGATACAGGTCTGTATTTGAAGGGCAAAAACAATTTTGTATAAAACAATGGGTTAAATATTTTTATAGGGTTTTTAACAATGGCAGTAACACAAGGTAAAACAAGAGAAGATTTAAGAAAAGCTATAGGCAGAAACTTAGGCAAGATGATAACAGGTGTTACATCAGGAGGAGGTTCTTCTACTACAGCTTTAGATACCAAGTTGTTTGGTGGAGATGATGAATATATAGGAAGTTATATTCGTTTTACTTCAGGAACTAATGACGGAGAAACAGCACGCATAACTGATTATACATCTTCTTCAGGTACTATGACATTTGCTGCAGTAACAGGAACAGTTACAGTAGGAGTCGGCTATGAGTTGTGGAACAATGGCTTTGATCCACGAGTTGCAGATGAATTTATTAATCAGGCTATATGGGAAATAACAGGAAAGTATTTCGATCCAGAGGAAAGCCTTGATGTTCATTCAGACAGAGTAAATGCAAGATGGGAGATACCATCTGATCTGGCTATGATACAGGATGTATCTTACAGAAGTAAGTTTACTACCAAGCAACTACATAGTTGCGATGCAGTATTTGATGAATCAGTAGACAGCGATTTTACTGCAAGTGTTGATACACAGGATTACAAAAGAGGTTCAGGAGCAAACAAGTTTGTTATAGCTGTTGGAGCATCAGCAGGAGATATCGCAACTGATTCAATAACATCTGCTGACATAAGTAAATATGATTATATAGAGTTCTGGATTAAATCTACAGTTGCCACATCATCAGGTAATTTAAAAATATTATTAGATAATACTGCCAGTTGTGCAAGTCCTCTTGAAACATTGTCAGTACCTGCATTAACAGCAGACACATGGAAATATTGCAGACTAGCTATGTCTACACCAGAGTTGGATACAGCTATTATATCTGTAGGATTAGAGTATGACTCTGATTTAGGAGCTTGTACTGTATGGCTTGATGATTTAAAAGCAGTAAAGAATGACACAGCTACTTGGACTAAACTTCCACGATATCAATGGAGGATAGATAAGGAAGGAGAACAGGGAGCAACAACACAGGATTTGGTTTTTACTGATGGTGGCAGAGCAGAGGTAGGTTATTCATTATTAAAGATAACAGGAGGAGATGAACCAGCAGAACTATCAGCAGATTCAAGTACAACAGAAGTGCCTGAAAGATATATAGTGGCTTATACTACTGCGCTGATGGCACAGGCAGGATCATTAAGACCTGATGCAGATATAGATTCAATGAGAAACCTTGCTGCATTCTGGTTTGCTAAATCTGAACAGGCTAAAAATGATTTTCCATTTTTAACTAATGTAAGACTTGTAAGATAATGGCAAACAAAGTAGTAACAAAAAATGAAGTTTATTTAAACGGAAATTATTATCCGATAACCAGACCTGTGCAGCAGGTACTTGCCTCCATTTATCCTGCAAAGGTTATTATCGGAGATACCACTCGTGATTCGCAGATTAGAGCAAGTGTAATATCTTGGTCTGACTTCAGGGGTGGTATAGGTGTAGAGAGGATGGAGGGAGCTAAAGATGTAGACAGAGCATGGTGGAGTACCTGTAGCCTTCGCTACAAAAGACACCTAGTATTACCTGCGAAAACTATTGGAGGTGTAGCAAACTCAGATGCCGATGGAGATTCCTTAGATATTATACAGGAATACAATGGAGAACTATATTGTATATATTCTAATCAAAAGATTTATAAGTTCAATTCTGGTAACGATGGTTTTGGTAGTGCATTAGACACTTTGCCTGCTGTTGCTACAGATGCTTTACAGGCTAGAATGGGTGGGATTTTATATTTAGTTGTAGCTTATGGTACAGGGCATATGTATGTGAAATCTAAATATGAAGATGATAGCACAGCTACAAAAGAATTAGAGAGTGATGACACATACAATGACAATACATCAACAGATTCCAATGCTCCTTTTCCTGCTAAATTTTTAACATTTTGGGATGATAAATTGTGGGGAATTGGAGATAATGGTCAAATGTGGTACGCATCTACGATAGGAACAGAAGTAGCAGATGCTAAATTACCATTACCTGATGGTCATGTAACTGATTTGTTTGTGGCTAGAAATGCTAGTGGTAATCCTGTCATATATGCTATGACAAAAGAAGGATTATTTGCACATGACTTTTCTAATAATAAATTTGTTGAAACACAGTTAGCCTTACCCTTCCATAATGAGAATGGTAAAGGTTCTATAAGATGGCGAGATTCTGTATATATACCAGCAGGTCTTGGAATATACAAGTACATCAATGGTTCTAACTCTGCTGTAGTAAGTGTAGTTGGAGCTGACAGAGATGATGGATTGCCTTCAGATAACAGAGGTTCTATAGCACAGTTATTGGGAACTCATAATGATTTAATAGCATTGGTTGATGGTACACTTACCCCTTCTAATGTAGATATGTTTGCAAGTGGAAATGAAAGTTCTGTTATAAGTGATACAACAGGATATAGTGCAATACTCGGATGGAACGAGGTAGGATGGGAAGTTAAGTGGACAGCAGCAGGAGCAGATCAGGGGAAAACAATAACATCTGGATATGTAACTGATGTCGGAGGAAACTTGGCAAGCACAAATCCATACAGGTTATACTGGGGATTTGATGGCGATTTATATTATCAGCAATTACAATCAGATGTTATTAATCCTAATCAGGTAGTTAATTATAAGTACGAAGATGATGTAGATGGATTGCATTATACTGCATGGTTTAGTGCAGATCAGGTAGAAGTAGATAAGCTGGCACTTGAACTTAAAATAGAAACAGATGATTGTGATACGAATCAGACAGTTGCAGTAGCATATGCGTTAGATTATGATGATTCTTCCTATACATCTATGGGAACAATTACTTCTGACGGAACAACTACTTATACATTTGGAAGTAGTCTCGGTACTGCGTTCAGGGCAATACAGTTTAAATTAACTCTTGCAACTGATACACAAAACGCATCTCCAGATGTAGTAAATATGTCATTAATATACAGAAAGAAACTTGAATCAAAGTTTGGATGGTCTGTAAATATAGATATGAATAAAACTTATAAAGGCAATTCTCCCAAAGCATTAAGATCTAATATACTTAGTGCGATACAAAGTAATACTTTACTTGAATTTACTTTCAGGGATGATACTACAACTAACAGAAATTACTATGTTGATATAACTTCAGCACAGGGGTTGGAGCATACAGCATATGATGAGAGAGGATCAACGCAATTATTATTAACAGAGCCGTAAATGACAACAGCAAGAGCATATACAAATGTAGAAGCGCCACCAGAATGGGCAGGGAGTTTACCAGAATACATGGTTTACAACTCTCTGACTACAACATTCAGGTTAAGGGATGGTAATGAATTTGATTATCAGACCTCTTTGCTGGGTGGCAGAATGAGCAAGGGTGGAGTAGTATTAGACTTCTTTTTCTTTGACCCACCAGATCTTGCAATAAATGTACAGGGAGAGTATTATCATTATGGAATGGGATCGACAGTATCACAAAATGATGTGTTGATAAGGGCGCAGATGGCAGGACAGGGAATATTTTTAATATTTATAGATGAGAATGATATCTACAGAGATGTTGACTATTATGTCAGGCAGGCATTAAATTATAA
>Ga0208316_1001923_pt1 | contig 11295 bp, 12 predicted proteins | sample MalvireepMed_231_FD_184240 | JGI IMG/M metagenome (GOLD analysis project Ga0208316, IMG submission 184240) | Marine viral communities from the Global Malaspina Expedition - Malaspina viral metaG DeepMed_231 (SPAdes) (version 2) | ecosystem: Environmental > Aquatic > Marine > Oceanic | place... | reverse complement strand
CGAAGCGGGTGGGGGTACCGACGATTACCGCGTCGTAGTCCTTCAGCTCTCCGGGTTCGGCCACCGGTGCCGCCTGGTCGGTCTTGCCGCCGGCCGCCTTGAAGGCGTCCTCGGGCATGGTCTCGGCGACGCGCTTGATATCGACCTGCACGCCTTCGACGCGGCGGGCCCCTTCGGCCACGGCGTCCGCCATGGCTTCGATATGGCCGTACATGGAATAGTAAAGAACCAGAATGCGTTTCATCGGAACCTCCAGTTTGTTCGCAGTCATCTGCAAAATATGATGCAACTGTACGCCTGAAGGTTCGGTGAAAGCACCGGGCTGGGCAGAACGGATTGATCAGATTTTTCTATCTATTAACTCCGCCCCTTACAGCGGCGGCTCGGTGACGGCCCGCTCACCGTCGCCGAACATGGAGGCCAGAGCGCGGTGCTGAGCGTCACGGCCGCGCCGGCGTTGCCAGGCTTCCAGGCCGGGCAGCCAGCGCTGGGCGCTGTAGCCGAGCAGGCGCGGCACCAGGGTGAGCAGCGGGTACCAGGGCGTCACCCCGGCGGGCAGGCCCAGCTGGCCCATCTTATCCCGGTCCAGGAAGTAGCGGCTCACGCTCAGATGCTGCCGGTACAGCAGCCAGCGGCGCGGGCCCTGGAAGCGCTTGAAATGCCGCTCCAGCGGCTCCCGGGCCAGGGCCGCCCCCAGCTCGCGGCTGGTCCAGTCCGGCCGGCTCTGGGTCATCAGGCAGTGGTGCAGCCGCACCGCGCCGTCCTGTTCGTTGAACGCCAGCCATTGCTCGTCCACGCCCATCACCCAGCAGGCGTAGCTCCACAGGTGCATCACAGCGCGTGCCTCGCGGCCGGTGACCGGCACGCCCAGTTTGCGCAGCCCGCCCAGCATCACCACGCTGAACCCCAGGTAGGTGGCCGCCATGTCGGTCTGGCACAGCGGCAGGCCCCAGCGGGCCGCGTCCCACTCCTGGCGGCCGCTGAGGTTGCGGCGCACCAGGCTGTGCACCAGCCGCACCCGCAGGGTGGTCTTGAAGCCCTCGCCGAAACGGTCCAGCCCACCCGGCTCGGTGCAGTCGATCCACCATTTGCCGGTTTCCGCCACGCGCCGGGCGGTGCCCTGGCTGAGCGCGCCGGTGAGCACCAGCGACTGGTTGAAGCCGGACAACAGGTAGCCGCCCATCAACGCCAGATCGCGCAGCACATAGGTGGCGGTGAGCCCGGTGCGGTGGATAAAGCGGGCGCCCTCGTCGATCAACGCCGGATCCACCCAGTCCGGGCGGCGGTCGACACGTTCGAAGAACGACCGCAGCGGTTCCGGCGCCGCCGGCACCGCGTCGATGCCCTGCTCCAGGGCCTGCTCGAACAGCGCCCGCCCCTCGCGGGTGCCGTGGTCGTACATCCAGTCCACCAGGCTGTCCATGGCCGGGTCACCGTGCCACAGGCCCTCGGTTGCCGCCTGGTACTCCGCCTCGCTGGGCGCCAGCGGGCGGCCCAGAAAGCGGCGCAGCAGGTACGGCGTGGGCGCCTGGGTCTTGGCGTAGGGCCGGGCGCGTTCGGGCACGGCGGGCGGCTGGGCGGACGCGTTCATGGCGGGCTCCGGTGGCTCTGGCGGTTATCGAGGTTGTTGCGATGTCCGCACTCTAATGCGAATATGTATTCGCATTCAATTCGCGTTCCAGCGTCGTTTACCCCAGGAGTCGCCATGCGCAAACATCCCCGCCAGCGGCGCTCCCGGCAACTGGTGGACAGCCTGATCGAAGCCACCGGCCGGGCGCTGGTGGAATACGGGCTGGACCACACCACCACGGTGCGCATCGCCGAGATCGCCGGGGTCAGCGTGGGCTCGCTGTACCAGTATTTCGAAGGCAAGGAAGCGCTGGTCGAGGCGCTGATGGACAAGCTCGCGGACGACATCGCCCAGGGCCTGCGCCGCCTGCCCCTGGCGGACAGCGCCGGCCTGCGCGAGACCGTGGACGGCGCCATCCGCTTCGGCTTCGCGGTGCTGCACTCCCGCGACGGCCTCTACCTGGAGCTGGTGCGCAACTGGCACCGGCTGCCCACCAACCGGGTCGCCGACGCGTTGCAGCAGCACTTCATGGAGCTGTCACGGCTCTACTTCATCAAACACTACCGCGACTACCCGATCGAGGATCTGCAGGTGCGGGTGTTCATCGTCGCCAACAGCGTGCTGTTCACCATGGTCCGCCACGCCAGCCAGAACGACGCCCTGCTGCGCGAGGACGACATCGCCGCCGGTCTTACTGATATGGTAGTAGGCTATATGACCCATTGAGGTGGAACCCCATGGACGACAAGAACCCCGCTGAAGGACAACGCCACCTGGCGGTGCTGATCGACGCGGACAACGCGCCACCGGCCATCGTCGAGGGCCTGTTCGAAGAGATCGCCAAATACGGCGTCGCCAGCGTGAAACGCATTTACGGCGACTGGACCAAGCCCAATCTGGGCGGCTGGAAGAAGGTGCTGCTGGACTATTCCATCCAGCCGGTGCAGCAGTTCGCCTACACCCAGGGCAAGAACGCCACCGACAGCTCGCTGATCATCGACGCCATGGACCTGCTCTACACCCGGGAGCTGGGCGGCTTCTGTCTGGTCTCCAGCGACAGCGATTTCACCCGCCTGGCGGCGCGCCTGCGCGAGGCCGGCGTCACCGTTTACGGCTTCGGCGAGAAGAAAACGCCAAACCCGTTCGTGGCCGCCTGCGACAAATTCATCTACACCGAGATTCTGCGCGCCGACGCGGAAGAGCCGGCGCCCGCCAAGAGCGGCGGCGCCGACGGCGGCAAGGCGGCGGACAAGCCGGCCCAGGCGCAGGCCGCCAAGGCCCAGAGCGACAAGGAAAAGCCGCCGCTCAACTTTATCGCGCGGGTGATCGAGGACATCTCCGACGACGAGGACTGGGTGCACCTGGGCGCCCTGGGGCAGAACCTCAACAAACGCAGCCCGGCGTTCGACACCCGCCTCTACGGCTTCAAGAAACTCAGCGAGCTGCTCAAAGCCCACCCCAACCGGTTCGAGGTGCAGGAAGCCGGCGGCAGCGGCGGCAGCAAAGCCTTACGGGTCCGCAACAAGCGCAAACGCTAGCTAGAGGCACCTTGTGCGAGCGGGCCCCGCCCGCGAAAGGGTGGCGCCAGCCACCCGGCAAAGGTTGCCCCGCAGGATTCCAGAGACGCTGTTCGTGGTGCCCTTAGACAGACCTCTGGGATCCTGCCGGAAGCTTCGCTTCCTTTCGCGGGCAGGGCCCGCTCCCACAAGAGCCCGCTTCAGCGCACCAACCAGAGACTCAGTTGCGGGATGTAGGTGATCGCCAGCAAGGCGATCACCAGCACCAGCATGAACGGCAGCGTGGCGGCGAACAGCTCGGTGATCGATTTGCGGAACCGGTAGCTGGCGATGAACAGGTTCATGCCCACCGGCGGCGTGATGTAGCCGATCTGCATGTTGGCCACGAAGATAATCCCCAGGTGCACCGGGTCGATGCCGTAGCGCAACGCCACCGGCAGAATCAGCGGCACCATGATCACCAGCGCGGCGAAGATATCCAGGAAGGCGCCGAGCACTAGCAGCAGAATGTTGAGCAGCACCAGGAAGGCGATCTTGCTCTGCACATGGGTCTGGATGAACTGGAACAGCTGCTCGGGAATGCCGGCGTACACCAGATAGTCAGCGAACGCCTGGGCCACCGCCAGAATCAGCAGAATGCCGCCCACCATCACCATCGCCTCGCGGGTGATGCCCGGCAGCCGCCGCAGCGGAATCTCGCGGTACAGGAACACCTCGGCGAACAGCACGTAGAGCGCGGTCACCGCCGCCGCTTCGCTGACCACCAGGAAGCCGGAGAAGATACCGCCCAGCACCACGAACGGCAGCGGCAGCTCCCAGCGGGCTTCCCAGAGCGCGTCGATCAGCTCGCGGGTGCGGAACGCCTGGCGCGGCACCGGCGCCTCACGGTTGGCCCACAGGCAGTAGAAATACAGCAGCACCACCATCAGCAGCGCCGGGCCGATCCCCGCCAGATACAGATCGACGATCTCCACCGCCGGCATCGCCAGTTGCTGCGACAGCTGCTGGGCGATAATGCCGTAGATCAGCAGCGGCACCGAGGGCACCAGCAGCAGGCCCAGGCTGCCCGACGAGGTCACCAGGCCGAGGCTGAAGCGGCGCGGGTAGCCGGCCTTCACCAGCGCCGGCAACAGCAAGGCGCCCAGCGCCACGATGGTGACGCCGGAGCCGCCGGTGAGCGCGGTGAAGAAGGCGCAGGCGATCAACGCCACGAACGCCATGCCGCCGGGCATCCAGCCGAACGCCGCCTGACTCAGGCGCACCAGCCGGTCGGCGGTGCGCGACTCGCTGAGCAGGAAGCCGGCGAAGGTAAACAACGGCAGCGCCATCAGCACCACCGAATCCGACAGCTGATAGATGTCGATGTGCAGCACCGCCAGCGGCGAGCCCTGGGTGTAAAAGCCCAGCGCGGCGGCGCCCAGCAGCACCGCGAACAGGGGCGCGCCCAGCAGCGCCAGCAACAGCAGAACCAGCACGGCGATCCAGATCATGCCACCGGCTCCCGCATGCTGGGCCGCCGACCGCGCAGCCCCAGGCCGAACAGCACCAGGTAACGCAGCGCCATCACCGTGAAGCCGAGCGGGATCACCGCCTGCAGCAGCCAGCTCGGCACGCCGGCGAAGGCGGTGGCGCCGAACTGGTATTCCTCGATCACGAACTGCACGCTGTACCAGCCGGTGAGCACGCAGATGCCCGCGGTGAACAGGTCCACCAGCCCGGTGACCCAGGGCAGCAGCCGTTCCGGCAGAAAGTTGGCGGCCAGATCAATGCGGATGTGCTCGTCCTTGCGCGAGGCGATCATCGCGCCCAGCAGGCCGATCCACAGCACCGCGTTGCGCAGCAGCGGCTCCGCCCACACCAGGCTGACGCCGCCGAAGTTGCGCAGGCCGATCTGCGCCACCGCCAGCAGCACCATGCCCAACAGCACGGAGACAATCAGACCGTCCTCGAAGCGGTGCAGCCAGAACAGCAGGCGGCGCATTTATTCGGCCGTGTCGCGGTGGGCCTCAAGGATGCGGTGCAGCCGGTCGAGCATGTCGCGGCTCAGCTCGCCCTCTTCCACCAGTTCATTGGTGGCCTTGTCGGCGTAGCGCTTCCATTCGGCGCGTTGCTCGTCGCTGGGCTTGACCAGCTCCAGGCCCTGGTTGCGCACCGCCTGGAAGGCGTCCTTGTTCTGCTCGCGGCTGTCCCGGTCGATGGTGTCGAAGGCGCTTTCCAGCACCCGGCGCACCACCGCCCGGTCGTCCTCGGCGAGGCGGTCGAAGTGGCGCTTGTGGATCGCCAGCAGGCCGTAGGTGTAGAGCAGCGGCAGGTCGGTGACGTAATCCACCCGCGAGTACCACTGCAGGGTGAGCGCGGCCACCGGCGGCGCCGCGAAGGCGTTGACCGCGCCGGTCTGCAGCGAGGTCAGCACCGAGCCGATGTTCAGCACGATCGGCGACAGCCCCAGGGTGTCGGCGGCGTTGGCGGAGGCGCTGTCGCCGGAGGGCAGCCACAGCTTCTGGTCGCGCAGGTCGTCGAGGCTGCGCACCGGGTTGGCGGACATGATGTAGGCGAAGCCGCCGTCCACCAGCCCGAAGCTGACCCAGCCGTTGTCTTCCAGGCCCTGCTGGATCAGCGGGTCCAGCTCGGCGCGGGCGGCGTCCACCTCGGCGTAGTTATTGAAGGTGAGCGGCACGTTGAGAATCTGGCTGTCCGCGTAGGCGCCGGCGAAGGCCCCGCCCTGGGCCATCTGACCGTGCAGCTGGCCAACGCGGATCTTGCGCTGCACCGCCCGGTCGTCGCCCATCACGCCACCCGGGTAGATCTTCAGGCTGACCCGGCCGTCGGTTTCCTGCTCGATGGTGTCGCCCGCCTGCTTCAGCGCCTTCACCACCGCCGTGCCGTCCGGATACAGCGTGGAAATCTTCAGGGTGGTGGCGAAGGCCAGCACCGGGAACAGGGCCAACACGGCCACGGCGGTTCTCAACATCGTTCTCTCCATCATCAAAATCGTGCAAAAAGGCCTTGTTGGGGCCTGCTCCCGCAGGCCTCAGAAATAATCGTCAGCGCCATCCAGAAGCTGCTGCGCCTGCTCCTTGGCGTAGGTGTTCTGCAGCGTCAGGTCGGGCACGTCCGGCTCGGCGTCGAGCACCTGGCGCAGCTGCTCGTCGTGCAGCTCGCGGTCAAACACCAGACGCGCGTAGTGCTCCGCGAACAGCACCCGCGCCAGCAGGTTGCGGCCCTCGGAGAGCGCCACCGCCCGCTCGAAATGGTCACGCGCCTGCTCCGGGCGGCCGCCCAGGCTGGCCGGCAGGATGCTGTTGAGCACGCCCAGGTACATATGCGCCTGACCGTAGCGGTAGTCTTCGTCCAGCGCCACCACCCGTTCCATCAGCAGCCGCACCCGGGACAGCTCCGCCACCGCGTTCCAGTCCTCGGTGTGGGTCTGGATGTAGCCGGCCCAGGCGCCGCCCAGGGAAAACAGCACCGGCACGTCGTCCTGGCCGGCCTCGTCGAGCAGCGCCTCGAACGCCGGCACCTCGATGTCGCGCAGGTCGCAGTAGTCGCCGTCGTGGGCGCAGGCGCCGCGCAGAGCGTAGGCCAGCGCCTTTTCGTTCAGGCGCGCGGCGCGCGCTTCGTCGTCCACGAACACGCCGGCGTAGGCGCCGTACAGGTCGGCGCCGGTCATCAGCAGGCCGCTGCGCTCCGGCCAGTTGACGATCAGCCCGTCCACCATCAGCAGATAGGAGGGCAGGCCCGCCTCCACGGTGGCCAGATCGTTGTTCTGCATCACCGCGCGACCCAGGCTGTCGTCCAGGCGCGCCACCCCGCAGCCGGTCAAAAGCAGTGCCAGCATTGGTCCCATCAGGTATTTGGCTATTCGCATGTCGGCACCATTACTACTCCGTCTCTGGAATCCTGCCGGAGGCTTCGCCTCCTTTCGCGGGCGGGGCCAGCTCCTACCCGCCTTTGTAATAGCGGGCGCGGCGGTAGAGGCCGATGCCCGCGCCCAGCGCCGCGCCGGTGATCAGGCCGGACAAATGCGCGGCGTTGGCGACGATGTCCGCCAGCCCTACATAACAGATCACCAGCCAAACCAGCATCAATATCACAATCTCCCGGCGCAGCTGATACCCGGCCGCCGGGTTGGTCTTGCCGTACAGCCATAGATAGCCGAGCAACCCGTAAACCACCCCGGAAAGCCCGCCGAAGCGCGGGCCGGTATCCATGAACTGGGCCAGGTTGGAGACCGCCGCCACCAGCAGCGTGATCCAGATCAATTGGAAGCTGGACTGGAAGCGCTCGATCAAACGGCCCAGGTCACTCCACCACAGCAAGTTGAAGATGATGTGAAGCACCGAGAAATGCAGCAGCATCGGGCTGAACAGCCGCCACGGCTGGGCCGCCAGGCCGTCCAGGCTTTGCGGGAACATCAGCGCGTAATAGATATCCGGGCCGATCACATAGGGCGAGGCGTAGATCAGCGCGGTCACCACCAGCACCGTGCGCGTCACCGGCCCCATGCTGGCGAACCAGCCGCCGGAAAACACCTGCTGGCGCGGCAGGCCGGTGACCGGCTCGCTGGCCTGCCAGGCGTTGTCCTGCCAGCGGCGCGCCCCGGGGTCACGCAGGAACGCCTCGCTGATACGCCGCGCTTCGTCATGGCGCGCCGGATCCTCAAGGAACAGCACGAACTCGCCGTCGCCGGCTTCCTCGCGGGTGCGGATACCCTCACGGCCCAGCACATGGGCCAGTTGCCGGGCCAGCTTCTCGTTGTTCACGCGCACCAATTCAAGCATTCCAATCCTCTTTGTCGGCCAGCACTTCCACCGCCTCCCAGAAACAGTCCCAGTGCCCGCCGCAGCTTAGCAGCACCTCCTGAAACGTCCCCACCAGGCCGTAATAGTCATGGACGCCGTTCAGGCGGGCATTGTTCAACCGCCCCTCGAAAAAGCCGGCGTAGGCGCGCAGGGCCGGCAGCTGCTCGGCGCGGGCCCGGTAGTTCTCGCGCAGACCCTCGATCAGCGCCGCTTTGCGCTCGGCCATGGTGGCTTCATCGGCGCCGCTGGTGTACAGCTCGCCCAGTTGCTCCCGGGTCTCCCCCACCAGGGCCAGAAAGGCGTCGCGGGCGCGGTCGCGCTGTTGCCAGCGGTCCAGGTCCACCTGCAGATCGTGGCGCGCCAGATAGCGCAGCGTGCCCTCGCGGGCCACCATGGTGGCCAGGGACTCATTGAAACGGGTGTCGTTGCGGATATACAGCCGCCGGTGGACCAGCTCATGAATCAGCAGCTCCACCAGGGCCGGGCCGGAGCGGTCGATCATCGGCGTGGTGAGCGGGTCCGCGAACCACCCCAGGGTGGAGTAAGCAATGGCGCCGCCCACGTAGGTGTCCCGCCCCTCCGCGTCGAGCTTCTCGGCCAGGGCCTCGGCGTCGGCGCGGTCGAAGTAACCGCGGTAGCTCAGGCACCCCAGCAGCAGGTAGCACCAGGTGCGCGGCTCCAGGGAATACGGCGGCGCGGCGACCACATTCCAGACCACCGCGTCGTCGCGCAGATGCACATAGTCCTGGTAGACGTTACGCGCCGGCAGCGCCAGGGACTCATCGGCGAACGTGAGCACATCACCGGCCAGGGCCAGTTGCCGGCGCACCGCCACCGGTGTTTCCGGATCGGCCACCACGTCGGCCACCGGCTGGCGGGCGCCCATCAGGTCCATGTGGCCCTTCACGGCCTGGCCGTAGTAGCCGAGCTGGCAGCCCGACAGGAGCAGCAGGCTGCCGGCCAGAAGCCACCAGTAAAACCGGTTCTCAGGCACGGGACATGAACTTCCGCTCGGAGGTATTCACCTTCACCTTCTCGCCCTCCTGGATGTACTCCGGCACCTGAACCACCAGGCCGGTCTCCAGGGTGGCGGGCTTGGTGCGGGCACTGGCGGAGGCCGCCTTCATCGCCGGCGTCGTCTCGGTGATGGTGAGCACCACCGACAACGGCAGCTCCAGGCCGATCACCGAATCCCCTACCTTCAGGGCCAGCAGGCCGTCACAGCCCTCGGTGATGAACGGCAGCTCGTCGCGGATATCCTCGGCCTTGAGCGGGTATTGGGAGAAATCCTCGTCGTCCATGAACACATGGTCGTCGCCGTCCACGTAGGAGAAATGCACCGGCCGGCGCAGCAACTCCACGGTGGGCACGTCCTCGTCGCCCTTGTAGCGCTCCTCGAACTTGGGCCCGCCGCCCACCGCGGCGGCGCGCACCCGGTACAGCGTGGCCGCGCCCCGCGCCGAAGGGGAATTCACCTCGATCTGGCGGATCACGAACAAAGAGCCGTTGTGTTCAATAACGTCGGATTTTTTCAGGTCGCTGGCGCGGGTCACGGGCCTTCCTCATGGCAACTCAAAACGGCGCCAATAGTAGCAGGCCCGGCACCGTCGCCGGTAGGCCGGGTCATGCCAAAGACGCCACCCCGGCGTCACCGGCCCGCAAACCTACGCGGCGACGAGCTTCTTGACGTTCAAATCCTTTCGGTGCTGTTCGGCGTGCCAGAGTTCGTACTGCGCCTGCTGGGTGAGCCAACTCTCCGCGGACGTATCAAATGCGATGGAAAGCCTGATCGCCATTTCCGGGCTGATACCCGCCTTTCCGTTCAGGATGGCGCTCAATGTCTTGCGACTGACCCCCAACGCCTCGGCGGCGGCGGTCACCGTCAATCCCAGAGGATCAAGACAGAGTTCCTTTATGACTTCACCGGGGTGGGGAGGGTTGTGCATCAGTGCACCTCACATTCAACATGCAGGAAAACGAATGTAACCCGTAACGTATCGCACCTCAATACAGAAACACAGTGAACTGCCTGATGACATAGCCTCACCACAGGCAGGGCCTGGTCTCCCCGTTATGGAGTCAGCGTAGTGGATCAGGAAGCGATCGGAGGTAAGCAGGAAACGAGACGGCGTGTCGGCGAGAGCGGAACTTTATGTCAGCAAAGCGCATCAAGAGCAGGCCGGTCAGGGTCGGCGGCGCTTATCGAATGTTCTGGCGGGCTCGGCTATCGCGTCGTGCTGTCGGGGCTCGGCCAGATAGCGTTCCAGGGCTTTTCGCACAAGCTCGTTCAGGGAAGAATCTTCTTGTGTCGCCGCACGCGCGGCCGCCAAGTGAATATCGTGACCGACCCGGACATTGAAGGAACCCTTACATGGCTTCTCCGGCGGCTGACCCGACTCGTCGCAGTCCGCCAGGTAATCGTCCACGGCCTGCTGGAACGCTTGCTCCAGCGCGGCAACGGTCTCGGCTTCATAATTCACCAAGGCCTGGATATAAAGCAGTTTGCCATACAGGCAGTTGTCTTCCGGGCTGGCTTCAATGGACCCGTAGTAACCACGATACTGCAGCAGATTCGCCATCTAGATCAGGCCTCCATCCTCTAACTTCTCGATCACCTGGCGCCGCGCGTAACGTTTCAGCTCATTACCCGGATGGGGACGGTGCAGACTTATCAGCTGCAACGGATCGCCGTTCGTGAATTTGACGCGCGAGCCACTCCCTTGCCTGCGCTCGTACCCCAATCGACGAAGCAATGTTTCAAGCTCTTGCCAGGTGAATCCTTGCTCGAGCGCCCTCAATTTGATGATCAGGCGTCGGGTACTCGTCATATTAACGCGTCCATTTTGCGACTAAATATAGTTGCTTGTCAAAGCTGCAGCATTGAATCAAGCACGTTAGCCGACGCTGGCGAGATTAGAGGTAAGCAGGAAACGACCCGGCGTGTCGGCGAGAGCGGAACTTTCCGTGATCCCGGGCGTACGGTGGGGTTGGGGCAGATGGACGGACGTTATCCGACGGCGGCGCCGAGGTCGGCGACGATGCGCTCGCGGGCTTCGCGGGCCAGGGCGCGGGGTTCGTCCGGCGGCAGGGGCGCACCGAAGGTCAATTCGACGACGATCCGGCGGCGCCCCAGCAGCCGCCACAGGTGGTGGTGGAATTCATCGTCGTCGATAAAGGCGATGCCGGTGTCCGGTCGGCCCTGCTCGTCGCGGTAACGCACGGCGACGGTCTGCACCGGTGCGTCGTCACCGGCGGCGGCGAACAACTGCGGGAAGAACCGGCGCACGCCGGTGCCGTCGGTGGTGGTGCCTTCCGGGAACACCAGGATGCCGTGGCCGCGATCCAGCCGACCACGGATCTCCTCGGTCTTGGCCTTGGACTCACCGCCGCCGCGACGGATAAACAG
>Ga0208316_1001920_pt1 | contig 11315 bp, 19 predicted proteins | sample MalvireepMed_231_FD_184240 | JGI IMG/M metagenome (GOLD analysis project Ga0208316, IMG submission 184240) | Marine viral communities from the Global Malaspina Expedition - Malaspina viral metaG DeepMed_231 (SPAdes) (version 2) | ecosystem: Environmental > Aquatic > Marine > Oceanic | place... | reverse complement strand
TTTTATGTTTTGTTCTGCTTTTTTAGCACCTCGAGTGCCTACATCTATGATTAGCTTATTGGTTGCCACTGAATATTTCCTTTAATTCTTCCTGGATTATAAAAAACTCATCCACAAATTGAGCAGGTGTATTCTGCAAATCAGGATATGGGGGAGTATGTGTCTGTTTAGCGTATTCTACCATCTTGATCTGTTCCTGGTATTCCGGTGCATATAGCAGTTTTGGATTCGTGAAAAAGAAGTGCTGCTCATAGATTGACCGCCCTTTTTGGAATCCTCCGGCGACTGATTCGTCATACAACCTAACCAGCTCACCATAGACGTCTGTAATGCCCTCAAAACAGAGGTTTCTCCGAAGGGAGGGGGACATTGCCCAATAGGGATATTTGAGTGCAAATTCATCCGATTTTATACCCTTGACAAAATACCAACAATTGAGACGTAAACGTATGTCATCTATTTTTTTTTACTATATTCATCTGCAATAAGACTAAACACCTGTAATAGTTCAGGATCGGTGAACCGATTAAGTGATTCATCATTCATATTGGTGCAGAGTTTCAACACTTTACCAACTCTTTTAAACACCCCGGAGGATGGGTTATTAAAATGTTCAAGCATCAGATCATTATATTCCAGTCTGTCTGTGAAATTCAGATCACTGATTTCAATATCCTGAGACTTGAGAACTTTATCCCCATCCTTTACTTCCAGTAATACCTTCCTCATTTATTCAGCGACAGTGGTAATTGTTACTATTGGATTGACTGTTGTAGCATCATTAAAAAAGCATTTAAAATTGAATGTGCTTTTCCACCCATCTTCAGCTGTATCACTGGACACATCACTCACCATAACATCAGGCGCATCTATTTTGAAAGTCCCATCTGATAGAGCCAACACTACACCAACTGATGAATTACGTGTTACAGTATCACTGTTTGAGTCTCTTTTACAAGACAACGATCCACTCACCTCATACTGTCCAATGGTATATTTTAATGGTTTGTAGGTTGCACTGTCATATCCCACCCTGCTCACACTTCTTGAAATATCAAGACTTACATCTGAAAGAAGCAAATCAGCAGCATCCAGTGTATGTGTTGACAGGTCGTGAAAGTTAAATGGTTTGCCATAAGTGTCAGTTGATGTAGTTGGTGTTAGAGTTCCTTCAACCGGATCATAACCAGTTGTAAACCCTGCTGTCAGTTTTAATGAACCACCATCACCGAGTCCATAACTCAAACTTAACTTTGTGCAAAGGCAGGAGATAAACCAAAGATCATTACCACCTGAACCCCCATTCTCGAAAAGAATGGTTACAGGAACACCGTTTGCTGCACTATCCTTAAATATTGTAGTTGTTGGAGATGAACCCAATAATGCGTTAGTTCCATTAGAATCTTCAAATAATGCACCGCAGATTCTGTCAATTGATGCTGCACCTCCATACATCTGTAATTCTATATCATACATCTGTTGATCACGCCTATGTTTCGCCATAGACTCACCCTGACCATATAGACCAGACCTTGCACCTGCAACTTCTAATGGGGCAGATATTTCGGAAATTGAATAATCAATTATATCCATTTTATACCAAGTCCCCGCTGCCAATGTAGCTGTCCCCATTGTGGTCTCAGTTCCAATGTAAACAGTTACCTCTTTTTTATGTTGAATATTTGAACTGATTGCCATTTATTTCATCTCCTTCTTAGGTTTTGATTCTTTTGTTAAGTATTTTTCTAATTCTTGCGGGGGATTACATTCCACCCATTCACCAGACAGCAATCTTTGATGTATCGATCCGCTACCAAATGACACATAGTTCTCAAAGTTGTCCAGGTCTTTATAAGAATCCTTTGCTTTATATTTCATTTCTTAACTCCATTTATTATAATTTTTTAACATTGCCTCTAATTCCGTAATGTGCATATCCGGATTATTTTCATTCTCAACATCTTGAACGTCATATTGAATCCCATCGATATGGAGATCGTAATAATTACCAGCAGACGAAATATTACCCATAATAAGTTTTTTAAGTCTGTCAATACGGTTTTTAACATATTCCTCCCGCCTGATTGAATCCGGCTCATTGTAATAATGCCTGACTGATACTGTATATTCCCTGACCTCACTATATTGAGTATGTTCCAAGAGGTTAGAAGATGATGTAAATATTCTGATAGATTCATCACTACCCATATTCTCAAATCTGGATGAGATATACACATTCTTAAATTCTTCATTGATTATATTCCGGAGTCTTTCCTCAATCTTTGGAAATGCAACCTTTGTATAAGTAACAGCCACTATTTATACAGCCCCACCGTATAAACATTTGTGTTACTTTCTTTCAATCCTGACCGCCTAACCACCACATCCCACCTGTCACTAACATTCATTGAAGCACCTTCAAATCTTACATATAAACCATTCGCAATATGTTGTAACCCCCCTGTGACGATTACATCTGAAATGGTTGTGCCATAAAGCTGATCACTCCCTGATACTTTTACATCCACCTTAGCAGTTCCATAAGCACCCCCGGTAGTTGAACATATCACCTGAACCCTGTCATAAATTGCACCTGTCCATTCTCCATAGGTTTCAACCAGTGACATTGTCCCTGCTTTAGTGACTTCAATCACATCACCGGAATCATCTGTCTTGTCAATCTCAAATGATAGTTTATATTCACCCTTATTAAGCTTGTCCACTAATCCCATTTCCTCTGGGTTGGTAACTTCACTCCAGAATGAATCTGCAATCTCAGAAGTGGGATCTCCGGCTCTTATCATATTCACTGCTGCAATCTTTGCTGCCATCAGCTTTAAGATGTAATCATACTCCGGTATGTCATTAGCCGGATCACTTGAATGCTGAAACCCTTTTGGAATAGGTCTTGGAAATCTTGCATCCAGCATATTATTTAACTGCATAGAAGCGTTCACCAGGTGTTGATCCACAAAAGTATCTTTATCATCACCAGCTTCTATATATTCATCATCATTAGGATTGTCAGATGCAGTTGCAGTGAAGATGGTGAGTTTATCTGTTTCAGTATCATAATACCATTCAGTTGCAACCCCTACATTAGCAGCAGAAGTTTCTTTTATTCCTTCAACTCCATCAAAGAATACTTGAGCCGGCGTTGTGCCAATACCTGAGACTTCCCATTGATCTCCGGATACCTGTGTGAATCCGTGAATGTGAACCCTTGCCAGATGTTTCCCATAGTCAGGATAGATAGACCTGAAGAAATCCTGGTCACAATATTTAAATGTTGATACTGCCATTATTTTTTACCAAGTGCTTTCTTTATACCACTCCAAAATACATCAACCAGTATATCATCGTATTTGGTTGGTGTCAATTTTACCAGCTTCTCTAATATGTAAAAGAGAGCCAGTGCTGTCCCCCAATTCCCTGAAAACCATTCTAACATTTATTTTCTCCTTTTTATGTAAATGATCCACTTGACAATAGTCCGGGCAATCCGGGATTCTTCCCCTTTGCCATACCTCTACATAATGCAGACCTATTGCCAATATGATTAATATTATTACTTCCTTCACTCATCTTCTTTTTTGATGAAGATGTGATAAATATTCAAAACTGAAAACATAATTATATAGAACACAACCCACTCCTGAGGTGCTGATCTGACAAAGAAAACTGACATTATCGCAAACAGCACTGCCATAATAAGTTTGTCTAAACTCATTTTGAATTTCCATCTATCAAATTCCCCCATAGTGATGTCCTTCCATCAATTATATTTATTATATGAACTGTAAAAAACCCTCTTTCAAAGTAATCAACAATTGCAAAGGCATTTGACCAGTTGTGTTTTCTATTTCCAAGCCAGGCATTTTCTTCATCAGACATATCCTTCAAACATCCAATACTCCAGGCAGACTTACTGCCATCAATATGTGTAACTGATGACTGCTGTAAATCGTGATGATGTCCATACATTATATTTGCACCCAATCTCAACAAATGATTTCTTGTATGTGAAATCCCTGAAAAATGATGACCGTGATAAAAGTGGAGCTTTCCAATCTTTAGATACTTCCCAATTGCATAGTATTTATATCCTCTCTCCTTTAATCTCACAGCATCTTTAAAACGATAATGCTTTAAATATGGATGCTCATCTACAAACCTATTCATCCAATCATCGTGATTACCTTCAATCATATATTTGTCAGTGCAACCTGACTTATACAGGGCTTCGTCTATCTGGTCAAGTCCTGCATTAACATCTTCTACATCCCTGTCAATAAATGGAATCTGATATTCCAACGGTGGTCTTTTCTTCTTCTTCCACTGCCAATGGGATGAACCTTCCCATTCACCTACATCCCCAAGATCAATATACAGATCAGGTTTTACTATTTTAATTGTCTGTATTAAACAATTAATAGCTGCCTGATTGTGATTAGGGAAATGCTTATCAGGTGTGACGATTGCCCTTTTTACTACATTGTCAATAAACTAAACCCTTTTAAACAGCCAGGTAATGAGTCCTCCAAACACCACCGCCACCACAGAACTAACTCCCTGCATAAAATTTACCTTTGCCTCAGTCTTAGTGGTTCTGCCATTAATCTTATTTAACCATTTCTCATTACGATTGGTTGTTTCTTTAATATTCTTTAAATCAGATTGCAACCCTGTGAGAGTCTTTATTACCCATTCTCTGTGCTTCTGTGTGGTGTATTTTGTATCAGGCATAAACTCCAATTCCCTGCTTTGATTTTCCTCTTCCTAAATGAATAAAACTCTTACCAATTGCTATATCTTTAAAAAACCCTGAGTTTAAAGCGTGTTGCAGAATCTCTGCTCTTTTATACCTTGATGAGCATTGAACATCCACAGCATATCCTCTAACGTGATCCCCTTTAGACTTAGGTGATATTTTCTCATTGTGTTCTTCACACCTCCATCCGGAATTAACTGCTAAAGGAAAACCAACCCTTGTTCTGATTGCCTGGAGTTCCATTACAAAATCAATCTCAATACCACAATCACCGCAACAGGGACAAAGAAATTCATCCTGTGTAAAGTTCTGAGTGAGCCTTTTAGGCATCTACTGCTTTCCAATCACTACCTTGTAATTCAGTTAATATCTGAGAATGAGTGTAAGTTGTCATTCCCCGAAAGCAAGATGGTTTAGCACCTTCATATTTCAGGATTACTCTATCTGAGCCAGTTACAGAATGCCTTAAATAATTGATACTATATTCCATTGCATTATTCATCATTTCATCAGTTACATCTGCAAATGGAATTATCATATATTTTCTATTCGGATAACTCATTATGGCACATCCGTTGAAAATGTAGCACCTGTAATTGTGCCTGTATTCGTATTATCTGATGAATCTGCAACTGACGACCCACTACCTTCTTCCATTCTCCACCAGCCTTGTAAATCAGCACTGCTTGAGTAATTACCAGAATCAGAATCTAATGCTATTGGTGTGCCAGAATTGTATATTGCAGTAATCTCCGATGCTGTTAATGCAGAGTTCCAGATTGCGACTTCGTCAATTTTACCTTCAAATATCCAAGATGTAGTTGAATAACTACCAATATTAAAATTATTTGCTGTATTAACAGCCATATCCGTAGCAGTTCCATTATTATATGCAGTTCCATCAATATAGACATAAGTCGCTACATCTTCATCATTTACAACGACCAAATGATGCCAAGCCCCATCTCTAAGGTCAGAACCTATATTTTCATAATTTACAATAGCCGAACCAGTACCTATCCATATTCTTGGTTTACCCGATGATAGAAAAATAAACATCCCTGTATTAGAACCTAATTTATCGATTAATGACATTGGACTATCAGCAGAACTTGTTTTAAGCCAACAGGAACAGGTTATATCGCCACTAATTTGTAAAGATGAATCATTACCACAGTTCACATAATCATCAGTCCCATCAAAATCAAGTGAATAGGTGTTGGAGAATGCTACCCAGGATTTCATCCGGTCATTTAAAGTTCCTGTTGTCCCGAATGCAGCTTTTAATCTGTCATTTAATGTGCCTGTGCCACCTTCATCAGTTGCCCAGGAATACAGCATATCGTTCAGAGTTCCGGTTTTACCTTTATTCTTTAAGAATGCAATGATATTATCATTCAGATTACCACCAGATGAATCGTGATCAAACTGTGTATTTAAATTATCATTTAAAGTTGCCATCTATTCTCCCAAGTGGGGGAGAGTTGCCCCTCCCCCAATTTAGACTGTGGTTTAAGAAACATCGTGTAAAATATACACTCCAAATGTATCTTTCACTTCACCAGCTTTCCAGAAACCGGTTGCAACATATTCAGTAATACGTGCTGAGGCATCTCTCTGTGGTTCTATTCTCCAAAGTCCATCCGGCCCTATTGCAAGACCAATTGCACCCTTTGAGAACATACCAGAAGCAGAGTCACCAAGCGTTGCTACATCATCATCAATTTCATTAGAGAAATAAATATCAATATTTCCCATTCTGTCAACAAAACCACGTGATAACATTTCCTGTCCTTCACTACCTAAAAGTGAATGAGGGACAGGATTAGTTCCTGTATTACCACCCTGAACCAATAAACTCCTCAGTCCCTTAGAACCCCAAATACCCTGGTCACTCATAACCAGGTTATAGGGTGCAGGAGCACCAGCAGCACGAAGCTGTCTTAGTCCGCCAAATATGTGACCGAGATTTAATGCTGTCCCAGCAGCAGATTCAGTTTGAACAAATGATCCAAACAGACCAACACAATCCTTGTCCAGTTTAGCAGCCACTGCGTTGCCTAATATATCACCTGTATTCCCGGCTAAATCATCAGCATTGCCCATTACAGACAAATCTGTTAAATCTGCCTGGATAACGTGTTCAATTACTGTATATGACCGTGAAGCAGATGCAATACTGGTAACAGCGGAAGCATTACTTCCTTCAGTTACTTCCTCAACCTTTGAGGAATCTACCTTTGTATAATCTGACCATTGTGCTGTTAATGCCCCAGGGGGACACTGCTTTTGTGATACTATTGGAAACATTACATCCACTTCATTGAATGCAATTACCGAATCCGCTATCACCTTATCTAAAGCACCAGCAGCAATAGAAGTTGTAGTTGTAGCCATTTTTAATCCTTCCTAAATTTCATTCCTGTAAAATACTTTTTACCAACCACCGGTGGCTTTCCCTCAGATACACGAGTTGCACGTTCTTCCAGTTCATCAATGACATTATCATAATTCACCTTCTCGCCTCTTACATATCCATCAATATCACCATCAGGCAGGTTGTTTTCGGCTAATTCTCCTTTAGGATCAAGATCAACTCCAAAGGGTTTATATCTTCCCTTTTTAGCTGCTATATCCAAGAGTTATTCCTTTATTGTTGCGATGGAATTTTTTATAACCTTGAGGGTCTTTTCTTGCCCATTCAGTCAAAGATTCAAACCCGCCAAACCTGGATGCCTGTTGATTTGAGACACCTGCTCTTGGAGATGCTTTAGTAAAATCTTCAACAATCTCCTCCAGAATGTCTAATGGTGCGTTGGTATATTTCTCACGTTTGGATTCTGGCAACTTCGATACTAACACATCTCTGCGATCTGCCACATATCCATCCAATTTCTCTTTATATGGTTTTAAGCTGTCAATCTCAGCTTTGGCTTCTGCCAAGAGTTGTTTATACTCACCTTGCTTTTCCAGTTCTGCTTTCCTGTGTGTTTCTTCATCGGAATCTCTCTTTGCAAGTTTAGTTTCATACTCTTTCAACTTGTCATTGACTTCCTTAAACCGAGAATATGGTATTGTATTCTCTGTTTTTACACTGTCAGTTTCAGTGATTGGCTCTTTTACGTCTGCCACGACTGTTTCATTTTCTACGACTTTTGTGTCTGACATTACTGTCTCCTTCTTTTATTTTATAAATTCGTCTTTGATATAATTAAACAGAGCAACAGGATAGAAAAATGAACCAATCAATATCCCGGATATATCTGTTCTGCCACTCAAATAGATTGCTCTGTATTTATCAGAGAATATCCAGGTGAATAACACCGCCAAATATCCGGCACCGTATATCATAATGATGGTTTTCATACACCCACCTTAATCACGGTTGTCTTGCCTGATTGTTTTTTAATCTTTCTGCCAACTTCCTTGTCTAATCTGTTTAGTATATAATTCTGTAATTCTTTAGGTAGTGCCTTACTGGATGATGTGATCTCTCTACCCATCTCCTGATTATGCACAACCCTCTCAGCAAATGAACCTGTCCATCCAATCTGGACACCTGACCTTGATGCACCCCTGACCTGTAAATCCCTTAGCATATCACCGGTAAGTGTGAGGTCTGGTTTGGTGGATGTAGATGATTGTCTTTTATATTTACCTGCTGCTTTATTCTTTTTATAATCAGCTGTATAAGATTTAAAAGAACCCTCCAATCCTTTGCCGGATTTAGTTCTCTTGCGTAATCTCTCAGAGACTTCTTCACCTAATTTTATCCACCATTGTTTGTTTGGTCTAATTTCCAACTGAAACACCTCTTGCAGTTACCGGGTTATAATTCTTCCTTGTCCCTATTTCTTTTCTTGCCTGTGAATCTTTGGTTTTCACTGTGCTTGTGACCATTGTCCATCTATGTCTGCAATTGAATCCACCACCATCAACAAATGCACCGCCATAACTTGATTCAACTTCTGACTGTGTGAGTTCTCCCGCTGCAATCATATCCAAACACACATCCCTTGTCCTGTCATCCAATGCACCCTGATAATAATATTTAGTATCTTCCGGCATTTCATCTGCCATTATCTTAGTCACATTCCGGGAATAACTATTCAGAGCAGTGTTTGCCAGTGTTGCTGCCTGGTCTTTGCGTAATACACCGCCCATTCCGTCCAGAATGCCCCTTGTTAGTTCGCTTTCTGATACATCTGCCAATACACCCCTGGCTAACTGTTGCCTGACTGTATTCGCCATATTCTGTGATTCACTCATAAAAAATGCTCTGTCTATTTCAATCAATGCCTGGAGTGATTCCTCAGTTACTGCACCAAATCCATTCAGGTTTTCTAATACATTGGCATAGGTCAGCATCAGGTTATCAATATCAGATTGTAATCCTAAATCATTCAGCAGGTAGCTCTCCATATCAATTGCCTCTAATACCTGGACAATCTGAATATTGGTGAGTCCCTGTTGTCTTAAATCAACTATCTGTTGGACCAGTTCTATCTGCACACGTTCAATTGCATCTGCAAAGATGTTGGCTGATGTATCTATACCACTTTGTAGTATATCAGGCATTTATCGGTTTCTGTAATGCACCCAAGAGTCCACCGGCTTTAGGTGTAGGTGCGTTCATTTCTTTGTTTGCTGTTATAATTTCTTCTGCATCTTCCTTTTTGAGTTCTGCATCCTTGCTCATTAGATAATCAATGGGGGATGCCAGATTGTGTTGAAATAACCAATCCCATTTGGCTCTTTCATTCTCCGGATCAGGAAAGTCTATTTCTGTGAAGTTTATAAACATATCTTCAGGGAGATTAATATTGCCCTCAACCTCAGATATTGCTCTTTCAATACCATAGACTTGTTTCTCAAGTGTCCGGTATTTATCTACATCATCCTCTCTTGCTTCCAGGAGTTCAAGGTTGTTAAGTTTAATTGCTACACCTGATTGATTACCATTCACACCCCAATCAAATGAAAGGTGGTGATTGGTGGAGAGTAGTGTCAGTTGGTCTTTGATTGCTTCAATGCAAACCTGAATATTGGTAGATGGATTGACAGAATACATCCTGCCATCTTCCAATACTGTGAGTTTGTTTAATCCTATCTGGATATTATTAGCATCAACCCTGCCTTCTGCTGCCAAGATTCCATCACTCATTCTCAGCTTGAATGCCAGTTGTGTTAATTGCTGGTCAATCTGTTTATTGGCTTCTGCTATGTCAAACCCTTCACCGGTTGTCCAGAACTCATCTATGGGATCATTGTGCAGGAATACAAAAGGCATTACTCCATACGGATTAATCATATCCAGGTTATCTTCTGATGGTGCTATTCTCCTGCCTTGATAATCAAACAGGAAATGCTCATCATCTGACCAGTATGCAAATATCTCATTCTGAGATTGTGTGCGTGATCCTGTGGGGTGCTTTAGTGAATACACCACAGCCACAGGGTTTAAATAATCACCGTTGTCAAAGATAGGTTCAAATTCAAGCAATGGTTCATACTCGAGATTCATACCATTCCATTTCACCCTCACTGCCATAGTCCCTACAAGGTTATGAATCCTCTCCATCTGTTTGAGTTTAATATTCTTGGTTGGTATTAAATCCTGATACTTGTCATCTGCTTCTCTCACTGGTGCTTTCTTATACACCAGCGAGATTCTATCAATTAATCTCTTGGTTAGTTTGGTGGTATAAAGGTCAATCTCTTGATTAATACTACCTTTAAATTTGTCTTTTATAAATCTCTTTGTATTGTTGTAGGTGTAATAATCAATAGCAGTGTTCCGGTCTTTAAAGAATGAATCTATATTGTTTGATTTAAAATTCTTTAAGGCATCCTTAACTGCTTTCTCTGCTGATGAAAATACTATCATACTATAAATGTCCTTGTTTCGGGTTTATGTATGGGATGTCTGTATTCTAACCCATACGTTGCAGCATCAAAGGCGTGTGTCCTTTTAATGTCTGACTTATCCAATCCGCCATTCTTATCTCTCTGGCATAGTTCCAGGTCTTTAATGAGTTCAATACAGCTTGGTGAAACTGTCATTTTAACTTCATCCTTCGCATTGAGTAGCTTTGCATTCAAGGCATTAATCCTGTCCCTGTGAGATGGGTGAGCTTTACGTGCTATCACCTGGTAGCCATAGTCTCTTAATATATCGTGATCTGATACTGAAGATGTGGTGCTTCTGGCTTTACCTGCGGGATCGGGATATACTTCAACAATACCATTCCATTTATCTCTCATAGCTTTAGCCATCTCAGTAGTGTTAGAATTAGCAAGGCGTATCTCATCATAGTAATGCACCGTTCCATCAGTATATTCACAGACTGCAACTGCACTCATATAGTCCACATTGAAATCAATACCAACCCACTTAGTGCTGCTAAGGTCATCAGTATCTTTTACATTCACATTCCTGTCGAAGTTATATGCAGCCCTGTTTCCAACAGTCTCAAAGGATGCTTCCATCTCCTGGCGGAATACTCTCTCATCCATCCGGCTCTTTAATTTTTCAATCTCTTGT